>Ga0123352_10015200_pt1 | contig 12252 bp, 11 predicted proteins | sample TergutLab28metaG_FD_89700 | JGI IMG/M metagenome (GOLD analysis project Ga0123352, IMG submission 89700) | Labiotermes labralis P1 segment gut microbial communities from Petit-Saut dam, French Guiana - Lab288 P1 | ecosystem: Host-associated > Arthropoda: Insects > Digestive system > Gut ... | reverse complement strand
CTTCCTTATAATACATACTCACTTCTCCCCCCCCCTTCCTAACCCACGAAATAAAACCCCTTTTTTTTAGAAAAAAAAATTTTGGAGGGTTTTTCTCAACCCCCGCTCCCCCCCCCCCCCAATTACGCCTATGAAATATAGCAACGATTTACTCTACCAACCATTTATCATCTGTATAGTGGTATGAAAATCCTTTCTGCTGTGTTTACTTGTATCCGAATTTTCCATAACATCTCATTCCGACTGGGCTAGGGTGAGAAGTAGGTCTTGTGTTGCGTGACAGCATGGAGACCTTCTAAGGATTTTATAGTTTAGAAAAATGTTATAGAATATGAGGTGAAAAATTCTTATGTATATGAGGGTTACTGTTTTAAGCAGACTCAACCATCTGTACAATTTTACTCAAATAATAAATATTTGACGGGGGAAAACTACATAATGAGAAGCTTACTGATCTGTACTGCTCACCAAATATTATTCGGGTGATCAAATCGAGAGGAATGAGATGAGCGGAGCATATAGAACGTATGGGGTAGAGATGTGCATACAGGGTTTTGGTGGGGGAAACCCGAGGGAAAGAGACCACTTGGAATACCCAGGCGTAGATGGGAGGATAATACTAACATGGATCTTCAGGAAGTAGAATGTTGGGCGTATGGACTCGATTAACCTGGCTCATTATAGGGACACGTGGCAGGCTATTGCAAATGCTGTAGTGAACCTTCGGGTTCCATAAAATGTGGGGAATTTCTTGACTATCTGAAAACCGCCTAGCTTCTTAAGAAGGACTCTGCTCCAGGGAGTGAGTGAGTGAGTGAGTGAGTGAGTGAGTGAGTGAGTGAGCGAGCGAGCGAGTGAGTGAGCAATTAAGCAATTGAGCGAGTGAACAATTGGGCAAATAATTAATTAGGTAATTAAGTAATATTTGATTTGATGTGAGGATGAGCTGATGTACGTGCATGTCTGAAGAACAGTGTCCAACATCCAGAGCAGATGCTCGTAGAAATATGCAATTTTATTAATGTCAGTGACGAGAATGGTACCCAAAGAACACTGTTACTGCAAAAACGTCAAACACTGTGATCGAAAATTCCGGTTAGCTGTTGATATGTATCTAGTCTGCATGCCTCTTGCAGTACGTCAGCATATGGGATTTCATAAATATATTCCTTCGACAATTAATTACGTAATTGCGTGATTATTGTGACATTGTAAAAGTCACGTTTCTGTTAAACTATTTAGCGAAAGTAGGGTCTAATTGATTTTATCCTAGCTTTCATTTATGACTGTCAATTTTTAATTGTGGGTTTGCAGATGGCGCTGAACGTGAACTTCTGCTCCACAACTACGACGCTGGATTTTCAGCGCAGTTTGGAGTCTGTTTTAGAAAAACGAGCAAAAGATACATATGGTCCTGTAAGTGGAAAGAAGTTAGTTTGCTTTATTGATGATCTAAATATGCCCCAGGTAAGTTAGAAATGATATGGTCTTAGTATCAGTGTTATACCAACTTGAAGTATCAGAAATTTATATACAGCAGCAGTCCTGTTTATGTGGGACAACATAATATTACAATTCTTATAATAAAACCAACTAGATGCACCAATTTCTCAAATTTATTTTTGGAATAAAACTCTACATGTTTCTGACAGTTCCTCTGTCCATCATCAGGATTTTTTCACTGTACACACAACAATGGTATATGTCATACATCTTGCGAGCAGGATCAGGACGGTCCGTCCTGATCCTGCTCGCAAGCCGTCAGCAAACCTGTATGACACATACCATTGCTGTGTGTACAGTGAAAAACTCCTGATGATGGACAGAGGAACTGCCCGAAACATATAGAGTTTTATCCCAAAAATACATTTGAGAAATTAGTGAATTTAGTTGGTTTTATGATAAGAATTTATCACGGTGCACGGTCACGTGAACGCCAAAATAATATTAAAACTTTTCCATAAAAACACACTTTCATGATTACGATCCTCTTAGACCGCATAAAAGTGCAATAGCATTGTACAAACAAGAAGTATATAAAAATGAACCCTAAATTAATTGTGAGGTTGTAGGTTCTGACGGCGGTGTATTTGAAGTCTTGAGCCTTTACTGTACTGAACTTGTATTAAACTGCTGGAGTGCTTATTTCTTTTATGTTACGACGCGGAGAACATTCATCTTGGGGTAGCTTAGTGATCTTGATTTATGGAAGTTAATTAATGCGGAGGACGTGGGACGACTTGACATTTATTTTCAAGCCTATGCCTTTACTTTCTACAGTTTTCCAAGGCATCAAAGGAGTTGTAGTGCTTCGTGGAAAGCGAAAGACACAATTGGTTTTCTACCGTAACAGAGAAGAAGGATAACACAGAATTACTTACTAAAAATGTATCACTTAGGACCCCTGACCCTGGTTCTGTCACCGTGCACGCTTCTTATCCGGGACGTCCAACAATTTTTTGTGTTAAGGGCCACCACAAAAGCTATTGTGTGCTGGTTGGCGGGTCGCATAAGTGACAGTGACCAAAAGTCAGACCCTATTAACCCGTAGCTCGCTGACAACGTGCTGCCCATGATAAGGTGTTAAGTTATCAGCTGGGACATTTGAAATAAGAAAACTTCTTTCAAACCTTTCCTTGTCGGAACCGAAATAGAACATGGCAGCAATTTTGAAAATTTGTGAGCCCATTATTTATGGAGACATACATTGCACTGTTAATTTATTCTGTAAAAATGACCTAAATAGTAACACCCTAGCCTATGTTACGAACTGAATTTGTAAAAACATTTTCCCTCCATAGTTAATATACTTTTACTGCACACTATGTTTATAAAAATAAACTTTCACAATTATACATACATACGTGCATACATAAATACATACACACATACGTGCATACATATATACAAACGTGCATACATACATACATACACACACATGCATACATACATACGTGCATACATAATACATACATATATACACACATACATACATACATACACTAAATACATATATACATACATGCATACATACACACACATACATACATACGTGCATACATACATACATACATACATACCTACTTACGTGCATACATACATACACACACATACATACATACGTGCATACATACACACATACATACATACGTGCATACATACATAAATACATACGTGCATACATATATACATACATACATACACACACACATACATAATACACACACATACATATATACACACATACATACATACGTGCATACATACACACATACATACATACGTGCATACATACATAAATACATACGTGCATACATATATGCATACATAGATAATACACATAGACATATATACATACATACACACACACATACATAATACACACATACATATATACACACATACATACATACGTGCATACATACATACATACATAAATACATACGTGCGTACATATATACATACATACATACACATACACACACACATACATAATACACACACATACATACGTTAATACATACATACATACGTGGATACGTACATATGTATACTTTATTCAGTCTTCATTCTGTATGGTGAACTTCGTATTACCTGCATGCAGACCAAATTTTGCCAAACCTGTCCGCACCACATAAATACTGAGCATTATTGTGAATTTTTGGTGGTATATAGACTACGTAATTTACAGATGTGGCCGCGGGCTGGACACCCATATTTTAGACTCTGCGGTGTCCGGTATGAGCTTCATATTCCTGTAGTACCATAATCTTCGTTCTACAGTAATTTTTTTTTTCAGATGGATCAGTATGGCACACAGAAATCTATCGCTTTACTGAAATTTCTATTTGAGAGAGGCGGGGTGTACGGCCGCGGTAAAGATCTCAAGTGGAAGAACATCAAAGATATCGGTATGTATGTGTGTATGTGTGTATGTGTGTGTGTTAGCATGGATTGTCCTCCCTGCACCTTTCAATTTTATGTTCCGAATTTTGTGTGAATTTGATCTGACATACGGCTGTTCCATTTATGTAACAGGCTCAGAGAGCCCATAACACAGCCTAGTCTAACTTCCTGTTTCCTTTTTTCATTTTAGATGTTCTGGGTTTAAAGAATTCTGACGTCAGTCTTCTCCTCCATTCTTTCAGGCCACAATGATGATGTCTAATACATTAAACTGACGTGCTAGCAGTATATGTACACAGTGTCATTCTTACAATTGCGCTTTATTACTACATGAAAGTTTGATTCCCTTACACATTTAAAATATTGTAAATTTCAAAGCTTTGCAGAAATATAACACCAATGAAGTACGCTCATAATTTATATTCAGACTCTTTTACCGCACAATTATTCAGTTCCCTGGACAGGCATATGAAATGAAGACTAATGACTACCAGCAGATAATTCCCGAGATAGATGACTGAATACTTCATACTTACATGTCAGAAATTCGTCGTCGAGAGACTGCCACTGCTATTTCGTATCTGGGAAATCTTCCTATTCATATCTCGGCCTTTAGACTGTCTACCCTGAATAATTTAATTACCAGTGCCTTACCAACCTGTTAGTTACGTACCCTCACGTGCATGCATTATGTGGGATGTAGTGCTTATGACTGATGCGTTCAGAAGGGGTGGGGAAAACAAGTGACGGCCTGGTTTAGCTTGCAACCCTTGTCACTGTACGGCGGGACATATCCAAACACCGATACCTTACGTAGCATAAACACAATAGATTTTGTATCATTCTTGCAGTGGCGTAGAACTTCGTGTGTGTATAAGTGCTGCCTCTATTAGAGATACTTGCATCTAATAGACCCACTTATATCCCTCGGATTACAGACGAATGCGTAATGAATGCGCGATAAACTGAAGGTTATGCAGTATGAGAAATACGACCAACAAATGCATTTAGAGTTATGTAAATTTACTGTGTTATAAGCAGCGTAGCCTGCTACATGTTTCGGCCACCTATTGTGGCAATCTTCAGGGAGGTGTTCTTTGGAAGATATATTGCATAGAACGGCTAAATAATTTATTTTACAAATATAAGATATTAAGTTTTAAATAGAAGCTTAAAATCTGTTTAAAATATAAAATATTGATAAAACTGTTCGTGCTGAATTTCGTATTGATATGCTGTGTATGTGGTAACACTGTCCAAAGGCGGGTGGTGGTTTGTCCGCTGGTTACGATTTTCTGAAGTCGACGGTTCGATTTCGGAGCAGTGTAAGAAACGTAACATGTAGCTTTGTAAGAATTAACGTACTACCATCCAAACTTATTAAAAATTTGTGGAGACGGAGACAGTTTTTAATTCCACTTGAGTAGATGACCGTTGAAAAGGAAAAAAAATCTGTGCCATTGCCATTTTGCCACAAAGCCAACATTCCCTGAAATCGAATCCAGGCCCCCAAGATGAGAAGCCGTTGACCAATCGCGTGTCATACGGTACGGTTTGACGCAATAGTTATGCAGACGGCACTGTCTTCATTTGCAGGTTTCTTTGCTGCGATGGGAAATACTGGCGGTGGAAGAAATGAGTTGGACCCGCGTTTTATATCCAAATTATCCATCTTTAATGTGACCGTACCCTGTGATGAAACGGTGAGGCACATCTACCGATCCATCCTCGCTGGACACACTGGAAACTTCACAGAAGAAATACGAACAATTGTGCCTGTTATTGTCGAGGCTACTCTGGGTTTATGTAAGGTGAGACATGGTACAGTATGTTCCGTAATATCTGTGGGGGAAGGCTGAGCACCTTGACACTGCTACCTTATATACACCCGTTACTCCCAGACTAGTGAACAATACACGTTCTGAACACCTTGACATAAGACGAAATTGTATGGAATATACACAATCGAGCAGCTAGAAAGGGATTGAGATAGGTAGCGTTCTATTGCAAAATAATAAGTGAAGGGAGGGTACCTAACTTTAGGTAGCGACACGCATCAAGACATACCGGACTGTACGTAATGTTACAATGAAATACAGCTAGGCTGTATAAACACACTAAATTCTAAGTGATTATTTCCAAATATCTACGCTTATACACAAATTAAAAACAAGAAACCTAGAAGAAGGCACGTAAAAACCTTTATCAATCTGTAATATCCATCAGAGTGGCAGAAGTGTACATCATGTTGTATCAACACTCATATGAACATCATGTTGTATCAACACTCATATGAACATAATTCATTGCTTATGTATATGTTGCCTTGTGACTCGTATCACGATCTGGCAACACACTGGTCCTAGTATAAACGTTTCTGCCCACAAGAACAAATTAAAATGATTTTTAATGAAAATGTATACACGTATTATTATATTGTGAAGGCCTGATGATTACTTCTTGAGCCGCAACATGTTGCCTGCTTCATCTTGTCTTGTATGTTGTGTGTGACTGTTTTGAGAAAATGTATCTGCAGTTCAAACATAAGGGGAATGTGTCATTGCAAAATAAAGTAAAATCAGTGAGTAAATTGTGTGTCTATTATTATTATTATTATTATTATTATTATTATTCAATTTTTATGTCGAATACAGTGGTGTACGTGAGTCACCTCGTTATTGTCACATTGATACATTATCTTGTTTTTTTTTATTATGTGATGAAATCTTAATACTTTGGTCTTATACCGCGTTCCTAACTAAATGGTACTAAGTGTCTCGGTGTTCGGTTTTTAAGAAATGGGATCCCTGCACTAGAAATGACATCTCATGTTTTGTAACTGTCTTCAAGTCATTTGAGTTTTCTATGTCTTCAGAATATTTCATTAAATTTCGTAAGTGTGTTTCGGCCTGTACTATACGTTTATTTCATTTTTAATTGGTCGCTCTGTCTGGGTATTCTGTGAAAGTTACGTATTTATTTCACATCTTTCTAGAGTCTGCTGCATGACGTGTACCCGACTGTGATCTCTCTAACTCCAGGGCAGTCTCTGCTCTAGCCATTGCACCATATCCCGCCATTTCAGTCTGTAACAAGAGTATGCTTGTGCATTGTTCAGGCTGTGATAACGGAATTTCCTGCAACGCCGTCCAAATTTCATTACACCTTCACTTTCCGGGATTTGTCCCGGATATGGGCGGGCATGCTTCTTACAACGCCCGATTGCGTGAAGACCGCGGCTGTGTTCGCCAGGGTGTGGAGAAATGAGTTCACCAGGGTAGTTTTTGACCGACTTATCACTGATCAGGTAAGTTATGACATAAAATTTAGCCTTTCATTTTCGTGCACAACATTTTTGTATGTGGCCCAGTCCCGTACAGCAACTTCCAGTGTCTCATTTGGAGAAAATCAATTTTGAAAAATTTACGTTCGTGCTAAAAATCCATTTTTCATAATGCCAAATTCGTAATTTGTGTATTTCTACACAATGTACACTGGACTAATTTTCCATCATTCCAATGCCGTTATATACACTTTCCTGTCCGATACAAACAATTTTTTGATTTTAGGGTTAACGGAAAAATTTCCAACTGTATTTTATCTGAAAGAGTTATTCGGAGTTCTTGTTGTTTTGAACTAAGTTTACTTTATGACATAACTTATCAATATAAAATATTAAGCTTATTTTGATAGGGCTGTTTGCTTGTTTTTGAGGGTTACCTAAAGAGATTTTTGTTAATTTTACCGGAATGAATGACGTTCCGAAGAGGGGTTTATTAATAGTCACTGTTGCGACACCGTCAAATTCTAAGTGATTTTTTGTTGTTTGTGTTGGATATCAAAAGCCATTGTTGATGTAAATTTGAATTTATACAAGATGGGTTTCTGTTTTCTTACACCGTGTGGGTAAAGGGTTTGTCCAGACGCTGCATCCATCTGAATCTAATTCAGGCACCCTGCAGGTGAAGGCAGTACTTGCCTTCGCAATGTCGGTACAAACTTATTGTTTTTTTTGCAAGACGTTTAAACCACATTAGACCATTATTTTCGCAACACTGGCGGCGAAAACCTGACAATGTATAATGAATTTATAACAGAAATAAGTGAAAACGTATAATAATTAGACATGAATGTGCTGTGTTTTAGCAACTTTCCGTTGTTTTAGAGAGCTGTATACATGAACATGAGGCTTTATTAATAGTAACAGTGTTACGTTTAGTTGAAACCCTTGAAAGCTTAGTGGTTACTTCGCGTACCACCAGGTTTGACATCCAAATATTCTACATTCTGCTCACGGAGTGAATATGTTCATTTTTGGTGTATATAAGAGGAAAATGAAATTATTTCACTACACAGCTATAACTGACGGGTTTTTATAACCGATATGGAGAAAGTTTACTCCGCGGTACGAACTGAATCTTTAAATATACTTAAATTTACCTTTCTTCTTCAACCAAGAGGAGAAATTTTTGGCGAAAGAAGAATCTCCAGTTATAGTATAAGAGTTCTGTTATTGAGCCCAGCGATACATACGCAGGAATGGCTGAAGAGACCAGACGACGTCAACTTGTGCGAAGTCTCCGTCCCTAGTTAGCTCTTTGACTTGGCCTTTCGTCTTTCAAGAGTTAAGGAGGGTAAAGTTGCGGTAACCGGTGGTTAAGACACATAACTGACTGCATCTATTTACTATTGTGCAAGAATTATTTCTTCACAGTTCAATTCTGGAAGTAATGTATTGTAAGGTGAGGTGTGCATTACAAACAGTTCGCGGAAGATCTTGCTACACTGAACACTTTACTGATTTTGTTTTCTTTAGGACCAGAAGGCAATGAACGAACTCATGAAGAAGAGGATAGAGAAACATTTCCCTGAGGATCAGGAATTCATCATGAGAGATCCATTACTCTTTGGAGATTACAGCAACGCTATGAACGAAGGCAGGTCACGAATTTACGAAGATCTTCTGGATTATGATGCAATTTACTATCTGTTCCAAGAGGTAGGTCTCCTAGACGAAACATCACACATGTGCTTGAAATATATGCTTTACTTGCAGGAAGAATATGAACAAAATTGTAATTAGAAAGTTGCGTCTGACGTTGAGACGTGCGGCTGCAACGCCAGGAGCGAAGAATCACGTTGGTACGTGTTAAGGGAACCTGTACTGATGTTAATTAACGCTATATTCCTGTATGTACAGTGCTTGAGTTTTTAAGGATCCAGTCTCGATTTGTTTTTACCGGGTTTTCCACGTGTCGAATTAATGGGGAAGTTGAAGAGGGAAAGAGGGAAAGGTGCGGAGTAATTGGAAAACTGAAACAAAGAAAGAACAAAGAGGACGGACAACAAAACGATGTCAGAATAAAATACAGATGACAAAGGAAACGAAAGAAATGAAGAAAGGGGGAGGAAGAAATAAAAAAAGGAGTAGAAGTTAGATTCACCAGTTAATGGGTGGATGGACAAATGGACGGATAATTTGATGTTTGGATTGATGAATGAATGAATGACTGAATGAATAGGTAGATGACATGAGAAATAGAAATGTAGAAACGGACAACGAAAAAATAAAGGCACAAGAAAGAGACAAGAAAAATAGAGTGAAAGAAAGGAGGAAAGAAAGAGAGAAACATGAACATCTGCTCTGCCCTGTAAGGTCTCATTCACACTGCACGTCACTTCTCCTCTCAGTGGAGGAATGTCACCATTCAGTAACATTTCTGACGTGTAATTCAAGACAGTTGTCCGCATTAACACGAAAGTAAGCCTTACGTCTCAGTCCCGTTCGTCTCCGTTGCTGGTGGAGAATCTTCGCTTTATCACTCACGTGATATCACACAGTCATCAGCACCGGACCCTCCAGTGTTGGTGACTGTGCGACGTCGCATGATCTTGCGAAGAGTAAGTTGTGTCCGTGCTGTGTGTCTGTCTATTCTGTCCGACACCCTCCACTATGTGCACAGGCTGACACTCTGCAACACTGTTTATATGAACATGCAGCATCAATTTGCTATCTACTGCACATGTAGACATCCGGCGTGTACAGCGAAGTATTGCTGTCTGACTTCCATGAAATTCCTTACCTTTTATCTTCACATGGAATTTCCCGATGTGATACATCAACAACCACCGAGAAATAAAAATAATTAATCGAAACTATGTTTTGCATTAATTTATTGTATATCATACTGAAACATGTTTCTGCTTGTATCAAAAAAGCGTCATCAGGCAATGTAAAACACTTAAAGAAAGGTTACACATGCAGCACAATAAAATGTTTCGTTTTCATGTATTTGAGATCTGAACTTTACGGTCAGAGTCGAAACCACATAACAGCAAATCATTGTATAACACTTCACATGTAAAAGGGAAAAATATTTGCTACTAAGTAGGCCTCGAAGTAATAAATTTCATAATTAATTGGTTTAGAGTGTGAGTTCCGTACATAAAAAGGAATCTGTGCAACACGGAAAAGTGTCCCCATATTTGCATCCTCTTACAAGCATTATTAATCCTAGTGATTCTTGTGATTTCTGTTTTGGCTCAGATTCTGGAGGAGCACAATAAGCAGCACAACAGACTGAATCTGGTGCTGTTCGACGACGTTCTGGAACATCTGACCAGAGTGCACCGGGTGCTACGTATGCACAAGGGTCACATAATGATCGTCGGTGAAGGAGGCAGCGGCAAGCAGAGCATCCTGCGGTTGGCCGCCTTCGCTGCAGGTACTGACCGGGATTTGTGATGGAAAAAGTGATGCTGAGGCAGAGTTATCTCCAATCGATCCGATTTTTCGCTGCCAATTTTCAGTCCGCCAATGTTCCATAATCATCTATCAACACGAACTGTCACAACAGGCCATTTTGGTTGCCACAGTACCACTGGACGTGCTTGTTAGCCTAACCTTATACCTACAACTACAAGCAATATCGAATCAGAAGCTGTAACGGGTTAGACCCCGTGGCCTATTCACATTTAATAAAATTACTAAAACAAAGAAAGCAACGTATCCGGTGGGCTTCTGTCGGTGGGCGCTGAACCTGTTGTATAGGACAATCCGAAACAGAAAACGGCTCCTCCACTTGTATTATAAATCGCGATCCACATTGTTCAAGACCAATTGGCCACTCTGTCATTAAACACAAATCCGGTGCAATGAGAGAACTGTCTTCGCAATGCGTTTGTTCTTAAATATGAAGTTGGAAGGAGTAAGAATGTGAATCTTCCATCCCGGATTTGTCCAACGCCGATTTGGTTCTACGCGTAACATAAATGCTAAAAATTATTTTCCCATGGGGGAAAATTCAGTTACACGTGGTCGGCCCCCCCAAAAAACTCTAGTAGGATATGGAACGTAATGATAAATGTAATAAGCTTGTGTACTCGTATTTGTATAAGCAGCTTATTGTGTTGTATTAAGCGAAATAGCAGTACAAATATGCAGCGCAAATGTCATTACATGATTACCCCATTTGGCCTCTCTACCTCCCCTCTCTGCCTCTCCAAAGTGCATGCTTCTAAATAAGCACAACTAGTGTATATATATAATTTTATAATCTTCTAACTTCCCACAGACTCTTTCCCATATCTCCATTAATACCATACACTGTTGTATTCGCAGAGTGCAGATTCACGGAACGCGTCACTTACCAGAAATATTTCCCCCCCCCGCAATGGATGAGAGAGTTCATTCTAATCTATCACTGCAATCAATAACAAATTGACTAGTACACGTCAGCACAACAAATATTTATTGGAGTATATAGGCTACATGTTTCGACCTGTTAACAGGTCATCATCAGGCCTCCAGCAGAATAAGTCTCAGGTACTGTTTCAATATCACAATATTTAAACAGCACCTGAGACTTATCCTGCTGGAGGCCTGATGATGACCTGTTAACAGGTCGAAACATGTAGCCTATTTACTCCAATAAATATTTGTTGTGCTGACGTGTACTAGTCAATTTGTTATTTATTTCGTTAGAGCACTTCGTGATGCCCTCTCTAAATTTATCACTACAATTTTTGGTTATCTATTTTTTTCTGAGTTTTTTAATATTATTCTTTTATTCACTTTACTTTTCTTATAGTGAATACTGCAGCTTGATATTGATTACAAAGAAGTCATTAAGAGACTATTTATTGAAGACTGAAATTTATACACAAATATGTAAGAATTCTTTCCGTACAGTACAGAAAATACGGTTGGTCTTAACTGCTGCTTATGAAAAAATCATGTAAATACACTGTGGGGGGGGGGGGGGGGGGGGGGGGGGATTTTTTGTTTTTGACGAAGTTGGAGGGGGGGGCTCAGGGTGTCTTAAATTTTTTTCAGGCGTGGGGAGG
>Ga0123352_10015199_pt1 | contig 12252 bp, 9 predicted proteins | sample TergutLab28metaG_FD_89700 | JGI IMG/M metagenome (GOLD analysis project Ga0123352, IMG submission 89700) | Labiotermes labralis P1 segment gut microbial communities from Petit-Saut dam, French Guiana - Lab288 P1 | ecosystem: Host-associated > Arthropoda: Insects > Digestive system > Gut ... | reverse complement strand
GGGGGGGGGGGGGGAGAGGATGAGCGGACATCAATAAAAATTAATAATGTATGGCTTTAATCAGCATCGAAATCATATTTGAACTTGTTCCAGGGTTGAGGAAGGGGGTTGCTAAGTGAGGATATGCCATTGTGTGTTGGTATGAAAACTGTTTGCTTTGGGCCAACAAACTCCCAGGTGTGTTTAATGAAGACATATCCGGTGTAGAGGAAGAATACAGTGCATTATATCCTACTCTCAGTTCAACCCTCTCACCTCTCTCTTCCGGTTGTAGTAATCATGGGTTTTCGGTGATACGTTTTGTTCTAGGACCAGTGACATAAAATGCATTTAATTGGCATATGTTCACTGTCCACAGAGCGACCATTTCAATAATGGGCTTCCGATTATTTCATATTCTTCCACATCTCCTGCCCCGTAATTGGTGTTTATTCAAGCCTGCTGTTTATATGTGTGAACATTTGTTGTTGTGTATTTTAGGCGCGGTCGCATAGTCGCGAAAAACGCTTTTGAGCTTCTTCATGTCCTTCTGTCTGTCCTTATGTATCAGCGAGGCTGCCATTGGACGGATTTCCACGAAATTTGATATTGGGAACTTACATGAAAAATCTGTCGAGAAAACCCAAATTGGGTTAAAATTCGGACAGCAGTATCGGACACATTGCGTGGAGACCTAAGTACGTTTTATTGTTGTCGGGGACATTAAGTGGCAATTAAGGAGCTTGTTTGGGGTGAAATGTCAGGCCGTTAGGATAGCCGAGGGAGTGTGAGGATGACGCGAAGGCGCCACAATGTGAACGTTATACGGGTACTTCCATTGTCTGTCTTGTTATGGTCAACTTCTTCTTGTAGTTTTCGTAAGTGCATCAAGAAGTACCGCCAGTAACTAGTTTTGTGCAGTGAATATGAATGTTTTGATTAAGAAAAGTGAGTTTGGAGGTTTACGCAGCGACGACTGTGAATATGACTGTGTGCATTGTGTTCAACAAAGCTGCCTGTTGCTAAGGTGATAGATCGTCGGTTGTAGATTAATGATGTGTGTGTATGTAGCATTAGAGGAATTCTACAGGAAAGAACTGAAGTCCGTGAAAGGATAAAGTGTTCCAGAGCCACTCTATTTACCGTAAATCCCACAATGACCTGAATGATTGTCTTCTGTGATCTGAAACCGTGTAGTTTGGGCAACGCTAATATTATTTGAGATGCTGTCAGTTTTACGGTGAAATGATTTTCATAGATGCCCCCGCTTAAAAAGGGGCGTTCGCAAAATTACTGGAAGTGACTATCGGTTTCGTTAAGTCTGTCTGTCCTTCCGCATGGAACAACACGGCTCCCACTGAGCGGATTTTCATGAAATTTGATATTTGAGTATTTTTCGAAAATTGCGTCCAGAAAATTCAAGTTCCATTAACATCTGACAAGACTTTACATGAAGACCAATTTAGTTTTTTGTCATATCTCGCTGGATTCTTCTTAGAATGAGAAGAAATGTTTGCTACAGAAGTTATAGAGAAAATCGAAACACACATTTCATATTTAACTTTTTATAGAAAATCGCGCTCGTTTGAGATAGTGTGATAAAATATGGTAAGATTCAGACAAGCCACAGATGACAATATAACACGGCGCATGCGGTTTTCATGTTGGATACCAAAAACTGCAAACACACACTCAGAATATGTAATAATTATTGCTTTTCCATTGAAACAATGGTTACGTGAACGCGCTTTAATGCTACATTATACTACATTGCCTGTCTTTTTTCTTTTCAGGAAATGCAGGATGTGTTCAAAGTTTACGGCATCATAGTGGACCCACGACACCTCATGCTTGTCGCCGATTACATGACATTCAGTGGGAAGTATGAACCCTTCAGTCGAAAAACAATTAGTGACAACGCATCTCCACTGCAGCAGATGTCATTTGAGTCTTCTGTTAATTTTTTGAAGATAGCGGTTACGCGAGGTAGGTAATGCATTAGACTGCAGGACTAATAATTATGGTGTCATTTTGTCGTATTTCGCAGATTATGCCCTCTGTCCGATTCAGAATTGATCTTGTGAGTATGTCTGGCATTCCATACCGGTAGGACTCCTGGTCTAGCGACTGATCCATTTCAGATACTACATCTACACAAGATAACACAGACATAGAGCTACGCTGTATATGGGATTCGAATTTGCTGCACCAACGCTGAAGCGATCTGTTGCACCTTAAGGCTGCTCAATCACTCTAATGGCTGCTTGTTTAATAACAGTGCGTCCATAATAAGCATGGCATGTGTCGCTGTGTGAGATTTGTTTTATTTCGTAGGAAAAAATTATGATGACAGTGGCCATTCTGCTGGAATTTATTTTTGGATGAAATGCACATTCAAGAGGACATTTGTCTTCCATATATTTCTTATTTTTTGAATGAATGTTGTTAATAATTGTTGATAGTATGTAGAGTACTATGGGCATTATTATTATTATTATTATTATTATTATTATTATTATTGAAATGCATTCTCTCGTCCTCCTCGGGAAATTGAAACTTTTTGTGTGTGTGAGTAACCACACCACTTATACACAAGTATATTTTAAAAATTTTAATAATTCTAATTTAATTTCATTTCAGTACGTTTTAAAAGCGGTATCACAGTGGTTAAGGTGCTGTGCTAGAAATCGGAAGGTCGCTGGTTCGATTCCAGCTGGTGTCATTGGAATTTTTCATTGACATAAAATCCTTCCGATCTCACTATGGCCCTGGGGTCGACTCAACCTCTAACAGAAATGAGTACCAGGAGCATTTCCTGGGGGTAAAGGCGGCCGGTGCGTAAGGCTGACAACCTTACCACCATCCTGGGCCTCTGTCATGAAATCTGTGAACCTTAACTTCCTGGAACCCTCTGGGCCACTCCAGGCCTGTAACGGGACAGATTTACCTTTTACGTTTTACAATTTTTAGGCGCGTTCGAAAAATTACGAAAATCGACTATCACCTTCATCACGTCTGTCTATCAGTCCGTACGTCCGCATGGAACCACTCAGCTACCACTGAGCGGACTTTCATGAAGTTTGATGTCTGAGGACATTTCGCAATTCTGCCAAGAAAATTTATGTTATATTAAAATCTGAGAAGACTAACGGGTACTTTACATGGAGACATATGTACATTTGTGATGATATCTCGCCGAATTCTTCTTAGATTGAGAAATGTTCAATAAAAAAATTATAGAGAAAATCAGAACACACATTTTATGATCAATAATTTTTTTCCGAAAATGATGTCGATTATGAGATAATGTGGAAAAATATGGTCGAGCCAGACAGACAATAGATGACAATATAATACGGCACATGCGCATTACTTGCTGGATAACCAAAGCTAGAAACACACACTCATGTGTAATACTTACAGCTATTCCACGGTAACAGTGGTTACGCGAACGCGCCGTATGTGACTCTTATATGTACATTGCCTGCGTTGTTGGTTTTTAATTACGATAAAGTTTATAGTGATTTTGTTTTTTGTACCGTGCATTGTAATATAATCGTATAATATAAACCAACAAAATGCACCTTTGTTAATCTAATATTTTATTTTTTACGATGTTTGAAGACTGCTTATACCGTTGGCATGTAAACAAATTGTACCATACCTTTACGTACATCCGTCTTCCTAAAGATGAAACCTGGGGTTCGACACATGTAGAAGACAGTAAAAACGAAAATATTAGTTTAACAAAGGTGCATTTTGTTGGTTTATATTATACAATTAAACAAAGTTCGTAGTTTTGCTTAGCAAGCCTGCTTCCTATTCGGAAGCCACCGAGTTCGGATATCGGCCAGGCTATTTACTGGATTTTTACACCGTCTAGTGTAATGCACTTATTACAGTATTTGCATCGACATAAACCAAATTATTTCACCCTGATGATGGACGACGTAGATTTCTTAGAAGCGCCGAAACATACGTTGTAATACACTGTGTACATACCGTTAAGGACATTATTTGAGTAACACCTGCTGTGGAAAATCTGAACCTTCTGTGTCTGCTTCTTGTTTGGTGCCACAAACCGTGTGCTATATCGAGTCCAGTATCAGTTCCAGTGAATACGCACGTTAAATCTTATTATTTATTGTGGTGTGTTTTGTTAGGGGGAAGTGAAAGCTATTTTGTCGCTGGCATTAAATTATGAAAAGGAAGGTTGTTTTAATCTGATATTTCGGATAGAGTAATAAATAAATTCCTATAGAGACATGGGAATATGGTTCTGGAAATGAGCGCGAGAAGGTAGCGTAGAAAGCAAATGTGAATTGCCAATTTGCGTGGTCATTATGGCTTGCATTCCCATTTATCACGTGCCGATGAAGCGACAGTAATTTCCGACCGAATCATTAGTTAGATTTGCAAGAGAAACTTTTTTTTTCATCAGTCTACCTTTCTCTACTTTTTTTTTGTTGCGAACTCGTAAGCGACGTGAACCATTGTACCGTAGTCGGTGTAGTGACTAGGCTATAAGCTGGATAATCCCGAGTTTGAATCCCGACAGGGAAAAGAGATTGGTCTCTTCTCACCACCTCCAAACCGGTGTCGGATCCCACCCAGCCTCGTATTCAGTGGGTGCCAGTGGCGTACCGAGGGGGGGAAGAGTTGCGGGTTCAAACCCCCCCTCCGAAATTCCGAAGGTCCTCCAAAATCGTGTCAATCTCAAACCGATTGTGAAAACTGTTAAAAATTGCTGAATTTAGGATGCCAACACCCTACGATGTTCAGAAAAAAGGCAGTAAAATTCTAAAACTACCTAGGTTCGCAGTTGTTTTACATTAGCAAGGACAAATAAATTGGTTGTCATCATAAATAGTCTTAAAGTACCAAAAATTAAGAAAATGTTACTATATGAAATGAAATTTCTTGTAGCAAATTACTGCTGCCTCCAGAACCCCTGACTAGGGGGCTGCCGTCCCCAGATCCCCGTTCTTTCTGTCCTCTGTCCTCAACTGAATTTGTTGAACCCCACCCCCCGAACAAAATTCCTTGGTACGCCACTGGTGGGTGCCGGGGCAAATCGGCCGGGGTGTAAGGCTGAGCACTCACCACCATCTAGTTCCGGCGTTAAGAATGTGTGGAGCTGTACCTACATTCGTCGTATATGCCTTGATGTCTTGTATAAAAAAAACGTACCTTGCCGTTACTTGTCATTGGAATGTTTCATTGACATAATCCTTCCGATCGCACTATGGACCTGGGGTCGACTCAGCCTCCAACAGAAATGAGTACCAGGAGCATTTCCTGGGGGTAAAGGCGGCTGGTGCTTAAGGCTGACAACCTACCACCATCCTGTGCCGTTGTCACGAAATCTGGGAATCTTAACTTACTGGAACCCTCTGGGCCACTCCAGGCTTTTAACGGGACAGCTTTACCTTACCTTGCCATTACAGGGTCGAAGCCACGTGATATGCCAACTTGTACTAGAATGAAGTTGTTTAGTAAACACGAATCAAATGTTGAAAATTACCGCACATTTTTGCCCCACTGGTTAATCCATTTAAATGATTTCGAAGGCGGTTAGTAAATGATGAGGCTAAGGTCACACGAGAGGTTCTGACGGCACACTACACTGGTATAAGCCTAGCATTACTGAACCGACACGGACCTTCACGAATGGCCGCATATAGGGAAACATACTTCAACACAGACTGTAACCGAAGTTTGAAATTCAGATAACCAATTATAGGCAAGGACAGTTCTTGTACATCACATAGAATTGTCATCGATTTCTCGATTTTTGAATTTTGGTACAGCACTTGAAGCTGAGATCGGCTTTTCTTCGACGGAGGGACTTTTTATATGAACGTTTGGAGCCTGAAACAAAATTGAAAATCTTGCGGACATGTCAGGCTTACGGTTTGCTCCGTCAGTTTCGTGTATCGATGTTAGTTATCCGGTACTCAGCCACTGCTCACTGGGCTGGGTGTTCAGACGATCATGTCATACATTCTGTATGAAGTTCTATGCATCATTGTATTCTAACATTCTTCCTGGTCCTGGACGATTGCTTATCATCTATTGAAGATCGCAGTACCCCAATTACAGCCAAAACAATAGCTCTCTATTGTTGTAACATTTTAACATTTTATGAGTGGTCTGTTTTGTGTTTTAATTGAAATTGTAATATGTGTGTGTGTGAATCGAGAAGAATGAGATGGGCGGGGCATGTAGCGCGTGTGGGGGAGAGGCGTGTACAGGGTTTTGGTGGGGAAAGAAACCTGAGGGAAAGAGACTACTAGGGAGATCCAGGCATAGATGGGAGAATAATATTGAGATGGATCTTCACGAAGTGGGATGTGGGTGTATGGACTGGATCGAGGTGGCTCAGGATAGGGACAGATGGCGGGCACTTGTGAATGCGGTAATGAACCTTCGGATTCCATAAAATGCGGGGAATTTCTTGACCAGCTGCAAAGCGGTTAGCTTCTCAAGAACGACTCTGCTCCATGGAGTAAGTAAGTAAGTGTGTGTGCTTGTGTGTGTGTGTGTGTGTGTTTTGCTTACAACGGATTATTTCGAAAACGCTACTTTAACCACTGAAGACACTCTGATGATCGCGCCCATGGAGTGGCGAAGCATGTAGGACGAGATTTGGTGCGTCTGTTGTGTATATATTCCAGTGCATGTAAGGTTGGTTTTGTGAGTTGATTCATCGAAGCCGTGCTATGTCTTTATGTTCTGACGTCACAGTATAACACCATGTCTCCATTAGACTAATCAGTTAATGCAGAGAGCCATTTATACAGTCACTGTATTCTTATAATGTGTGTGTAGGAAAAGTTTCTGTTTAGAGGTATGAGATTCGCACATTGGTAAGTTTGCAGCTTGCCGTCTTCTGGGATGTGACGCCATATAGTATGGTAGAAATTTGCCGACTTTTGTAGGAACTTCAGGGTGGGAGAGTGGAGTGGAAGAGATGCAACTCTGAAAGTGGCTACAACACATTCCTCCGAAACTTCGGAAATTTTTACCAGACTTCATGGCGTCAAATTCCGGAAAACGGCAGCCTTCGAAATGAGAGTTTATGAATGTCGTGGGGCATGAGGCAGGCGATACATACTGTAACTAGTGTATTTTAAACTCTGAAGACGCTTGTAAGACGTTATGTTTGAGTGCGGTTCTTTGTATTGTATTGTTCCTTGCAGTGACTAACAGCAAGCATTACCGTTATGGCTTATAATACCATTTCATCTCACTACTATTTATGGTGGGTTCGCACCATATGTATTCAAGTATACGAGCCAGTTCGAACTATGCTATTTACATCGTATAATCCTCTTGACGCATGCGCAGAATACAGCGGTGGGAAGGACTTATATTGAGGGTGCCTGGCTTGTGGGTGTTTGGGCGGCGGGTTAGAGGATTGGGGAGGATGCAGGGGACTGTATTATGAACTCTGTACCGTGAAATTGGTTTTCTCTCTGTTTCTGGCGTGCCTTGTGTACGAGACGCGTCATGGCGTAGCTTCCACGGCTCGGGGTTTGTACGAGAGGGAAGCATTAGTACGTTCTGCTCTTTATTTCATGACTGCATTACGTTTTGGGACATTGAACCCAGTTGCATTAGCGTAGTGGAAATATTGAAAATTACGTGAGCGGCCAGTGTAGACTATTTGGAGCTAACTTCACGTAGCAGAGGCCATGGGCCACCAGCAGAAGTCGGTCACTTCGTGAAGTCATTGCCTTCTTGTGTGGCACCAGAATATTTGTTAGTGTCCGCAAGAGCTCGCTACTGGATCATTGGCTGAGCTAAACATGTCCATTTCACGTCATTACAGGTGTTTCGTTTGGAGCCGTGATAGCGTCGAGAGTATAGCGACTCGCTACGGGCTAGACGTTTCTGAGTTTGAACCCCGTTAGGGGCAAAATATTTCTTCTCCACACTCGTCTATACCGGCCCTGGGGCCCACCAGGCCTCCTGCACAGTGGGTACTGGGGCTCTTTTCTGGGGGTAAAGCGGCCAGGGTTAAGAATACATGGAGCTATACCACTACTCTCTCCTCTATGCATGGCATACCTACCTATCTTCTGTTTCTTTTTAAGAGCAATTTTAATAGTGTTCTCCCACACACAATTACAGCAATTTCTCTTCTCGTTTAATGCTGGGGGTTACGTTCCGAGTGTGGAGCGAAACGTAGAACGTAGCATTTTATTATCATTCTTTCTGTAGTCTGTCTTTCTACAGGTTCATAGCCTCTTCCAAAGCGAGTTCTCCGCAGAGTGCGAAGATCTGTTGCTTCGTATTTCAATTTCCAGTCTCTTCTCTTTTCCTTACGGTCATCCATTAGCTGCTTACTTCTTGTTCCCCGTCTTCCCGTCACTTATAACCTTCCCTCTATCTTTCCTTCAATAACGTGTTTTAGAAGGCAGTTCCTACTCAAGATGTGACCAATACGGTTAGCCTTCCGTCTTTGTATTGTTTGTAGAATATTCCTCTCGTCCTTGACTGTGTGTGATACTTCATTTCTCACACGATCGGTCCAACTGATCATCGTCATCCTTCTCCAGCACCACATTTCAAAACTTCCCGGGTATCTCTGATCTACTTTACGAAGTGTCCAAGTTTCAGCACCCTACAAGGCTATGCTCAGAATATAGCACTTCACTGGTTTATTCCTTGAATTTAAATCATATTTGATGAAAAGAGTCTTCTTGTTGAATGCTGTTTTTGCTGCGGCAATCCTGGATTTTAATTTCACATGTACATGATGCATCATTTGTTATGATGCTACCCAAAGAGTTGAAATTTTCCACATTCCCCAGTTGTTTTTGATGTGTCATAATCTATGCTTGGGATGGTTACCTCGAGATTCTCATTACCTTAGTTTTTCCGCATTTCCGTTCCACTGCATCTGCCAGCAGCGTTTTATACCGTAAGAATTAATTAAATGTCCTACCAGTCTGGCCGATGAAGATGCTGTCAGTTGCCAGCTAAAACATTCCGCGTCTGGGCAACATTCATCGACTTCGTAGCCACTGATATTTGCCATTGTTGAAGCAAAGTACTGTTGTTTGGTGCAGCGTTAAACAACTAGGCTGCACGTCGCTGTTGTATTTATCGCACGTTTTTTCCAGTTAAGAGTTTGTATGCTTTTCTCATTTTCTCGCTGCTTGCTACGTATGACGTCCACATAACTTTAGCATTTAATTGCACGTTTGGAAGTTTCTCATTATGCAGCTCTATTTTATGCTTCTATTGATTCTGTAGACAGATTTCGAAAGTTCACGTTTGTGTGCAGGATAATAGTTATGAACTGGGTACTGTTGAACATTGGCTGGAGAAAGAGTGCTGCGTTTGTCAAGTTATTTCAGCACAGTTTTTCGCTGATACTAAAGAAAAACTAATAAGCTCCCAGAAAAGTTGTCAAATTGTGGTCCTCGAACCATAGCGTTCGCGATATTTTTGTCTTCCCTTTTTCAGTCGGAAGAAAAAGACTGAATTACACATTTTAATGTTTAATAAGATTGGTTTATTTGGAAATTGGTATCACAGTGTTCATCAGGCAGGGGTCGGCGAGTTGTGCCTAAGGGGATACTTGAGTACAGTAGATAATAATAACAAAGCTAAGGTCTTTTGTTTAGGGTTTTCTAATCTCTGGTTATTGTCATTAGTCCTAGGAATCTCATAGTTATTATAACGAAATTTTAAATTGATTTTGTTTAGTTTTTTTGGAGTTTAGGTAGGCGTCCACAAGTTTCTCAAACATCTAGAAACAATTTCTAAATTCTAGATGCCTGAAAGGTGACATTAAGCAAGGTCCATACTGAGGACACAATTGTGGAGTGACCTGTGAACTTTACTGTTATCTGGCACTTTGTGCACAGTGCATGTGAACTGATAGACATTTTTGTACCTGGTGTTGGGGCAGGTGAAGCTGCAACATATGTGCTGACAATACTATAAGCACCACCCTACAAAATTTAGTTGCCCGGGCGAGCAGGCATTTGGGATTCGTGCACCCCTGAGATTAAGTTTCTTGTTTGTAATTATTGAAACTTTAAATGTTGCAGAGAGTTGAATCTTAGGGGTCCGCGATTTGAGGGAAGTTTGGTGAGGCTTGCTGACGTAGTAGTTTATATGTGGGCCGTGAACAGCCTTCCAAAGCCAAATAACCAACCTTACATGGACTGGCGTTTCAAAAGACTTTCCAAGGAAACGGGACTCATAACTACCTGAAACTAACCTATTGTAGTTCGATCAACAGACATAAGAAGCCATCAAATAAGAGGGAGAAAATATTTTATTACGGCTTTGCTCTTTGCTAAATTGCGGCTCGTGAAGCCAATCTAGCTGGACAGCCCTCTACTAGACGATGGACACAGTACAGAAACCCGGTCATCCGAAGTATAATATATCATTGTCAGTACCCTTTTAGTATTGCAATGCTTATCTTAGTTAACTCTCCTTTTATTTTTCTGACATCCGTTTGGTTGAAACACGTTAAGTCAATAGTTTTAAAAGTTTCTGTGTTGTTTTCTGTCAGTTTGTTAAGATTAGAATGCGCATATGACAAACGTCCCTAATTCACTGCCCAAGCGTTTTTCTTATTTAATTTGCACTGCCATTATTATTATTATTATTATTATCATCATCATCATCATTATCATCAATGCTTTTTTGTGACGGCACGCAACGATACGGCATACCGGCACGTTCGTTGTCGACGAGGCATGAGATAAATATTATAAATTCAAAACTCTGGCAAAATGGGTGTTATTTCTTGTTTTTATTCCACCAGTTTTATCTCAGTGTGAATAGTTTGCAATGCGAAGCTATGGGATATTTTCAAATCATCTGATGTCATGGAAAGAACAGCAGTGCTTTTTTTCTATGAAGGTGCGAGCACCCACCTTTTGTAAATAAGAAAACGTTTATTGATTTATTGTTTTTGTTGCGCATTAAACTTCACGTAGATGCATAGTATTATTGTTATTATGCATATTATTATTTATGCACTAAGTCACATACATTACATTTTTAATTAATATATTAAATTCTCATTTGCTTTCTCTGCTTGTGTCCGAATGATGTGGATTTTCATTTGTTGGTGTGTGCCACGAACATACTAGTAAGAAAACAAGTCTACTCAGCTGGCAATACGAGATAAGAATAGATTCACCCGCCAAGCCATTCTAGGTTTCTTCTCTCTTCCGTTTCTCTTCTTTTTCTGTCCCTTCCTCCCCTGTCACGTAATTAGGCAGAAGCGTGAAATATCATAACCTAACCTTTCCTGCCGTCTGTAGTAGCGACGTAAGGCAGAAGCCATCGTGATAACTTGGAAGGACTGAATGGATTGAATTGTGTCATCAGCCGACGGCCTCGGGCGTTGTTTTCTCTTGTTCAAAGGTTTCCGTCGAAATGAGTGCAGGATTCTGTCTCCAGGAACTAATCCACACGTTTCCCCGCACAAATTCGGAGCTTGATGCAAGTCCTTTCATATATGTGTTACCAGCGAAGGTGGCAGACCGCCTCTTTCTGATGCGTGTAAGATCCAACCCGACAATATTATTCTTAGACGCGTTTTCATAGTCGCGAAAAACGCCAATTAGCTTCGTCATGTCCGTCCGTCCGTCTTTCTTTACGTATCACCGCGTCACCCACTGGATATTTGGGACTTTAACCTTTAGGCACCATGCTTCCTATATATAGGACAGACGTACCGCTACTTCCGAGAGTACACTTTTTAATATTTAGTCAACAAATACATTTAATTATTTTTTAGACTTTCTCTCGCCATCTTCGTTTATTCCTCCACAAAATATCGTGTATTTCCTAATGTTATCCTTCTTGGTTCATAAAATATTTACATTTTACATAAATGGTGTGCTAAACCGTAAATGTCCAGTTCCAGGCCAAAGGGTTAATTTGTTGAGAAAATCTGAATCTTTATTAAAGTAGGTCAAAAATATCGGGCACTGCATACATGAAGACGAAAGTACGCTTTACTGCTGCCGGCGACGTTAAATCGCAACTAAAGTGAACTGGTATCAGATTTAGTGTAGCCGAGGAAGTATAAATATTACGCCAGCGCGTTACAGTATTACGTTATGCGTACATTGCCTGTCTTATGTGCTCCATGTCCGTGCATTAAAGAATGTTTTACTGTTGTCTGATAAACCAACATATACCCATTTATATATATATATATATATATATATATATATATATATATTTGGGTTTCTCAAATAAGTATAAAAAAACAAAACATATAATTAT
>Ga0123352_10015198_pt1 | contig 12253 bp, 7 predicted proteins | sample TergutLab28metaG_FD_89700 | JGI IMG/M metagenome (GOLD analysis project Ga0123352, IMG submission 89700) | Labiotermes labralis P1 segment gut microbial communities from Petit-Saut dam, French Guiana - Lab288 P1 | ecosystem: Host-associated > Arthropoda: Insects > Digestive system > Gut ... | reverse complement strand
CTGTATGTACAGTCTTGAACTCCTGATGATTGACGGAAAGACAGTCCGAAACATGTAGAGTGGCATTCCAAAATAAAATAAATTTGAGACACTGGTGCATCTGGTTGGTTTCACTATAGAAATAATTTACGAATCACGACCCTATGAACGTCAAACATCGCAAGATGTTATGCCAGTACCTCCTGAGACCCACCGTTTGCACCAAGTCCCACTAATTTCAACATGCAATATTACGAATGCACAAGCAGATACGTGGAGCTGTTGTCGCCTGCGAAACTTTACAGTGAGGGCAGCTATTCTAAAACAGATCGATAACCAATATTGACTGTATTAAAACGAGAAAATTCCTTTCCCTCTGACATAAAGTTATCGATTAATGATTATCAATTTATACCACATGGCCTGTTTATCTACCGTTTTGCACTACGCTACAGCGAGTTACCCTCAGGGTAATTACGTCATCTGTAATAGATCGTGACGCAACTGATCTTACTGCTGCAGCTCCAGACGTTTCCGCAATGATCGGCGAATGCACATTTGATTATGAAGTAACGTAATGAAAAGGCTGTTCAGCGCTATTGCATACTGGCTTCATAGGTTCGAATTCCGCTTGGTGATATATGCTTTATCGTAAAATCGTCATGCTCTGGTGTGTGTGTGTGTGTGTGTGTGTGTGTGTGTGTGCGCGCGCACTTCAAGTTTTAACGATATGATTAATTCCCAGTATATTTAACACGAATGTTATGAAAATGGAGATCTTCTGAAACGCTGTACCTTCTCATTTAATACGAACTCTAAAGGCAGAGTGGCGGAGACGGTATAACAAGATGGCGGAAAGTGTACAACAACATGGCGGACACGAAAATTTTCCAGTCCTGGCAGGCCAAATCGCCACTTATTGTAGGGTTCTGTAAACAGATGTTGGGAAAATATGCAGCTTTTTGAATGTAATATTTTTGTAGATTGTAAAATACAAATATTTTCTTTAGGTTTCATTTGGATGGCAATAATTTTGAACATTGGAGATACGTATGTTACATTTCCTACAGAGTCAAAGCATGAAACCTACCTACACTGTGCGATATATTCCACATAAGTCAACCTACATACAAGCATGGCGACAATATCAATGCGTAATGCCGTGTAAGACAAATTTAAGGCAGCCATTTACGTAATCTGTGTTTAAGTAATAGCGGTTACAAAAAAGGGAAATTATGATAATAGCCATAGTAGAAAGGAGATCCGATTGCCTGGAAATTTTTTGTATTGGTGAGTATGTAAGTTTCGTGCTTGAAACCCGTATGTCTATGTTCTGTCTTTTGTTATTCTGTTAGAGACACTTTTACGGACCCCAAGCAAGGTGGTATACACCACTGAGTGATGCATGGCATCAGCATTGACTGTAAATGGATAAAAACCTTCCGAAGGAAGCAAAATTTGCTTAACCTGTCAACAATTTTAAATTTGTGCGTGTCAACACGTATTTACATCTTACGGCAGTTCTGTGTCTATTTAGCTGCTCAAGAAATTCCTGCTCCTTAAGAACCCGAATTCCAGGCACTGTACTCTATTCTCCCCCATTTTAATTCAGTTTTCTTTCTCTTGCCATCAATTCCAATCAACATCCCTCTTGAAATTCCAATACCAGTTAATTACGTGTATCATATCAAGTGTCTAGCGTCGTAGCTGAGTTAGTAGGATGTATATGGAACTTATTTTGTTCCTGTCATATCCAGACCGGCTGTGGGACTGCGGAGCATTGCGTCTAGGAATAGAAGGACTGGAGCATGGCACTGGCCATTCTCTGTCTAGTCGTAAGGTTAAGAGTGCGTGTGGAGATTTATCTTCTTCCCACCTAGTCACGTGTTACTTGGACTAAAGAGGGACTTCTTTTTGCTGTCTTTATCAGCTTCTATTTTAGTAACATTTCTAAGAGGAAGCCATTTCCGCCCATCTTCATCCTAGCGCTTCGGCTTCATTTCACTTTCGGGTCGTGAAGTCCGGATTGACTAAAGGTGGCGAAGATAGCACAAAATTACAGCGATTAAGTTGGCTGAACTGTTAGCGTTTCTTATCTCTATTCCGAGGATGGCTGGTTTGAATCCCGATGTGGAAACTGATGCAACTAAATGAGGTTTCTCCCGAGAAAAGTGCGGAGATGTTAGGGCTGACATGATATTTAGCCACGGCAGCTTCCTTCCACATTTTTTGCAATTAATATTTCTCTACAGGTCCACAATCCATTATCGGCAATTCTGAAATCCGAAAAGCGCTGAAAACCGGAAGTTTTGACCCATGCCACTTACTATGCATATGTGAGGCGTCAGTTGTTTCTCGGCGCTCCTACCAGTTACACGCGCCACGGCTGTTCGCTGAAATATTTTACTTTTTTGTGACTGTGTGACTGTGGGATTTTTACACTGTGAAAATGTCAGAGGTTTAAATATGGTCATTTGGATAAAAGTAATATTATTATCCCATTCAGTGTGAATATTGATAACTCTGGCTGCAGAAATAGTAATGTGTTTGATCAGGACGGGGTGCTGTCCCAGACCTGTTGGACATGTTACGCAATACACGATGCGCCTATAAGCATAGTTTTTTTTTATGGCACTACAGCCCCTAGAGAGCCAGGGCTTTCTCATTATCGAGGTTTCACGATTATACTCAGACACACCACATTCGGTAGGACTCTCTGGACGAGTGATCGCTTCGACACAGAGGCTTCTACCTGGCAACATACAGCTCTCACAATATCCATGCCACCGGCGGGATTCGAACCCGCAATCCCAGCAGACTCATGCCTTAGACTGCGGGGCCACTGGCATCGGCTGCACCGTATTACCTTCCTAAAACACGAACAATTCTGAATTCTGGGAAACGTCTTACCCCAAGAATTTCGGAAAAGCGAATGTACACCTGTACTTTAATCCGACGGTGTACAAGGGGGTGCTGATAAGTCCTTAGCCTGACCAGGAAGGAAACAAGCTACAGCGACCAAACTCGGGATTTGTTCAACATACTCCGCACGAAGCTCAATACACTTCTTAGCCCGTTGCTCTAACTTTTGCAAGGCACTAAAAAAAAAAAAAATTCAGAAGGTTGTCCGTCCACACAGGTCTCCACGGCAGTAATGACCTCCGCGTCGGACAAAAAATGGCGACCTTTCAATTGTTTTTTTCAGTCCAGGGAACAGGTGGTAGTCCACCGGGGCCAGATTCAGAGAGTAGGGTGGGTGATCAAGACACTGGAAGCCCAGGTAGGCCAGTTTCTTCTGGGTTGCAAGTGCCCGGTGAGCCGGGGCATTGTCATGCAAGAACAAGACCCCCTTGGTGACCTTTCAGCCTCTGTAAGAAGAAAAGACTTGCAATTCGGCACATGGACAGACCCCTCTTTCCAACGACTCTATCGATTCCGTCCTACGACATCGGGAAGTAGGTCGGGCTAAGGACTTATCAGCACCCCCACTTACATTCTGATTCACCGATAACGTCGTCAAATAAAATACAAATTAAACGCCGTTAGATAAAGTACAAAGAAGTTAGTAAACATAATCCCTGCGTGTGGCCGCTGATGCTTCTCTGTCAGCAGGAGGTGAAAGTAACTTGTCGGTTGACAGTGATGACGCACAAGAGTGAGACTGAAGGCTATCACGGTGGCGACTGTTTGACGTAAGGAGTTTGAAGCATGCTTCTGGATGAAGTGACATGTTTTTTGTAAGGTTGTACTTTCCCCCGTCAGAGCTTAATACGACACTGTATTTTGCGCACATGACAGAGAATTTTTAGCTGGACGAGCGGATGACGTCATCCGTCATCATTATATAGCAACAGAAGTTTAGTTGTCTGCACGTACGTATATGTCTTGCTTGCACCTGTGAATAAAATGAACATATAACGAAGTTACGTCTCTCCGCCCCTATCGTATTCAGTTCCCAACACCTGACAAATTGTGTGTGGGAGAGGTGTAGAGCTGTCTGGCAACTTGCACCGTGTTTCATATGATCCGCTACAGCGTACACTTCGTTTGGACTTGTCTTATATTTTCGTGGCTGGACAACTGTAGTGGGTCAAGGTATCTTCATTGTTGAGGTTTCGAAATCACACTCAGACACATCACACTCGGTACGACTCCTCTGGAAGAGCGATCGGTCCGTCGCAGGGAACTGACTTGACAACACACAACACCCACATGTTCCCGGCGGGATTCGAACCCGCAATCCCCAGCATGCGGACGGGCGTAGACCCACGCCTTAGATCGCGCGGCATGAAATTAAGTCTAGATTCATGAATTTTCGGAGAAGTCTCTCGCTCATAGGCGATGTCATGTCTCCGTCGTTTACTCGCCAGTATCTTAACACGAAGACCCGGGTTCGACCTACGGGCCCTCGAATGAGTTTTCCTCTGTGTATTGCCATATTCCCCTGTCAGTATCATTTCTCCATTGCTCCATAATCGTGTGTCAGTGATCTGCTATTGACGCTATGTAATCTCAGTAATTGACATTTAGCTAAATAAAACAACACAAATGCTGCCGATACGTACATTTCGAACAGAACCGCTCAACCGTTAGCTCGCGAGGAACGTTGTGCCCGCGACACAGCGTTATTGAGAGACAGTTGTTACGGTAATGTATCTTGTAATCCTTTCCTTGGCGAAGCTTAGAAAGCCAACCAAATTTTAAAGATGTTTGATGTGTTTGTTTGATTCACTGATTCGTTTTGTAAATAAAATGCACAAATAGCGACACCCAAGCCTAGGCTGTAAATTGGTTTCTTTTACGAAAGTTTCTTACTATTATCAGTACATTTTATTGCACATGACATGTAGACACGACAGACAATTTACATATATCGTAACGTTGAGGCACGTTCGCGTAACCATTTTCGACGTGGAAAAAGCAACAGATATTACATATTCTTTGTGTTTATCTGCATTCTTTCCTTAGTTATCCGGCATGAAAATCGCATCTATATGCTCAGTATTACATTGTTGCCAGTAGCCTGTTCGCCTGCACCATATTTTTTCACATTATCTCATAAACGGCACGATTTTTTAATACAAAAAAATTATTGAATATGCACTGTGGATCTTGATGTTTTCTGTAGATAATGTCCGAAACACTCCTCGTTCTTAGAAGAATGTAGCGCGATGTGGTACATTTATATCGGTCTTCTTGTAAATTACCCTTTATTTGCATCAGATTTCAATCAAACTGGAATCTTCTCAACATATTCTGGAAAAATCCTCAGCAATACAATATCACGAGAAAGCTTCCAGTTGGAGCCGTGTTAGGTGAGGACAAACATAGAGACGGACGGACAGACAGGCATTACGGGACTGGACTCCTCGTAAAGATGCATGGTGAAATACTGTAAGCTGCTTGTACAGAACTCCTGATGATGATGAACAGTTACTTGTTCGAAAAATGTAGAGGATAAATTAAGTGAAATAAATTATTAAGAAAAGTATGCATCTTGTTGGTCTTTCTCAGGTATGTGTATCACGATGCTTGGTTCAGAGAATGTAAAGTAGACCAACACTTATTCATACAGAACAAATGTTGTCGAAGTTTCCAGCATTGCGTAAAGGGGTTGAGATGGCCTGACAAAGGAAGTAACTAAGATGTATATACATATTTTTTCATCTTTCTTCTGTTCCATTGCGCCTAAGATCAGGTACGACATACAGCCTCCATTTGCATGGATATAGATGTGTTTATAGACATCATGTAATGCAGACCAACACAATACACAATTTGTTATGGAAAACGTCGGTAATTTGAATATTCCTCGGACATGTTTCGAGCAGCTGGGCCAACGTGAAGGAAAACATGTAAAACAAAAATTAGAAATTTTGCGAGTTTACGTTTACTCTTTAAATAAGAAACATATTTGCTTTACAAAGAACTTAGGGCGTACCGCGCAGTAAAACCTCTCCAACCTTAAAGAAGCACTCAACATCGGTTAAACAAAATCGGTCTCTTAACGCTGTATAAGGCAAAAGGTCACTGTTTTTACTGCGATCCGTAAGAAACATATAAACGTTATGTGAACACCATGTAGAATTTTTAGGCGCCTTCGCATAATTGCTAAAAGCGACTATTAGCTTTATCATTTCTGTCTGTCTGTCGGTCCGTCCGTCCGTCCATCATTCCGCATGGAACAGCTCGGCTCGCACTGGATGGATTTTAAAGAAATTCGATATTTGATTATTTTTTTTAAATCTGTCGAGACAATCCAAGGTTCGTTAACTTCTGACAAGAATTACGGCTGTTTTACGTGAAGACCAGTGTATATTTTTTTTATCATATCTCGCTCAGTTCTTTTTAGAATGAGAAATGTTTCGGGCATAATTTTTAGAGACAATGAAAACACCAATTTTAGGTGCAGTAACTTTAATGAAAATGGCGCTAATAATGAATCAATGTGGAAAAATCCTGTAGAGTCGGATAGGCCACAGATGCCAATGCATCCCACGCGCATTACGAGTGAGTATATGTCGGATACCTAAAACAACAAACACAAACTCAGAACAGGTAAGCCTTCTTGGTTTTCCAAAGCAACAATAGTTGCACCAACAAGCCTTAAAGTTGCGTTACACGTAAATTGCTTGTCTTACTGAGTATTAAACCTGGTGGTACTGTACATAATGTGACTGCTGGTCTTTGAAATGTTAAATACTATTGACTTAAGTTAGCTCATCTATTACAGAGTGTACACGTATATTAGTTTGGGCCGGTAGCTCAGTCGGTATAGCGACTGACTACGGGTTGGACGGTCCGGGATCGAATCCCGGTGGGGACGAGATTTTCCGCCCCTTCCAGACCGGCCCTGGGGCCCACCCAGCCTCCTGTAAAATGGTACCGGGTCTTTCCCGGGGGTAAAGTGCGGCCGGGGCGTGCTGCTGACCACTCACCCCTTCTGGTGCCGCGGTCATGGAAGAGTAGAGCTATACCTCTACCCACCCTGTGGGCCACACAGAGCCTGTAACGGGATCACTGTACCTTTACCTGTACATTAGTGTTTTGCCAAATTTTATATAAAACGCCCCAATACTCCCGTCCTCTAAGTATCCTTCAGTGGTGAAGACAGTTTGATCAAGCAACATGTAATGTTTATCGATTATAAAGTTTAGTTTTTTGTTTGTTTTTGGCGCGACAGCCCCCACTGGGCCAGGGTCTCCTCACTCACCAGGTTTCTAGATCAGACACAACGACGCACCACACTTGGTAGGGGTCCTCTGGACGATTGATCAGATCGTCGCAGAGAATATTTTAGGTCAAATTATAATAATTATACATGAAATGTAAAAGTGAACGTTTTTCATCCGCTCTCAACCGTGTGCCGTTGGTCAGTTCCTTTAACTGTTCCTGTAGTTCATAACGTAAAATTGCTTTTGCAGATTTAAGACAATCGATGTCTGATTTCAAGACCTTAAAGACTTTGGTGTGTCACCTGGACGAGAGATCAGCCTGTGCCTACGAAGGCCAAGACTAACACATGTACAGCGGGAATTTAACACGTAATTTCAGAGTGGAATGTAGGAGACTACCCGCGTTAGACCACCCGAACACTGTGTTCAACTTGTACGTTAATACTTTATTTGAAACGCTTTTCGGTTCTGCATTGTGGTAAAGATATTCGACGGAAGAATTTCTATGCAGACTGCTACTTAAACTATAGAATGACTTTTTCCAAAATCAGTTTTCAGTACACGCAATCTGAGTATGGTGCTTGTGTCCAGCTTTTTCAACAACAGACTTTTGTGTCTGTTAAATCAGGACCACACTACTGAAATGCAAAGTAAAGGGGGGGGGGGAAACGCATTTGGAACCTATGGAATGGAGTGTCATATTTCAGCTCTCGTTCTACACAAGTGTAGCTGTGTGAACACTTTGGCTGCATACGGCTGATGCGATTACAGAAGCTCGAGAGACTTCCGAATGTAATACTCTAAAGAGCAGCGCAGTTCCATAAATGCGATGTTCTGTTTGCTATAGCCGTAGGAATCACTTCAGAACTTCGGGAAACAGTTGAGGACTTCTTAAGGGCCTTGCAAAGTTGCAAAATGTACAGCAGCCCCTTAGCATCATCCTATACCGTATTTGAGTTGCGAGGTGTTGTCGAGTCTGGCGTTCAGACTCTGATGCAGCTACAGGCAACACGGGGACCGAAGTCAGTGAAACTGTACAGCGGCTCTTGCAGTTACGGTGCGATGGTCTGACTCATTAAATTCTCACCACGTTAAATCATTTTGAAGCCCACAGCTTATATGAATAAAATATATTAAACGACCAACAGATGCACTTGGGTTTTGTGAATGTAGTTGAACTGTGTGTTGGTCACCGACATGTTTCGGCGACTCATGTGGTCATCTTCAGGATGGTAAAATACAAGGATACGGATATAATTTAAATTTGTCTAAATCACTCCAAAGTTTAACAATCGCGTAGTTTTGATTAAAATTTAGGTTGAAAAATGAAATAAATTAACATTGAGTATAAAAGGCCAGAAGTTACAGTTCGTTGTAAGGGTAAGTGTAGCTACATAGACGATACGTGGGCACCAGTTTAGGGGTTTTGTGTTGTAATATATCTGAGGACTGAGCCTGCACGTTTACAGCACACAATGCTGATTTAAATGGTGATAGTGGAAATTGAAATTAGAGAGTGCAATAAGTGCAATGGCGAGTAGTAGAGATCACTCTCAAGCATGTAAATAGAAAATATCAATATTATTACAATGGAAGAATGCTTGTAGTTTAACTGACTGACTGACTAACCAACCAACTAATTAACTAATCAACCAACCAACCAACCAGCCAGTCAAGTAACCAACAGACTGAACGACCGACCGACCGATCGACTGTCTGACAGACTAACTAGATAATTAACTAAATGGCTAATTGACTGACTGACCGCCCGACCAACAAACAAACAAACAAACTAACTAACTAAATAAATGAGTGACTGACTGTGTAACTGAATAACTGACTAGCTAAGTAACTAATTAACCAACCAACTTCCAATTAAGTAACGAAAGAACGAAGGAGGGGACCAACTAACCAACCGAACAATCAAACTACCAAGTCTTGAAATTGATACATCTCGAGAAGCTTATAGTTTCCAAGCTAAAAAAGAAATGTTCCGCCCTTATGAAATACAGGTTGATGTGCACGTTAAGTATAATTCACCACAAATTCCTGTCCTGGGCAAAATAAATACTGTTCACACCCCACGGCGTTTCTTTAACCTCTTTTAAATATTATCCCCCATTACTCCTAGTCTTATGATAGGCTTCTTCCCTGCAAAATCTCCTGACAGATATTTCCGTACGTTTGTCGTATCTTCCGTACGTTGTACAATCCGCTCCCTTATTTTCCTACCTAATTTTTTCATCCTAGGTACAAGTCGTGTGGGCCCGGTAGCTCAGTCGGTATAGCGACTGACTACGGGCTGGACGGTCCGGGATCGAATCCCGGTGGAGGCGAGATTTTCCGCCCGTCCAGACCGGCCCTGGGGCCCACGCAGCCTCCTGCAAAATGGGTATCGGGTCTTTCCCATGGGGTAAAGTGCGGCCGGGGCGTGCTGCTGAACATTCACCCCCTTCTAGTGCCGCGGTCATGGAACAGTAGAGCTATACCTCTACCCACCCTCTGGGTCACACCGGGCCTGTAACTGGATCACTTTACCTTTACCTTTACCTTTTAGGTACAAGTCGTAGTCTAAGACTACAAACTGTGGCAGTTATCTGCTGGAAATTTTCTTCCTCTTAATGCAGGACGAGCAGCTTTCCCCAGAATTTTGGAAATAATGAAGGCTCGGAAGAAAAACCAGGTGAACTAATACACTATACATGTGAGAAATTAGAAAGGCATATAAAATGTCAGCCAGGAAACCTGACGCAAAAGTCTACCCGGAAGCGTAACCTAAGCATAAACATTCTGATACAGTCAATCGCCGATCCTGCGTCACCCGATATGGCGTCATCGCATAGCGTACATGGACAGCTCAAAATGGAAATTCACTATTATGCAGGATTTCGAAACACAGCCACCATCAATAAACCGCCACCCTCAATATACGTTCACTCTCGGTGTACCACCACTCTCAATAGACCGTCGTCCTCAATATAGGCCACTCTCAATATACCGCCCATCTCAATATGCCGCCACCCTCAATATACCGCCACTCACAATATACCGCCACTCTCAGTATACCGTCGTTCTCAATATAGGCCACTCTCAATATACCGCCACCCTCAATATACGTTCACTTTCGGTATACCGCCACTCTCAATAGACCGTCGCCCTCAGTATACGGCCACTGTCAATATACCGCCACTCTCAGTATACCGCCACCCTCAATATACGGCCACGCTCACTATACCACCACCCTCAATATACCGCCACTCTGAATATACGGCCACTCTCAATATACCGCGACCCTGAATATACAGCCACTCTCAGTATATCGCCACTCTCAATATACGGCCACTCTCAATATACCGCCACTCTCAATACACCGCCGCCCGGAATATACCACCACCCTCAATGTACGGCCACTCTCACCATACCACCGTCAAAATATACAGCCACTCTCAATATATCGCCACTCTCAATATATCGCCACTCTCAATATACCGCCACCATCAATATATCGCCACTCTCAGTATACCGCCACCCTCAATATATGGCCACTTTCACTATACCACCACACTCAATATACAGCCACTCTCAATGTACCGCCACTCTCAATACACCGCCGCCCTGAATATACCGCCACCCTCAACGTAGGCCACTCTCACTATACCACCACCCTCAATATACCGCCACTCTGAATATACCGCCACCCTCAATATATCGCCACTCTCACTATACCACCACCCTCAATGTACAGCCACTCTCAATATACCGCCACTCTCAATATACCGCCTCCCTCAATATACCGCCTCCCTCAATATACCGCCGCCCTGAATATACTGCCACCCTCAATATACGGCCACTCTCACTATACCACCACCCTCAATATACCGCCACCTTCAATATACCCTCACCCTCAATATACCCTCACCCTCAATATACCGCCACTCTCAATATACCGCCACTCTCAATATAACGCCACTATCAATATACCGCCACTCTCCGTATACCGCCACCCTCAATATACGGCCACGCTCATTATACCGCCACTCTCAATATAACGCCACTCTCAATGTACCACCACTCTGTATATACCGCCACCCCCAATATACCCCCACCAACTGCGGTGACAGTGGCACCATAGCGGGGTGGACTGATTAAAATGACTCGTAACTGGTTCAGTGACGGACTTTTGTTGATACGGTTTGAAAATTTAATTTCTGGATTAAGTGTTGACAGATATAATTTTTTAACAAGGGGTTTTCTGCGTTGCGATAGACGTATTGACATACGGAATCCTTGCATTTAAGGAAGCTCTTCTGTTGCGTGGATTCTGATTGCGAAGATGAGCCGCACTGGCTTATGGTCACTGCGCAAAGCAGGTCGAATTCAATACGAAGGACGTAGAGTTTGATAATCAAATTCACATGTGGACGACATGCGAGCCTTCTTGTTGAAACACAAACCGCAGTTATGCGCAAACAGATAATAAATAGGCCTACAGATAATAAAACAGCAGGTAGGTCTGATGGAATTGTAGCTGTACTCCGTCCGGTGGTTGGCTACTGATGTAAAGGTTATTAAAGGATTAGAAGTCGATTTATGTAATCATTAGTTTTGGAAGAACTGCGGTTCCAAACGGTTATTGCAGTAGACCACTGCACCCCCCCCCCCCTATCATTGCTGCTGCATTGCAATCCCGCATTTACCCCCTACTTTTATAATGAAAATGTTGCACGTAAAATGTATGATATTCTGTGGTGCAAAACCAACACGAATTTTCAGGAACGATTGAAAATAAAATATAAAATCCTGAAAAACTCTGATTTTTGTGACATAGAAACATTGCGGGTGGTACAGCGGGGATGTTATATTTTGTGTAGAAACTTTCACGTTGCCAGTTCAGAGGCCAAAAAGACAACTAAAGTCGTTGTTTAAGAAACACTTTTGAAATTACGCAATTTCACTACCAAGAGAATCTTAGATCGGTAAGTCTGGTGCTTCTAGTGTACAGGATACAGTATAGCAGCAGAACACAAAGAACGGTTGCAAAAGGACTGAAATAGCCTTCCGAAATCAGTTATACAGTAATTGGGGAGGGGGGGGGGGGG
>Ga0123352_10015192_pt1 | contig 12255 bp, 8 predicted proteins | sample TergutLab28metaG_FD_89700 | JGI IMG/M metagenome (GOLD analysis project Ga0123352, IMG submission 89700) | Labiotermes labralis P1 segment gut microbial communities from Petit-Saut dam, French Guiana - Lab288 P1 | ecosystem: Host-associated > Arthropoda: Insects > Digestive system > Gut ... | reverse complement strand
TGTAACACTTTCTTTTGCCACAGATATTACTGCCAATTTATAAAAAATTACAAGAACAATAATAACCTAACACTACAAAATTACTTCTCTAAACTGGCATTTTACTCTCCCAATAATACCATCAACCAATATTCCTGAACTATCCTGAAGATGGACACAGCACTCTACAGTCTTCTGCATGCTATTAGTTCAACTCCAAAATCACACAAGACCATTCATGGATCTACAACTGAATGTTGTAGCTCAGCACAGCATGGCAGATATCCACCAAACAGAGAGTACTGACCCACTGGTGGTAGAAGAGTTACTGCAGGAACTGTGTCTTTTCGGAGAGTAACACAGAGCACGCACGTGGTGTCCGCTGGTACAAGCTCGGCTGCTAACTATAGTGAAATCTGCGGAAACTTAACAAAATATGTCCCATAACAGTTATACATAATATAAAAAACTAATGGTACTACTGAGGAAGTCATTATATTATTTATTTTACAAATATATTCCATATACAGTGTTGTACAGTTATGACCAAGTTTCTGCAGAAGTACAAAATATGCAAATACAGACAGACAGCCTTATTTTTATAAGGCTATTGATTACAAAAGTAGTGAACATACTGGGAATGATAGACAGGATAACTGCAACATGTGAATGGTATTCACGATGTACATTTCAAAGCAACAAGTCACGTTCCTCGAAGCTGGGCTAGTAGTGCTTCGTTGCGACGGCACTCGATCGTGAGTTGCCTCACAGCGGCCACATACCGTCGCTGTTGCTCCACCAAACCTAACAGCTCCTTACTCAACTTGTCTCGACGCTCACGTTCCTCAGTGTGCCTATGTTCCACCTTCAAAAAGTCACAAAGCAGTACTAGGTTATAAGAAGTAAAACAAAACTCAGAACACTGTGGACATAATTTATCATCTGAGATAGCCTGTTGGCTGAGGTCAGAAGATATTAGTTAAATGCCTTACTAACTCACTTACTTATGTACTTACTCCATGAAGCAGAGTACTTCTTGAGAAGCTACCTGGTTCTCAGCCAGTCAAGTTACTCCACCCATTTTATGGAACCCAAGGGTTTATTATTGTGTTTACAAGAGTCCGCCACCTGCCCCTATTCTGAGCATTAGTTAAAAGCCTAATTAATTATATGGAAGATAAAACATTACATATTTTGCACGCACGATATTTAGATCAATAAATAAGGTAAGAACAGTATAGTTGCAGAATATGTGCTAATATGTAGTGCTGTACCAGGAAGGTTCACACTATACAACAGCATTGTATTTACATACTGGTATGGCACCCAGCCTGCAGGTTAGAATGTTACAATATACTGGTATAGCATCTGAAGCTTGACATGTGGCGAAAATAACATACACATACATCACTTGCCACAGAAATATGTAAAAATATTATATACTGTATTTACAGTAGTCACCCAGACTACGTGCAAAAGGAATTATACCGGTACAGCACCTAGCCATGTGTTAACTATGTCAACCAGCCTGCACTTGGCCATGTGTATGCACGTCAACCAGCCCACACCTGGCCTCATGCATCATCCTTAGATTGGCTAATTTCAATATTTCTGGTACTTACTTTCACTTTATTTTGCTTCACACCCCCAACAATGGCATCAAACTGCCTCATGAACTGCTCCTTACCACTAGTTGAAGACATGGCCCTTCAAAACAAAGCATTATTTACAGAAACATGCAGGAAATGTAACACGTCACACAGCAAAACTATGACAGGCTGTGTAGCTAGCTGCCAGCCTCTTGTGTGTTACAGGTTTGATCACAGACCAATCCACATTGAATTTGTGGTGGACAGTGGACAAAGTGGCACTCAGGTTTTCCACCCAGTACTTCAGTTTTTGCCTGTAGTGTCATTCTACTAGTGATTCATGCTTATTCAGTCATCCACCAATCACTGACACTACACAAAACTAGCAAATTAAAGCATCAAATAACATACTTGAAAAGCTTAAACGTTTATGAACTCACTCTGTGTAGTTGTCCAGGATAGAGTTCAGCAATGTTAGCTCTTTGCTTAAATACAACTTTTTATCATCCAGCGTGTTGTAAAGGGTGTAGAACTGTTTGGTCTCCTTGTGCTTAGCTGCCACTGGAAAAAAATAATAAAGACTACAAGAACCAAGCATCTGAAGATTCAAGTCTTCTGGGACATGACACCGAGTTTAATTGGCATGTGGTGACCACGTTTTGGAGGAACTTGCTGCATGCATCTTCAGTGTACCACTCCACAAGCAGTACTAGTCCCTCAACATGGAGGCAACAAACTCCTCCCAAATTAGATTATATCAAAACCAACAAATGCAGATAAGTGTAACAGTACATTCATACCTCCTACATGCTGTGGCTGAGGTGCATTAAAAAGGATAGGTACATCAATATATTAAAAAAAGTTTTTGAACCAATGGAGAGATGTAAGATATTAAATTTTAAATATAATCCTGGGTTTAAAATACATATTAAAGATTAAAATACTGATAAAAATATTTGTGATTGATCATAATGTGTAACAGACAGTATGTCTGTAGTCAATCACCATCCTGAGAGGAAAAAATATGTGTGTGTGTGTGTGTAGGAGTTAACTGATAATAAACTGGTAGGTAAAAATTATGTAAAGTAATATTGAGATAAGGTGGCTGTCAGTAAAATATGCACCAAGCAACAGTGTGTTGATGTTACCGGTACAGCTGCCACTCTGTACTGAAATCTAGCTACAAATGGGACAAAGTTGGGTTGGGGGTCATGTGCCTGTATGTGCAAGTTGTGTAATGCAGACAAGATCAAAGAAGGGCTTACTGTCCTTCTGAGACTGTCCACTTTCGATCATCTTGCATCGTTGGAAAAGCTGCTGAATACAGAAGTCTTCTAATGAAGTGATTCATCATCCTCTGTGAGCTGTGTGTAGTAAAGACATAGCAGTATTCAGGGATACATACTGGTGTTTATTTTGAAAGATGTGGGGCACATAGCCAGTTTGGGGGTTATTAGATGTGACATATGGGGACATGTTGGTAACTACTTACCAACTGACATGATGTCACATCCCAGAAGGTAAGAACCTTCATCAGCATTGTTCCGAGGATGTCAAATCTCACACCATACTGACTATTCACATGAAACTGCCCCTCTAGTCCACAATTATAATGCAAATATCACCATAATGAACCAACACTTGGGTTGGCACCGTGAGGTCTGGCAGTTGTAGCAGTAAAAGGTAAAGGTAAAACTGTCCTGCATGCTGCGAAGGTATGGACAGCTCCATTCATTCTTAATCACTATCATATAGCTTGCAGGGTTTTAGGCCTCATGACCTGTTCTGGTTCCATTAACAGTTTATGTCTTCTGAGGCATTGTCCTTGGCTTCGTTTCCCACACAGTTGATATTTCCTTATTAAATGTGACGGTCTTTCTCTGTTCATTGGCCGAAGATTGTATCCATGTATTTTTGTAAGTTTGAATTTTCTTTACAACTGGATTAATTTTAAGTTCTGATAAATATCTTCATTGGTTTTGTAATCTTGCCACGTGCATTTTGCCATTCTCCTCATCATATCATTTCCACTGACATTATCCTGGACTTACCCTGTTCTCTAATTACCCAAGTTTTGCATCCATACAATAAAGTAGGTAATGCCAAAGTGTTATATATTTTCAGTCTAGTGTGTTCTTGGACTTGAGAGTGTTTGAAGTTCTGTTAATAATTCCCATTATCTGGAGAAATTTTGAAATTTTAACAGTAATATTGTTGTCATTCTGGCATGAAACAAAGCAACACAGGTATGTGAATGTGTTTATTTGTACTATAATATTAATATTCATTACAATTTCACTTCTCACTGGATCTGTTCCTTTAAAAGCCACTGTTTTCATTTTGCATGCTGCTATTATTTTCAATCTTAATGTCAGCGATAAATGGAGGTCAGCACTCAGCCTCACGCCCCAAATTCTGTAAGAACCTCCAGTACCCACTGAATAGGAAGATAGGTAAGGCCTGAAGCCATTCTGGACATTTTGGACAACAGAAAAATCTGTCACCCCTGCCTGGAATATGTCACATATTCAGGGAAAAAAAGCCAATATATTACCAGCCAACTGCACATAATGAACGCTAAACAAGTTTATGTGGCCAGTAAGACATTCACCTCTTGACAATGCCAGGTTAATGGGCAATTATCATTAAGAGTATCATGTTTAACTTACCACCTACCCTGATTATAAAGTTCCAGGAATCGCCGCTGGTACTGTGCCAGTTCAGCACGTCCTGGTACCTCATCCAGCTGTCTCTGCAGTGCAGCGATGGAGCGTGTACGCTTAGCAAGGACAAGACGCAGTTTCTGCACACGCTGCTGTTCCTCTTCAAACTGTACCATCACCTGATCGTTGTCCTTATCTGGGGTTGCACTTTCCTGTGCATCTCTGCAGCATTACATAGAAAAATACATATTCAAACAGACACACTTCACTTCGGTGAACTAATGTAAGCGGTACTGGCCTTGTTTCTGCCTCACAAGTATGCACATCAGACATGTTGTTATTATAAACTGTGAGAAATGAAGAAGTACAGCACTGGGGTGCCCTCGACTGACATGATGCTCACACTGTGTTTTGTGAAGATTTTCCATCTACTTGTACTTGAAAAATTGAAATTGGGACACGCACATGGACAGTGTGGTGATTTCAGAAGCTTTGTTTCTCAGCTGTCAGGAATAAAGTACGCTATAAATGCTGCAACATTCTACAAGTCCCTCTGAAGCCAATGAAGCATGTGACATATGATCAACAAACGTACCTGACCAGTTTCTGCAGTTTTCCAAGTTCCACTTTGCACTGTTCCCTGAAGTCGGTATCCTGCTGTTTCAGACTTTCATTCAGGATCAGAAGTGCTTGTAATTTTTGTAATATCCTAAACAAAATAAAAATAACTTCATATTTATGTAAAAAACCGGTATGCTGGTTGTGTGACCATCCATAAACCTGGTGTTCCATTAAACTGCAGCTTTAAAGTTGCACCATATGAATTCCTTCAAATGATAATTTATCTAGAAGACAAACTGATTTGGAGCATAGACAAGTAAAAGGGAAAGGTGTCCCTGTGCTTAATCAAGCAACATGCCAAGATTGCACATGGGGAAGTGGAGGTATAGCTCCACACACATTCTAAAAATCAGCACTGGGGAGAGGTAAATGGTGAACTTCACCCCATGGCTGCTGTATCGCCATGGCACCCACTTAATGGCGGGCTGATGGCCACCAGAACCGTTGTGGACCCAGCTGTGTCAGCAGACAATCTATTGCCCCCCACAAAAATAACCCTCAGTTGTCCAGCCCACAGCCAACCACTGAACAACTGATACTGAAAGAGTGATTCAAAACATCTTCTGTACTAGAGGTTGTATCTTTTGACCCCCACCACGGCAGCTTTATTGTGCAGAAAACCTGCATCCACTGGGACATCCTGTGACGGCTGCCTGCTGTGATCCAATATGAGGCCAGTTTGTGTTACTGGATTTCTAGATTCCATCCATCACCTCAGTACTGTGAACAATACTTCTGCATCATGAGATGGAATGACAGGGAGACACCGAGTTCATCACAATCACTGATCAATTGCATACACATAAATCACACAAATATATCCAGAATTTTAATATTTTAATATTCTGATGATAACAATGAGGGCGATGTACCTGAACTGGCATGTTGGACTTGTGTCTGTTTGTCTTAGACTCTCTGAGGGTGGCACTCTGGTGCTGTTACTCATCACGAACTGTATTTTACTGTAATGCACTGCACAAATGTGTTGGCTGATATACTGAAAATAAAAACTGCATACCCTTGGTTTTCCTCAGTCTCCAATGATGCTGTGTCTTTAAGCACCTTGTCCACTAGCTCACGAGCCACATTCACTTGTTGCAGCTGCAATGACTCCTGTTCAACTGCTGCCTCCAAATGTGCTTTCTGTTTCTGCAGCTTCACCACTCGTTCCTCCAGAGCCACCTTCTGTTTTCCCAGTGCCACTATAGCTCTCGAATGACTGGACGGAGAACTGCCTCCTTCCTCCTGATTAATAATAACAATGTGCAAATGTAAGGACATTATTATATCTGACAACTGTGGTTAGTCATTTCCTAACAACTCACTTGATTTATAGAACTCTGACAAGCAATGAACGTGTCTGTTAGATGAGACACCTGTTTGAGTGCCTGAGAAAAACACTGTCAGCATTTTCTTCATATATGGCCAGTAAAAACATAGCATATACTGCAACATACTGAATTAAATGCAAGGATCCCAAATCACAGTCAACTGCCTTCGCAGTGAGCACTCCATTGCCTCTTCCTGTGAAACTGACAGAGTGGTGTAGAGATTTGAGTTGGCAGATAAAATAATGTCCCTGTATTAAGTGTCATGATCCTGTTTGGTATGCAGCAGGTGTCTGGTGAAAGTCCTAGCTAGACAATGTCAATCCCAACTTTTGCTTCTTTACCTGGACTCATTCCCATGAGGCAATTGCAACTGTGACACTTTAAAATCTATCATCTGTGAATATGGGATTGTATGATGGTCAGTCACATGACAACCTTCAAGCATTAAAAAAAACTGAAAACCTGCTGTGTGCAGCTGTTGGCACAATCAGTCATCCTCATGTACTGTGTATGCTAGATGTGGGCCACTCAACAAAATTAGATAGTAAAACTTTTTATGGTTTTCATTTAGTTCAACTATGTACACTGCCCAGTATGAAGGTACTAGGAGCCAGAACAGCTCAGTGAGTACAGACTCCACACTATAAGATGGATTTCTGGCTGCAGTACAGACTTAACCTTTATCAAACGGTGCACCGTCTATGTGCATCCATTTAAAATCCGCATCTTACAAACGCACCGTATCTGGTGCGCTGTGGCCGTTTAAATATTCTGTACACTCATGTAGAGGCTTAGAATTATAGCCCCACTCATTATCTGCACATTATATGATGGTTTGTGGTCAGATTCTCACTCCAGCCACTTTACCCAATTATGTACATATGCACCTCATGAACAGCAAAACCTCGTATGTTTGTTTTTACGCTGAGCAACTGATGCGTTTCATTTCCTTCTGAAGAAATGTTTAGTCGTGCAACACAGTTCACAGCAGCACTTCGTCAACAAATTCCAATGTGAAGCCTCATTCACTCTGCCAAGCATTGCTGTTACAGGAATTCTAAGAGTGATGATGTGTTTTGTAGCAGTATTTTCTTGCTGTGTACCCCACTGCGAAGAGCTCCATCATGTAGTGACTCATATATAATACTGTATTCTCATTCTGCAGCCAAAACAGAGCCACACTTTCTACTGTCGCAGGATATATTAATATTAAAGGGACAACGCACCAACTGTCTGTATATGATAAAATGAAACTGATAGATTGTATCTAATGCCTATGTTACATTTCAATTCAGTTTCTTCTCAATTCCAGAAGGGTGGTTTGAAAAATAAGATAAACAGGATGCATAAATTCGCCCACACAAATAAATACGGGTAATTACTGGCGGCACTGTGAGGTCACGAATTTCCCATAACTTAACTGTACGTTAGAAGCCTTGTTCGAACTCCACTGGGCTTATAATTCCAACTGCAGTTTCATATATGTAAATAAACAGACTGGTCTGTAAGTAGTCTGAGCCATAAACCAGCTGAAATAATATGGCATTTCAATGCGTTACCACTTATTCCAACTTCCTAATAATAAGCCGGATTGAATATTCTTTCTGAGTCAGCAGTCTGCAATCTCTGTGCGTAAGAGAGCTGGGTTCCTGTCCCCAAACCGGATATCTGAACTGGTATGGGACAGGGAGAGTGAAGAAGCAGGGGCATTGAGCAACTGCATCATTTATTTAGGCAACAGAATTTTATGCATTTTTAGACAACCGCTGAAATATTTCTGTTTTAGTTACTCTTTCCTTGACGGAGTAAGGAAATACTGTGTAGAAATTCTCGATTCCCCTTTGTGAAAAACATACTCGAAATGCTAACGCATGTCGGCACACTGGTACAAAACTCAACAAACATAGGTCTTTCTTGGTTCATGATGGTGTCGCGTGTGAATAGCGAGTGGTGTGAAGAGAAAAGTTGTCAGTGAAGTGTTGAAGTATGATATGTGTGTAGTACGATGATGTTTCTGATGCTACCACAAGGCACAACTCCACAAATCCTGAAGCTGGAATTTCCTATGCAAATGTGGGGCCCGAAAGAGAAACGTAAGTAAATTAAATTGAAAATTATAAAATTTTTTAAAAATTAACTTCCTGCATGAAGGCACTAAACATTTCTACTGAATCTTTTTTTCTTAATTGAAATATCTGATTTATTTCCAATAAAATGCAGATTATTGCATCATTTCACCATCTTCATTTCATAAGATATGACCTTCTATGTGCAACGATTTAAAGGGCCGTCTAAGATAAACACCGTACACTGGACATGAAGACTGAATTAAAACTCCGAACAATAAAGGTTAACATGTGCAGTAGTTCCAGGATGAAACAAGAACATGCATTCCTCAGTATATATGCAATTTGTGCACTCTGTCATCAGCACCCTAGCCCTCCAAAGTGCCTCTCTCCATATCGTTTTCCAATAAAAATATTATCTTTCTTTTTATGTAATAAAAACCAACTTGATGCACTATTTATCCTCAGTTTATTTCGTCAATCAACCTCTACATGTTTCGGGCATATTTGTAGCCCATCATCAGGAGGTATACTGTATATATACAACAATTGGTATGTGCTGTGCTTTTTAGTTGATTGTCTGTTGGCCAGGCCAACAGTCAACTAAAAAGCACAGTACATACCAGTTGTTGTATATATACAGTATACCTCTTGATGATGGGCTACAAATATGCCCGAAACATGTAGAGGTTGACTGACAAAATAAACTGGGGATAAATAGTGCATCAAGTTGGTTTTTATTACATAAATATATCGAGATGCACAGTCAACACACCATAAAATTGTCTTTCTTGCTAATCACATTCATGTTTAAACTGAGAACACTACAAAGATCATCTGTTGTGTTTTTACACTGTGTAGTGAGCTGTGTTTGTTCTGGCAATTCAGAGAAATGTTCTACTGTAGCCTTTGTTGTCTGAAATGGTCTGTGTGTAAGCTGCAGTAATTATTTTGGTCACCTTGAAGATGTGAGTGGCCAGTACATTCCTGAGAAATGTCAGACCAATCAAAGCTTACCATACAGTGCAAAAACCCAAAAGACGACCATCATTTGAAAAAGATCCAGCCAAAACCTAAACTTATTTAACACCACCAACTTCATCACTTAAGGCGGTATCTCCTGTCACGCAGCGGTTCACACAAGGAAACCACATTCAGATGGTACAATACATGCAGACACTCACATCCAGCTTTGCTTGCAATTGTGCATATCGCTCGGCAGCTCGGGCAATTTCTTGTGCTTGTAAGTTGACAATGCTGCCAACAACACCTGCAGTCAGATGACCCTACAAAGACAAATAGTAGTCAGTTTCGTAGTGTCATACACCCACAAATCTCGGTACTCATTCATCATCCACATTTTTCTTAAAACTTACAGTAATGAAATAATACTCTGCAGCACATGGCCACTCTACATACTAATTATAAACCAACTTTCTACATCACATAAAGAAAAAAATGTATCTGCATGACAAAGACCAGTTGGTTACTTGTGTCTAGGCTAATTATCACTGTTACTTACATACACATACACATGTGCAATCATGCACACACATTCCGTGGATCCAAAAGTTAGACTGACTGTAGTATGTGCAATATGTCAAAAAGTACATAACATACAAAAAATCCATATGAAACACACTGTGCCAGCAAAATAGAGGTCTTCAGAACATTCAGGTAGGTGTTAAATATAGTTACCACTCTGCATCCAGGCACATCAGGCACAACAAAATGGTTACTGGTAATATTCTGAATTGTACCTGGCAAGATTTCCATTTGACTATTGTATCTAACTGTCACAGACTGATAGCCCAATCATGCAACATTCACACTAACTGCCATGAAAACTTAAAAAAAATCTCATTTCCAAAGGCCATAAAATGATAAAGGAAAAAATGTCCCTATATGCATGATAAAGGCACACAGGGGGGGAGTACAGGCATAGTTCCACTAGTTCTTAACCTTAGCACTAGATGGCTGTGAGCAGTCACCATCAAGCCCTGCAGAAAGAACCCCTGGTACCCACTGAATATGAATGAGGCTGGGTGGGCCTTGGAGAAAGTCTGAGGTTGTGCAGAATAGAAACATCTCTTGTCCCTGCGAGAAATTCAACCACAGACTGTCCAGACCACAGTCTGGCGACTGTACCAACTGTCACATGCTGCAGCTAAAAGTACATGTGCACTTGTAATCTGCCTGCACATTACCTCCTGTTGTGCGACGTGCGCCATGCTCTTCATCAGCATCTCAATCTGCTGCTGTGAATCATGCATCAGAACACACACATTACTGCTACTGAAACACACATCTAATCAAACAGCAAACACAATTAAAACACAATTAAACAAAAATAAAAGCTATTTCCAAGCAGATCACAATAGTCAACATTTCCAGTCCAGAGTCAATTACCTCCTCCAGCCTCCGTGTTTCCTGCATAGCTGACACCTCCTGGCTTGTCTCTGCCTGAAGAAACACAAAACATTCAGCTGCATACATAGCACAGAATGCACATTTACAACTACGAAAAGCTTAACCAGCTGTACTGGTCCGTAATTTTCACCCTGTCCATGGCTACGGATATCAACTGACAAAGACACTTCATACCAGTCCTCCAATATATTGCTAACCACTGCTGCCTCTTGTGAACACATCATCACAACTTTTACAGAAAGGTTCAGCTTCTACATATTTATCCCATCACTTCATTATTCTAATGTATCAATTCTTTACATGGAAAGAAACAACTGTGGCCTAATTTAAGATGTGATCCTGGCATTTTGCAGGAGGGACTGAGGACAACCTCAAGAACCCTGTAAAGAGTGCCACAACTCTGGGCTAACTTTTGAATCTGCATAATATGACCTAGTGGTGCTAACAACACAACACATTATTCTCTAGCTGTGGCAACAGAATGACAAAAACATCTGGGGCAGTCTGAACTGAACTTACTGCAGTTGCTAAGAAGCACATGATGACAAAAGCTTCAATTGCCTGGTTCTGTCTAATGAAACATGGTTTAAGGCCACATGAATAAAATTTACAAATTATTTCCTACCTCACGGAAGACTTTATATATCTCCATTACCAACCAAACACTCATGATCTTAAGGGGAACAACAGATGTTTACTGTGAGATTCATATGAAATGTTAATGTTAAAGTGGGGTGGTACATATAGTTGCACCTGGGTTCTAAGGGTTAAATGCAATTACTAGATTTGAATTCTCATAGTCTATGCAGCCATTAGAGTCAACCTGGAATTACACGGCCACTGGTCAGCTATCGCCACTGCACATAACTCACAGATTCTGCTGACAATACAGGAGTGGCAACTGCCTGGTTGTACCCATACTCCAGCAGCGTACTTTGAACACGGTATTCTTCTTCTTCAGGTGCAGCATCCTTCCTGCGAAAGTGACGTTGTGGTCGATAAACCTCCTGGAAAATGATATGTGAAACATTTTCTGTCACGTGTATGTATATGGTCTTAAATATTACACATTGATATGCAGTTTCAATAACTGTGAGGACTTCAAAATGAAAACCTTCAAATATTTCACAAAATTTCTGTATGGCAAGGCCACATTTTATCAAATAAGTATGACTTAATTTACAAATACATCAATTTTCACAGTCGTAAAGTGTACTGCAATATGCGCGATGTCCTGTATCTACAGCAGGATGACAATTGGGTAGCCAGTTCCTTCTGTCTCCAGAACTTCCTTTTAGTCCTTTTCATTTATGTATCTTCACTGCACTGATTTTGCTAATGATATGAAAGGCACACAGTACCATCTGACAACTGCAAGGGTTATGTTCCTAGTTTATCCCAAACTTTATAAAACTGTAGCTGTTGTGCACCAAGGTACATGAGCAATTTAATGTTATGTTTATTGGACCGTGCATCATCTTGATAGTTGAATAAAGAGAGACCAGCTTGATGTCACTTGCTTTATTATTTCATTATTTAATGCTCAACATGTTTCGGATGTTAATACATCCATCCT
>Ga0123352_10015191_pt1 | contig 12255 bp, 5 predicted proteins | sample TergutLab28metaG_FD_89700 | JGI IMG/M metagenome (GOLD analysis project Ga0123352, IMG submission 89700) | Labiotermes labralis P1 segment gut microbial communities from Petit-Saut dam, French Guiana - Lab288 P1 | ecosystem: Host-associated > Arthropoda: Insects > Digestive system > Gut ... | reverse complement strand
TCTCAAATTTATTTTTGGAATAAAACTCTACATGTTTCGGACAGTTCCTCTGTCCATCATCAGGAGTTTTTCACTGTACACACAGCAATGGTATATGTCATACAGGTTTGCTGACAGCTTGTGAGCAGGATGAGGACGGAGTTCCATCCTGATCCTGCTCGCAAGCTGTAACTGTAACCTGTATGACATATACCATTGCTGTGTGTACAGTGAAAAACTCCTGATGATGGACAGAGGAACTGTCCGAAACATGTAGAATTTTATTCCAAAAATAAATTTGAGAAATTAGTGCATTTAGTTGGTTTTACTGTACGAGGGTAAAGGTAGTCGCAACTTCACGATCTTAACTTGATACAGGCTTGGTGTCGCGGTCTCTTTACGTCTAGACCAGGTAGCCACCGTATAGAGGGCCATCCTAGGCACCATAACCCGTCTATAAGCTGTGGAAAAACGATAAATATTTTTCTTTTGCTGCACACCTAATCATAATATCCCTGTTGTCTTGGCCGTAAACTAGACACGACACTCAGTAAGCCGTTCGTTTGCATAACAACAGCTCGGAGTGCTTTTACATTATTGGCATTTCTTAGCCTGAATTTCAACAAAGTAGTGCTGTTGGTTATTGTAACAGGGGATGCTTACTGTGCTTTTTACTGGGCTGGATAAAAGATTCTTTTTAATATTATCTTCCCATTTACAACCATGGCTTTCAATAGGTTTCTTACTTTTACGTTTTCTGACTATAATTTTGAATTCATTTCCGTCTCACACGGCCGGCTCAATTTGTATCAATTTATGGAACGTCTGTTCCACATAAAGTCGTCATTGCAAGTTAAATTATTTGTAAGCCTCTTGACACTTGTCTGAACAGTTTCCATTTGCTCCATCCAACCTCCCGTGCTGTGTGTGCACCCCCTCCACTCCTCTCATAATCCTGACTCTAGTCAAGTTGTCGGCGCACACAGCTGCCTTAAGATTGCCATCGGAATTTGATCGGCTGACCAGCTTCTAGTAATGTAGCTGACAGCGGAGCCAAGCGGATCAAAACCGAATTAATGTAACAGTTCAATAAAATATTGGACAGACATTGAACTGCTGGATGACAGTCGTGACTTCCAGATTACAAGAAGACTTCATTAACCTTTTAAAACCCAGTAGTCACGTGATGCACCAACAGTTTAACATTCAACAACTGTACGCTCTGCCCACACTGTATTTATGTGTGTTGTATTTATCTGAGAGCAAACAGCGACTTGTGCCACTTACAGCATAAACTGATAGGTTTTTATAACCGAGATGAAAAGTGTTTACAGCGCGGTACGGATTGGGGCTTTAAATAAAGCAGTCTGCGCTTCTTCTTTAAAGGGTTAAAGCTAAGTTTCCGTTGAGTGCTTGCTAAAGGACTGTGGACGAAATGAATTGTGTCGTAGCGTCAGTTACGCTAGCTCAAAATTGACTGCTGTGCAGTGTCGACCGGGGCATTGCAGGGGGTCGTTGCCACTTATGGATGTCGAGAAACTGAAATGAACATGTACGAAATCCATCACAGCCACAGGAAGATGGGAATATAAGGAGGATATAAGAAATGATTGAAAGCAGAAGAAAGCAATCCCATTACAGTCCTGTACAGACCCTGAGGGATCCAGGAGGCTGAGGCTCCCAGATTTCAAGACAGTCGGCACATGAAGGTGCTAAGGCTGTCAGCCCTATGGATCGGCCACCTTTACCCCCAGGAAATATTCCTGGTACTCATTACTGTTAGAGGCTAAGTCGACCCCAGGGCCATAGTGCGGCCGGAAGGATTATGTCAATGAAGAATTCCAATGACGCCATAGTGAACTGAACCCTCGAGCTTCCGGTCTGGTAGCCCAGTGCCTCAACCAACTACGCCACCGCGATTGAAGGCAGAAAGAGAGGTAAATATAAGCAAATAAATATGTAGATAGATAAGACAAAAGAAGGAAAGAATGTAAGTAAGATAGAAAGTAGGAAGGAATGTAAGGCACATATGTGGTTGAAGAAAATAATAAAAGCATAGAAGAAGGCAGGGAAGGTTGTTCACACACTTGCAACAACAGTACATACCGCACAGTGTATCTGCAAAGCCTTCATTTCTCACAAAACTCGCATTCGGTGCTTCAACGTTTTCAAGAACACAAATAGAAATTTTTTGATAATCCAACCAGTTACACAACTACTCCAGTGATCCTCAGAGTTTTATATAACCTGAAGTATTATTATCCTATTTAATTGACTCTCTTACTTGGGCGTTTTTACCTTCTGTACATGTTGTATTCTAATTTGTCTCGCGTGTATTTGTTGCTAGTTTTAAGTTGTCTTGTGTGTAATTGTTGTTGGTTGGCCGTGTGTATTGTTGTAGTTGTGCGTATTGTTGTCATCTTATATGTATTTGTTGTACTGTGTGTATTGCTGTTTTTTTTGTACTTTAGATGCCGGACTGCTGGCTAGAAGTCAGTATTCGGAAGGTCCTGCGACCGGCCACCTCAACTGGTTTTTCTTGGTTTCCTCTGTGTCTATAAGCAAATGCTGAGACGGTTCCCAACATTCCAAGTTGCCACTACATGCTTCTCATGTAGCCCTCCCGACTTAAATCTAGTAGTAACCAATTTCTTGTTTTGTTTACATGTAAAATAACAACTGCCACCGGGTGACAACCAATTGCAGTAAATAAATATATAAAAATAAATAAAACATTCGTTCCGCGCTTTGTACCTCTAATTACACATATACACTAACCAATGAACACAATTTATATAAAATGACATTTCATCCTGATACAAGAATTCTCCAACATGTTTCAGCGATACATTTCCAACCTCAGGGAGAGGTTAATACATATCCGAAGTTAAAAATCAATAATCTCAGTTGTAAATTAAAGATGTGGATGTTATAGATGGGGCACGCGGTGGCACAGTTGGTTGAGGTACGGCGCTACAAGCCGGAAGGTCCCGGGCTCGATTCCCAGTGGTATCATTGGAATTTTTCATTGACATAATTCTTCCGGCCACACGACGTTTCTGGGGGTCGACTCAGCCTCTAAAATTTGTGATTTTATGTAATTTGTGTGCATTATTTGGTGTATGCGGATTATTATTGTTATTAGATACAGGCGTTCACTGGAGCCTGTCACAAGTTAGACTAATCTACTTCACACAATCTCACACTCACACAATCTATCACACTCACACACTGTCACACTCACACACGCGCACTCTCACACTCACACTCTCACACACACACACTCACATTCTCACACTCACACACTCTTACACTTACACTCATACACTCTCACTCCTACCACAAAATCGTTCTTAGATGCGTTCGCAAAATTGCGAAGAACAATTAGCTTCATCATGTCCGTCCGTCTGTCCGTCCGCATGGGACAAGTCGGCTCCCACTGAACAGATTTTCATTAAATTCGGTATCCGAGTATTTTAAAAAAAAAATCTGTACAGAAAATTCAAGTTTTATTAAGATCTGACAAGAATAGCGAGCACTTTACATGAATACCGATGTGCATTTGTGACAGTATCTCGCTGGGCGAGTCTTATAATAACGAATGTCCAAGCAAAGTTTGTAGAGAAAATAAGTAAACATTTTTATGGTCAGTAACTTTTTCCCGAAAATCATGCCTTTTTATGAGATACTGTGGAAAAATGCGGTAGAGCCAGAGAGGCTGTAGATGACAATATAATACGGCGCATGCGCCCCCATGCTGGATAGCTACGGCTACAAACACACACTCATAATATGTGATACGTATTGCCTTCCCACTCTACAAATGGTTGCACGAACGCACCTCAGTGTTCTGTTTATACTCACGTTTCCTCTCCTATTAACGCGATCTTCACGTATATTTTAACCTATTCCAAATCGCTTTTGCTTATAGGTTTTCGGAACCAAAACAAATACCCATACAAACGAGTTGAACAATGATAAAGAGCCGAAGAAAAAATACTTTCTTTCCTGAGTCATGGTTTCAGGGCATTCATCACGTCCGATGGCGTCCAGTTGGTGTTTGAAACGTGTTTCACATACCGAGGACCATGTGACCTCTAATTGCATGGTCCATATCTCGCGTAGGGGGCTAGCAGAGGGACTCACTGTCATATGAATTGTGTTTCCACACGCTGCAGGGGGCCAAGGAATTCCATGTGAGGGCGCCTTGACCTGGGGAAGGGGGGAGGGGGGTAGTCGAGGTAACATAAGAGATGAAAGATATTGGGGTCAAATGTCACAATGAATCTTAAACACGCAGACGTTTCGAAACACAAACCCCACGAAGGGCTGTAGAATGGAAGGAAGGGCCTTTGTAGAAGTAATATGGCATTAGACATGGTTCTGAGCACACCCACATTGTCGTGGGAGGAGGTGGATAAATAGCAAAGACGTGGCCGATTGCAGCCAATATGGAACTGCATTCAACAGTGCACAATAAATGGTGCGTTCATAGGATGTGTGACAGTGACGTCACCGCGTGTGGTTGTAAATTAGCGCTACTGTTTGCTGTGATGTGGCGTTGAGAACTGGCATGGGCAAAGGAAAGCGCCATTAAAAAAACTAACATCAGTAGGTCAGCAAGCGATCTATACCACTGTTTCTCAACCTTTGTGAGACCGCGGCCCGGTAAATTCTTTTTTTATAGACGAGGGCCCGGTCCCAACAGATTTACTAGTAAATACCTTTCCAATTTTTTTTTAGTTCGTACATTAAATTAACATAAGTATTAATAATTAATTATGGCACCATCATAAGGAGTATTAGTACACTTATGTATACAGTGTGGCATGTTGACCAATATAAAATTACATTTAAATTAGTTATTAATCACTGGACTAATGAAATCATGTAGCATATTGTGTTTTCCTCAGGCCAACATCTGGGTCTGAGCTTTGTGACACATTCACGAATATTATTCTCCTCAGAATATTTCCAGTATAAAATATTTATTCATAAAAAATTCTTAGAAAAATAACATGATAAATTCCAGGAGAACCTCTCGCGGCTCGGTAAAATTGATGCCAGGGCCCGGCGGTTGAAAAACACTGCTCTATACAGTACTCTCACAGGTACTTGTATTTGCTCTGAAGCAGCAAATTTGTGACATTTTAACTGGATGCCAATGCCCTCTAACGAATCAGTTACGGTTGCTGAACTGAAGTTCGTCTCAGCCAGTCTATACAGGGGTGCTGATAAGTCCTTAGCCCGACCAGGAAGGAAACAAGCTAATGTTTCTGTCAGAATGGCGTGAATTTCCTTCGGCGTCTTGCCTTGCAGGAAAAAACTTGATGACAGCTCGCGTCTCGATGTTGTTGAAATCGCGCGCGTCCCTGACATGCTTCCAAGCTTGTTTCCTTCCTGATTGGGCTAAGGACTTATCAGCACCCCGGTACGATTCAATTTCGTTATTACCGGTCTGTGACTACCCGCTGGATATCAGGTAAAGTAGGCATCGTGATTGTAGATGATGTAGAGTCTCTACTTTCGTTGTAGAAGACCAGTTGAAATGTGATGGCACACGGTGAAGCACGGGGGGAGGGGGAGTGAAGAGGAAACTGGCGATTGCAGTGGGTAGCCAGTACTCTTCACACTACCTCGGAACACGGTGTATCCAGCATTACTACCGCTGATGCGCACACCTCGGCTGCCAGTAGTCGGCTGCACTGACGCCCCCGCCGATTTAAATGTACTCGTCCGTTTGGCTGAAAGACGATCTGGTTTCTGCGCGTGTGCCATCACATTTCAAACGCAGTCTAACACATCAGCCGATGCCAGTGGCCGCGCGGTCTAAGGCGTTGGTCTGCGGCCACTCACTTCCTGGGGTTGTGGGTTCGAATCCCTCCGGGGGCATGGATGTTTGTCTCGTGTGTGTTATAAGGCAGACGCCTCTGCTACGGGCCGATCCTTCGTCCAGAGAAATCCTACTGAGTATGGCGTGTAGATGTGTGTGTGTGTGTGTGTGTATGTGTGATCAGGTGTAACAAATACCATCTACGCCTACAATAATTGGGCAGAAGAGGTCAGATTAGGAAAGAAGAAAGAAAGAAAGAAAGAAAGAATTAGTATACAAAAATAAACAAAATTTAACAGCTTAAAAATACTTTGACAGACACGTATTACAAAATTACAAAATTTATAGTGGAATTCTTTCTCAGTGCTCTTTACTCTAATTATCCCATTGTGATAATATTTGAAGTATATTGAAGTAATCTGCCGGTCAAAACAAGACTTTTTACTTTTAACAAATATATAGTGTACTTTACGGCATGTTTCGGCCAACTCGACCATCTTCAGTTAATACAATATATATATATATATATACACGCACACACACACACGCACACACCACACACATACACACAACAACAACAACAACACACACACACACACCACACACACGCACACACCCACACACACGCACACACCACACACATACACACAACAACAACAACAACAACACACACACACCACACACACGCACACACACACCACACACGACATACTTCGCGGCGGAGGTCTGAAATCGCACTTATTAGTGAGTTTAGTGTCAAAACCTTCTTCATTTATTGAAGTTCGCTTGGCGTTCTGGAGCAAACATGAAGGCAGTTAGTTATGTTTCACACATAAGTGACTAAACTGACCTTATTTTTTTTAAATAACTACCATTTCGTGCGCCCGAAGCACTTTGCTTAGGAAGAAGTACATGGCTTCCGATCCCAAAAGAAAACAATCCTTGTAGCTCACTGTTCTGATAAGCTCAGACTTCACAACCAAGTTTAAAGCTAACTTTCCCTTAATATGAAATGACGTGTGAGACCAACTAAATGCAATAGTTATGATTTATTAATAATCCATTAGCTCAACATGTTTCGGGCATCATTATGTCCATCTTCAGGAGCGCTAGACCCTATATTACTGCCTATGGTTTTCAGCACTTGATGTCCTGGCTGGTGTCTTGGGAAGCAAGGAAGCAGGGAAGCAGGCCATGTGCACTGTGCATAGTGCACATGGCCTGCTTCCCTGCTTCCCAAGACACAGCCAGCACAACAAGTGCTGAAAAACATATGAAGTAATATACGGAGTAGCGCTCCTGAAGATGGGCACAATTATGCCCGAAACATGTTGAGCTAATGGATTATTAATGAATCATAGTTGTTGCATCTAGTTGGTCTCACACGTTATTTCGTAAAAAGGATACACTGTCACATGCACATCAAATTTCCCGTTTTGAGGTGCGTCATCCCCGTTGTGTTGGTTCAATAACAAAGAATTTTTGTATATTACACATACAGTCGAACACAACTATATTTCACCTAGTAGCACAGGTGAAACATGTAGTTGTATACCTACTGTACTACTGGGTGAAATATAGTTGTGTTCGACTGTACGTGTGATACACAAAAATTCTTTGTTATCAAATTTCCCGTTATACATATAGAATTAAAACTTTCTTCATCATCACCAAAAATCAAAAGTTTGAATATTACGTGAAATCCGAACGTATCACAGCTGTAAATATCAAAGTACGTCTTTCCCCGATGGGACGGTTTGTAGTTCTGTAGAAAATTACCAAAATTTGGTCGGGGTGGGGGGAGGGTTCTTCCTTTCTAACCGAGACAAGAGGAAACGTCACAAACTGTAAACACAAACTAATGGTGAAATGAACGCCTAGAAAACGAAATGACTCAGAGGGTTCTTGGGTCAAACCCGATGCGCAATACCACAGACCGGTTTAACCACTCAAATGTCATTAGATTTACATGATAACTTGCCACCGGCCATAAAGACGGAGGCAAATGTAAAGATAGAGTGCAACCTAGAGTAGTCCACAAAGACCCAGAAGGGAAGTAAAGGTATAGCTCTACTCCTTCCTTAACCTCGGCGCTAGGTAGTGCTGGGTGGTCAGCTCCACGCTTCGGCCGCTTTATCCTCGGAAATGTCCCGTTACCCTTTGTATAAGAGGCTGGGTGGGCCCCAGGGCCGATCTGGACGGGTGCGACTCGGTACAGCGACCCACAAGACAGAGGTAACGTTAGCCAAACTGCGGCTGTGGTGCGTTTTCTTTTGTTTTTAGAATTTTTTCAGGTTCTTCTCCAGGAAGTGTTGACAGGACTAAAGGCTCGTACTATAGGGTGGGACTGAGAGTGTGGCCTGAAATTAAAGTAATTGTAACATCGACATATTTAGCATATTTAGTGCGTTCCTAGGGGACTGTTGAATGTTGGCCGTACTCGTAAATATGTGGTTGCAAACAGTGGCGTAACCAGGAATTTTGTGTTTGGGAGCGGGGGGGGGGGCTTCAACAAATTCATTTGAAGACAGAGGACAGAGGAACGGGGATCTGGGGGGCGGTAGCCCCCTAGTCAGGGATTCTGGAGGCAGCTGTAATTTGGTACAAGAAATTTCATTTCATATAGTAAAATTTTCTTGATTTTTGGTACTTTAAGACTATTTATGATGACAACCAATTTATTTGTCATTGCTAATGTAAACCAATAGCGAACCGGCGGTAGTTTTAGAATTTTACTGCCTTTTTTCCGAACACCTTGAAGTGTTGGCGTCCTAATTTCAGCAATTTTTAACATTATTCACAATCGGGTTGAGTTTGGCACGATTTTGGATGGCCTTCGGAATTTCGGACGGACGGACGGGGGGGGGGGTTGAACCCTCCAAACACCCCCCTTCCTCCGTACGCCAATGGTCGCAAGATATTTTATGCTGCTTTGGAAGTAAGGATTCAGAATGCTGCAGCACTGCTGGCTGCAATAAGGCGACAGTCCTGACGGGGATTGATTAACGTACAGACGTTTGTGCATAATTTCGTCACATGTTGGGTTACAGACTGTTATAGCACTCAGTCTTACACCACTTTCAGTAATTTACATGTAAAACAGGACAAATCAATCCCGTTACAGACCTGGAGTGGTCCAGAGGGTTTCAGGAAGTTAAGGTTCCCAGATTACATGACAACGGCACAGGATGGTGGTAGGTTGTCAGCCTTACGCACCGGCCGCCTTTATCCCCAGGAAATACCCCTGGTACTCATTTCTGTTAGAGGCTGAGTCGACCCCAGGCCATAGTGCGATCGGAAGTATTTTATGTCAATGAAAAATTCCTATGACACCGGCTGGGATCGAACCAGCGACCTTTCGATTTGTAGCACCAACACCTTAACCACTGTGCTACCGCGGTCCCAAATTTACATGTAATAAAGTCAAATAAAATGTATTTTTTTTTTACAATTCAAATACGTCTTAGTAACAATATTAATAACGTTGACTAAACAGCAATTCATTTTTTAACTAAGGTTAAACTTAAGTTAAATAGGAAATATTATACTTAAAATAAGTCATGCAAAAGTCGCCAGTTTTAATTTTAACTTTACAAAAAATTATAAAATTGTCGCTTAATGACCTTTGGTATAATGACCGATTTACAAATATAGCCTTGAGGATCAGTCATTAATCCAGTCGAAACAGCTGGACAAATTCTTTAAGTACAAATGACGCATTCTTACTTTCACTGTTGTGAAGATAAAGGTAGAGCAGTCCCATTACAGGCCTGGACAGGCCCAGAGGGTTCCAGGAAGTTAAGGTTCCCACATTTCGTGACAATGGCACGGGATGGCGGTAAGGTTTTCAGCCTTACGCACCGGCCGCCTTTACCCCCAGGAAATACTCCTGGTACTCATTTCTGTTAGAGACTGAGTCGACCCCAGGGCCATAGTGCAATCGGAGGGATATAATGTCAATAAAGGATCCATTGACAGCGGCTGGGATCGAACCAATGACCTTCCGATTTGTAGCACAGCACCTTAACCACTGTGCTACAGCGGTCCCCCTTCAGTGTTATACCTTTGTTATTTAATAAGTAATTTGTACTACGAATTCTGTGTGAATAATTTTATCTTTATTGATTTCATACTTTTGCCGTGTTGTGGATATTGGTTCCGAAACGTCGGCACATAAAATTCAGACGCCGGGGAATCACCCAAAAGGAATAATGCAACAATTTTATCTTTCCAGAAAAAAATTGCCGTAGGGTTGACACCCCTGCCTAAACATAACCTCCGACTTGTGGAATTGCTAGCCTCAATAAAGGAAAGGCAAGATATAGGGGGGAAGTTCCTAGTTTCGTTTTAATTCTATCCCAATTCACTTGAATAGTGCTGGGGTGTGGAATGTAGGTGTGAAGAAGAGGAATGTAAGAGGGTGGAGTTACAATAGGGGGAGGATTCAGAGGAAATAGTTCCGTGAAAACTGCTTGTACAATCAGCATAGCATGAAAAATAGAAACCAATTTGCAACATTCAGATATACAGTCAAACCTCGGTTAACGAAAGCCTCGGATCATGAACAATTCGGTTTACGAACAAATTTTCCGAACACAAAGAGTCTCGGATGACGTACTGTGTCTCGAGTTAACGAACACGCAAGCCGTCAACAGAGACAGAAAAAAGAAAAAGAATCCCCTTCCAAACAATAACATTTCACTTCCTCACCACCTTCCACTTACGCCGTCAACTCTCCTCCTCTCCACCTTCCACTTACGCCGTCAACTCTCCTCCTCACCACCTTCCATTTACACCGTCAACTCTCTTCCTCTCCACCTTCCACTTACGCCGTCAACTCTCCTCCTCTCCACCTTCCACTTACGCCGTCAACTCCCCTCCATACAGGTACGGTAAAACTAAATTAAGTTTTCTTCTGCATTTGATCTGCTTAGTGTTGTGTTTATCTTTTTTTTTTGTGATAGATTTAATTGTTTCCATTGATTTTGTGTTAAGAACTTGTGCACAAAATACTGTTGTAAAAGTTTAAATAAGCAATCATCTGGGGTCCAGGAACGGATTAATCCATTTTACATTAATTCCTGTGGGGAAAATAGTTTCGGTTTACGAACGACCTTCAGGAACGAATTAAGTTCGTGAACCGAGGTTTGACTGTATTCGTTTCACACATATTTCTGTGCAATGAAATAACGTTTCTTGTAGTCTCCGAGTTATATGTCGCCGCAAGGAAAACAGACGTCGCGGTGAAGCGGTCAGCAGGGGCACGTCGCATGCCAAAGGCTCTGGTTTCAAATCTCGGTTAAGAAACCAATTATCCTGACTGAGATTTAACCAGTCAGCATAGCATGAAAAGTAGAAACCAATTTGCAACATTCAGATATATTCGTTTCACACATATTTCTGTGCAATGAAATAACGTTTCTTGTAGTCTCCGAATTATATGTAGCCGCAAGGAAGACAAACGTCGCGGTGAAGCGGTCAGCAGGGGCACGTCGCTTGCCAAAGACTCTGGTTTCAAATCTCGGTTAAGAAACCAATTATCCTGACTGAGATATAACTTCTTTGTCTCAGTCCATTGAAGCAAATGCCTGGATGTTACCTCGAAATAGGCCACGACCATTTAGTGTGTCACGCCGCTACCAGTTCATTATTGAGCACCCCAGCATTCGACATTGTAAGACTTTGGGCTCAGTTACTGGCGGTGTTGTTAAATGGGTAAAGGTCACTCAGAACAACACGAGAAACGAGCCTGAATAAATTTTAAGAATGCGTATTTACTCACTAAATTTGAGATTGGCACTTGTAAATACGATCGTCTTTGTCGCTAAGTCACTAAATGGCACTCTGTCTTCTTATTCGCTAAAACTGACCGTGAATAATAATGTTATTCTTAATTTAAATTATCACTATCATCATCATCATCGTCATCATAATCATCATCAACATCATCACACAAACGAAATCAGAAGTCGTCAAATTATCTACATTCATTTATCAATATCCATATCAAGGCCTCAGCTACACCGTCGCTCTCATACATTACACGAACAGCTGCTGAAAGTTCAGTGAGGACATTTGACATTTCCACTGTTATCCGTTATAACACCTGCTTCACACTTTGGAATTAATATTTTATTCTATACAAACGCTATATAACGCCTTACGTGATAGGTGTGGACTGCAGTACCGACTGAACGGGTAACACGCACGGACTCTCGTTGCTGCCAACTGCTGTTCATGTTCGTCACTGCGGTAAGCGGTGTATTATTCTGCACACAACTGCAGAACACTGTGAACTGTTCTGCACACAACTGCAGTACAGTGTGTACTGTTCTGCAGTTGTTCTGCACACAACTGCAGAACACTGTGAACTGTTCTGCACACAACTGCAGTACAGTGTGTACTGTTCTGCAGTTGTTCTGCACACAACTGCAGTACACTGT
>Ga0123352_10015189_pt1 | contig 12256 bp, 8 predicted proteins | sample TergutLab28metaG_FD_89700 | JGI IMG/M metagenome (GOLD analysis project Ga0123352, IMG submission 89700) | Labiotermes labralis P1 segment gut microbial communities from Petit-Saut dam, French Guiana - Lab288 P1 | ecosystem: Host-associated > Arthropoda: Insects > Digestive system > Gut ... | reverse complement strand
CTCTTGTTACGATCACCTCTTTCGGTATCTTGTCATACACAACTGGTCCATCTTCCACAGCAGCTTCTTTTGCAAGCCTGTCCACCAACTCATTCCCCTCTATCCCCGCGTGTCCTTTTATCCGGCCAAAATGAAAAATCCACTTTAAATATCCCAATATTATAAGTCTGTTTCTGATAAGTTCTATCAAACGTTTCCTTTTAAATTTGTTTTGCAATAGAGCCAAATTTATTTTGCTGTCAGTGTATATAGCAGACCGTTTATCAATATCTTTTCCCTCCTGTAGTTCTTCCAGTTTTTCTAAATTCTTTAAAATTGGGATTTGCTCTGCTTGATTATTAGAGCAGTGTCCATGCAGTTTAAACTTTAGTTGGTGTACCAATTTGCCATTCAAGAAACCATTGAAAGGAAGCCTGTTTTAAGATGTTCAAGACATCCAAGCAGCCGTGACATCGAGTCTTCGGGCCATACCACAAGAAGACATGTAGAGGAAATTCCAGTCTTTGCTAGATCTTGCCACTCGCTGTATCGATATAGAAGAGATGAGCTTTGAATAACATACAGATAGTACTCAAGTACTTTGTTCCTGTTTTGTTCTATTTAAATTTACCGGAGATTTGTTTATATTTTATAATTTTTTAACATTTAAGTTTCCCCATATCAGACACAAGGCAAGTTCTCGGCTGACATGCAGTAAGTTTTCCTCGAATTTAATCAATACTTTTGGTTTTAAAATTTTCAAATTTGATTTTAAATGCAAATGTTGGTTTCAAATCCATGTGGACGAAGTATTTCGGAAAGTGGTTTGAGTGCAGAACCGATAAAGAGTTGTTTTACGTAGCGCCGGTCAGCGTCATGTTTGTACTTTCACACGTCACCTTTGACATTGGAATTCGTTTTATAACTTTCACGAAGAATAGTCATAATTAAATGCAGTCTAGGTGCTGTTCAAAGCTCATAATGCAGCACTGCATATAAACATTTGCAACCTGCATGTGTGTTAAGTTTGTGTGTGCCGTGTCACCTGTTGTGAAGATATCAGTTTGTGTGTGCCGTGTCACCTGTTATGAAGATATCAATTTGTGTGTGCCTTGTCACCTGTTATGAAGAAATAAGTTCTTGCAGCTGTCATGTATTACGACATTGAAGTCTCTATTTTAATGCACTTTACTTGTCTGAATGTGGCGTTTTTTCCTAATGTGTCTTATGTCACCCAAAGCCCCATATATTTCTGCCACAGACAGTTGCTCCCACAAGAGTCAGTGTTCTACAAACGTATATACTCTTGCTCAGTGCTGCTAACACAGTATTAGTGTTATTAGTGTATAAGTGTGCTTCGCTTCTTAATACAAGCAGACACACAGAAAATAAATACCCCTTAAGTGGTTCGTTATATTATTACGTCCCTTCGTAAGATGACGTTATTGATCAGTATATTCACAACAGTTTTGATAAAGATTGAGTCGTCTGGAATATGACGCCGTGTCGGTTGTCTTAAACTTCGGGCTCTGAGGCATTCTATCTTAGAGTGTGACGGATTAAACGCCTCCAACACATTGTAACTCTTAACAATCTAAACGGATTTATTTCACGCTAAAATTCAACATAAACATCATTCATCCTAATAACCTCAAAGTTCACCGAAGTGTATTAATGTTGGTGATAATGGAATGGAGGTTTTTCGTCGGGTCTTAAAAAGTGTTCACTATTATGATTGTATTTATTCAATTGAAACGGAACTGAACACTGTGTTACAAGCAGTGGTGTATTTAAACACGACACACTCACAGTACATTTTATGTAGAGTGATGTTAACAGTAATATTGGCTGCACTGAAAAAGAATCTTGTAACGGAGCTGATAGCAGCCCCAGAACTTACTTTCACAAATCACACAGGACTCAAGTTACTCAGTTGTTGATGACGTGTCTTCCGGCCATGAAGAGTGCAGCCTTCAGTGCTTCTTTGTAATTACTTCTAGTGCAAAATGAAGCAGAAATTTGTGAGCAAATACTCAGTGCAATGTTTGTTCAGTTGACATTGCTGTAGCATGTTGGAACACTGCAGCTGCTGCAATAATTATCAGATGAATTCCAGTTAGTCGCAATGTGCAGTTCAGTAATAAAATTACACTAATATTTGCGAACGAATTCCGGCACAATTTTAGTAATACAACAGAACTGGTGCATGCCTCTATACAAATACACTTACTTACATATATAGACATTAATAAATATATAAAACCATGCATATATCCATATATCCATACATTCGTACATACATACACATAAGCACGTGTACTTTCATACTTACATAAATATTTGTATATGTGTATAGATACACATACACACACATACATACATACAATACATACATACATATGCACACATAAATACATATATACATACATACATATATACATACATATATTCATACATACGTAAACACATACATACATGCATACATACATACATACATACGTACATACATAAACACATAAATACATACATACATACATACATATGCACACATAAATACATATATACATACATACATATATACATACATATATTCATACATACGTAAACACATACATACATGCATAAATACATACATACGTACATACATACGTACATACATAAACACATAAATACATACATACATACATACATACATACATACATACATACATACATACATACATACATACGTACGTACGTACATTGTAAGCCAGAACAAGTGCCGTTTGACTGCTAAAAGTGACATTAATATGCATCTGTATTGTGAGCGATGATACAAAAGCACTCCTAGGGTCCGAAATTATTTCCTCCTTTGCACAGAGAGTTCAGAATTAACTCAGCAATAAACGACAGTGAACTCAAGATAGTTCCAACAAGAAGCACCGCAAATGCTGGCATTAAATGAGAAACAGAGAAAGCGAAAACTATATCACCAGTTGTTTCTCTCAAACTGCTTCCACCTCTCAAAGAAGCTCGATGCTGCAGTTCTGTCCAGAGCATTTCCAGGAAACCAGCTTCCAAATAGCGGCTCATTAGGACGTTGAACCTGTCCAGAAATGGATTTCCCTTCTTAAAAATTACTGTTAAACCTACTGATAATAAGATTTCATCAAGGGTGCAGATTAATTTACCGACATCCACAACTCCCATTTCCCTACCAACATAAATAACAAACATTGGAGTACCTAGAGAAGCAACATCTCTTTTTATTATCAGTCGTTCAACACATTTCCAAATATCGCTACAATCTTCCTGAAGTTTCTTTTGTTCAAAGAACTTCACAAATTCAGGATAAGTTACAGTAACTTGAAAATAATTGACAAATGGATGGTAGCCATAAACTAAGTCTGAATCCAGGAGTTCGTCTAAAGTTTGTAACTGCTTTTCATACTTCGGTTCCACCAGATAAGAAACAAAGAATGTTTGGAATAGAGTGCTAATAACGAAACAAAAGCAGACGTACAGACAGAAGAAAACTCTCAGTATAGAAGTTGTGGGCCGCTGTGGAACAGACACTCCAACAAAAATACCCCAAGCAGTGTGGAAACATTGAGACAATGACTGATATGTGTGTGCATCATTAAACACAGACCGGTAGGAAGCATTACCGGCACACCAGAAAACAGCTGTGATTAGCAGCAGCACAAGGCCCGTTGTCAACCAAACAGACAGGGAGAAAGTTTTCAATATATTTTCCGTTCGAGGAATAGCTTTTGGGCAAGGAACAAGCATCTTTATATTAAGGTTCATATAGGTTATTGTGGCTTCAAACGATGACGTGACAATGAGAGGCAGTAGAGGAACTGTACCAGTTATAACGTCAGATAAACCATCATCTAAATCAGAAATCTGTTTTATAATCGAACGTAATTCCAAATTTAGGGATGGCTCAAGGAAAACTGCTGTCAAGTTCATTTTATCACTTACAAATTTAAGTATATCAACCGACATGCCTGTTAATTCATAAACTGTACCGCCATCATTTTGTGTGTAATTTTCTGTCATAATCACAAAGGGGCTGATTCCTATGGTACCTACTTTCATGGGACAACCCATGAAATTTTTAGGAAATTTCGTTGGGTAGAGATTGGCATTTTCTAAAAATCTCCCATTATTTTCAAAGACCCATTCATCCAGCAGAATGACGTCTTGTACCTCTCCACACCTTCCCAATTTATATGGGAACCAACTGTACAAGTTCAACCTGTCAGCTGCTGTTGTCTTTGTGGTGCTCATAGCATGCAGTGGACGATACGCAAATTGGTTTGTGATCAAGACCACCACGTTGACAATTCTGGCCACCTGCCACAATATTGAACATATGTGAGCAGCCAGTAAGTGTGCTGGTTCATTGCTACTTGCAGTTGTCACCACAAGAAACCTTCCTCGAGGGTTCCACGAAGTGCTGTATTTCAGATTCTCCAACTGATTTTCAAGTGTCTCGTTTAAGCTGCTCACCTCTTCGTTCCACACAAACAGAATGTAACTGTGGTGTAAAACTGATGTGTCTGCAGTGTCATCTCCACTTGTTTGGAACAGTTCAATCGGCCATCTTGTTCCCTCATGTAACTTTCCCAGTATGCAGTTCACAGTCTGCAGATCGTCACTCTGTGACAGAGGTACACGGAGAGCGCTTTGGGTGACGTCCGGCGTTGTGCGTGGCAGCGAGACGACGAGAGGTCTTCCTGGTTCGAAGTGTTTGTGTGCGACGGTCCACACACACAGGGCTGTTTGCAGCTGGTCGGTGATCAGCCTGCTGTCTCTCAGCAATACTGCAGCTTGAATGGCAGAATTCATCATCAGTATCAGCAACAGCATGCTGAAAAACTTGTCGGTTCCGGCCATCTGCAAAAAGAAGTTCTTTGTCATGTAGAACAGTCATTGATTATTGTGACTTCGTAACTTAATAGCGCTTTGATTACTGAACCGAAATTTTACATTCATGGTTCCGTGCATTATTACAATTGTTCCAAAATAAACACCAACAAGATGACACTTCTGGACTATCCTTTATTTCACGGTTAGTCGTCCTTCACTCTACATGTTTCGAGCTTCAGGGAGCTCATCATCAGGATTTCAATTTTTCTACACTGTACAAGCAGTCTCTGGCATACTGTATACTGTAACATGTAATGTTTATCTTTAGTTATCTCTAAAATATAATTTGACTATTACAAATTAAGATATATCAACCTGAAAAAGGAATCTCCATGGGGTCGCCCATATCTAATATCATTGCAGAAATATTTCTACAAGATCTGGAAAACAAACACCTATAACAGATACTTGACACACAAAATAGAATATTATAGACAAGATATGTAGAAGACATACTGATAATATACAACACAAAACACATTAGAGTTGAAAAAATACAGAACTACATATATCGGTTACATCCAAATTTAACATTCACCCCAACAATAGAAGATAAAAACACCATAAACTTCCTAGATCTACAATTAATAAGACAACCCACAGGAATAGAAATAGATATATACAGAAAAACAACAACCACAGATACCACAATCAATTACAACTCTAACCACCCCAGGGAACATAAAATGGCAGCTTATAGATACCTAATAAACCGAATGTTGTCTCTTCCTCTCTCCAAGGAAAAAGAAAGAGAAGAATGGAAGAAATTCCTAACCATTGCTAATACTAACAAACTCCCATCATACCAAATAGAAAAATTAAAAACACAAATAATCCAGAAAAACAGTAAGAACGTAAATACAAATCAAACTCAAAATAAATGGGCTATATTCACATACCATAGTCAAATAATCAGAAAGATAACTAACCTGTTTAAACAAACCGACATAAAAATAGCCTTTAGGAACACAAATACAATATGGCAAATAACAAGACCCAAATTACAAGATAATACACAAGATCACGACAAAAGCGGGATATATAAACTAATATGCAAAACATGTAATAAAGGGTACGTAGGACAAACCAGCAGAACCTAACACTCAGATATAAGGAACACATACGTTATATAAAAAACAATGATCCGCAATCAGCATAAGCGCTCCACATACTGCAAAATAGACATGAATATGGCCCACTTAAAAACATAATGACTCTGATAAAACCAATCCGAAACGAAAATCTGCTAATACCATACGAACAACTACTGATTCAAACCACCCATAAGGAAGGAAACCTAATACCGGAAAAAAGCACGGAGAAAATAATCCAATGTTCGCGTTAATAACAGAGTACAACCACAGACATACGCAAGAATCGATCACCAACACACGGAAAACTACAGAAACTTACCCGCCTAGTAAGTTATATAATCAGGTCAACCACCTGTGACACACAAACTGTCGGGAACAGAACACGTATGAGAACGGGTGGAATACGGCAAAGATGTAAGTAAACAAGAACATTGCATTTTCCTAATAAAAATTTTAACAGACAGTCGATCACTATATATTTTATACTATAACTTTTAACCACAGAAACCTTTTAGGTTTTAATAAACCATTTATAAAAATTGTAATAGTCAAATTATATTTTAGAGATAACTACAGATAAACATTACATGTTACAGTATACAGTATGCCAGAGACTGCCCGTACAGTGTAGAAAAATTGAACTCCTGATGATGAGCTCCCTGAAGCTCGAAACATGTAGAGTGAAGGACGACTAACCGTGAAATAAAGGATATTCCAGAAGTGTCATCTTGTTGGTGTTTATTTTGGAACAACCGAAATTTCTTTTATTGGAACGTGACGCCGTATAATTTCGTAGAACAAACTGTGGTCCGTACTTTTACCTTATTCATTTTCCTATTCCGACGTTGGATGTAGAAGCGTTCGTCGCCAGTGTCGTTAAATGTGTGCAAGTGTGCAAGGCGTCACACAACGACAACTTTCACAGTGAATGGCAGGAGAGACACAAATGTCACAGCTGCAGGGATTTACCGAAATAAAGTGTCTGTATATTATGAAGTGAGTTTTATTTCGGGGTAAGTATTTCCTTTCTTTAAATGTTAGCACGAATTTTAAATTAGGAGTGTGGGGACTGAGGTAATGTTTGATATCGCTCCGTCAAATTTGTGACAGTCTGTAAACAGTCAGCAGTACGACTCTTCTGAAGCAAGGTACGCAATTATATTGCTGCAGCAGCTAGCTATCCGCCTTGTGTATCGCATTACCCTGTTGTCTGCACTGTGCATTTATTTTGCACTGTGAATTTGCGCTGCTTATCGGAAACTTTCATCTGATTGGCCTGTGTGGGTCGCTAGGCCACGTGGTCTATTGGTCCTTACTTATGAAAGCCTCAAATTATTATTATTTTCAAGTCATAGGCCTTTCGGCAAATTCCCTCCCTCCAAACTGTCCTCTTTCCTGTCTCTTTCTCGACTTCCTACACAAGCTAACAGATGGCAAACATTTATCTGTATTTTTGTACCCGCTGGATGTGTTCTGTTCAGTTACATTCATTACCCCTAAATTTATCCAACCTCACGATAAATTTAACTGCCGTCAGTGAAAATTTCATTTCTGCAGCTGTGTGTGTATTTGTGTTTGTGTGTGTTTCTGTGTATGTGTGTGTGTGTGTGTGTGTGTGTGTGTTTCTGTGTGACATTCTGCTGCTTGTTAAGGAACCTTCTTTCACTAAATAACCATTTAACACAATCAATGCACCAGAGCCCTTCTTGAAAATCTAACAGTTTTCCAGCTAGTCAAGGATTTTCCCATATTTTATAGCACCCAAAAATTAATCGAAATATTTAAAGAGCCGGCCCCTCACGATTCTCTTTAATTATATGGATGGTCCGGCCCCTTTTGCGCTTTATACCTTCCACGTGCCAAATCTCATGTCCAATTCACAATTATTACATAGTTTAAAAAGATAAGTCCCACTCCGAAGCTTTGTGATATATTTCGTAACGCAGTAAGCTGTTTCGGTGCTGAGATGTTATCACCTTGCCCAGCTACCAAACTGAATGTCTGCTGCTGTTTATTCCTTATATTCCCAGCATCATTCCATACCTGGATGTCGTCAACTACATCGCAACATATGGATAAACAACACGGAGACTACATGGACGCAATTAATTCGGATGATTATACACTCCCTTTTGAGACACCATCAACATCATCATCTACTAGTATTTTCAGTAGCAGTAACAGAATTACTTAAAATATTAATTCCTCATCCCGACCTTAAGTCTATCACTAACGCCTCTGTCACTGTGTACAACTGACTACTTTCTGAAATTCAGTCCATTATTTAGGCTTCACTGAAATTCAGTATATCACTCACTCCATACTCACATCCTCGCATGAAGAAATAAAATACATAACGCCCAAACTAACAGAGAAAGTTACACAAAACTGCACGAATATCCGCAACAACCGTTTGTCAGTAAATTACTTACATTCTCAACTTGATTTTTTCTTGAAGAAAATCTCGCAGTCGGTCTACAGTCGAGGCTGTGGGCTTGACGTTCCCCGCTTCGAATTTCGTTGAGGGCGAATGTCTTCTCTCCCCTCCAAAACGTCCAAATTGGTTCTGAGGACCACACACACCACCAAAAAAACACCCCCTGGATATCTTGTAATGAACTTCTTCTCCGGGTATAAAGAGACCGGAGCCTGAGATTAACAACTCACCTGAATCGGTTGCCGACTTGGTGATGAACAGTTCACAGATTCTGTAAGTTTTTGGTTTCCAGTTAATTGAGCAGCAGGAAATGAAGGCTGTGCGAGTGTCTGGAACTGATATGTACGGTGAATAGTGGACTGGCGGCAGTTCAGATTGATACAGCGCTGTTGGTGAAGTTTAGTGTGTTTCGGTATTTGGTGTGAATTGCCGACAACTTGAAGTGTTGGACTGCCTGAACTCTGAAGTTGGAGTTAGTAATCTGCAGTGAATATTGATAATTATATCCCGATCATTATGGAGTGTTATCTGAACAGAATTTAATATTTAGCAGTTTGGATCAGAACAAACTAGAATATTGCATAAATAATTTATTTCCGATAATATTGAAATGAACAATCTCCGCATCTAATTTATGAACCTTGATGCATATAAATAATATATAAACCAACGTTAGATACTTACATCAATATTTGGCCTCAAAATGCGTTACAGAATCTTCTATCAGCTTCCCTTCAACTTCCTCTACTAAACATTCACACTCATTTCACGTTTCGTTCAAGCCACCATTTGTCAATCAGTTCTCACGCCACATTCTGTCTAATGTGTCCGACCAGTCTTTCCACGTTTCGGTTTCGTTTCAAAATCGCACTTTTGATCTGTTTTGTCTGTCGTGTCACATAATGATTTATTTAAAATGTTATCTATTACAATCCTTAACACAACAACTATTTCCAACCGTCCGCACAATGGTCACGTGAAGTGTCAGCACGCCTTGTGCACGCAACACCAGAAGGACAGGAATAATGTCCAACTGAATCCATAAAATTCAGTATAATTTTGGAGGTCTTTAAAGATTTGTAAACGTCACTGACTTGTTTGTTCAATAAGCAGAACTTATAAAGCGAAGGAAGAATTTGTATTTTACTGAGTGGAAGGCAACTGGAACTGTAATCAGTTCATCACATTGTTTTTATCATTTCATCTAGGCCTAGAACTCCAAAAATGACTTTTTCTTTCATGGTTTCCAACTGAAATTTTGTATATACTTTTAATGTGTGCATTTCGTTTCTCTTGTCCCATCTCTCCCGCTGTCTTTCGGTTCACCACCCACCATCATTCCGTGACCAGTACAAATCATGCAGTTCCTCACTGTACGATTATGTTCATCCCCCTGCTACTCCCTCTTTCTTCACAACAAATATCTCCCTAAAACCATGCTCTAGCACAATATTTCCGTTTCTATTCCTGCGGAACACAAATAAAACCACATCATCGAACACACTTAATTCTGTTTAACCGATACTGTTTATTCATTATTATTATTATTATTATTATTATCTGTGTAATTTTTATAAACATCTCTATACGATATGCAATGTTTTAAATAATTAATAAGATAGAAACCTGTACTGTGGGCTTATATGCCATGTGGCATATTTCGTTAGACAAGATTTTGCTACCAGATTTCCAAGAATTGTAATGGCCCCACTTCCACCGACACTCTTACATTTAATGTGTATCTTTGCCACCATTAGACAACACCATGTAGGATATTTTAAATATTCCACCTCACTAGAACATCTTTATATAAATATATGAAGCGGTATCTACATATTAAGGCAGAGTAAAACAACCCAATCTCTTTGCATGCTACAATACAAAATAGTAACCTAACACATGGTTTTACAATTCCTTAACAGAAGGAAAGTTTTACAATTATCCATTGCTACGATTTTCCTTCCTTTTATTTCCGCGGTCTGATCAATTTGCAATACAGCTCATGGAGGGGGTAAAAAAATGGGACAAGTATATATATCTGTAATTTTCAAAATTTTATTTCTTTCAAGATAAGTTAATCACGTTTAGATAGCATTATGCAAGTCAGTAGAAGAGCCAACATCTAGTACATTTATTTCCCAACCACTCCCTACACGTCTGCTCCCAACAAAGTTTCGTAAAATAGTCCTTCCCAGTCGCCGATACAGAAAGTTTCTGCACGCTTTCTTATCGTAATTCAGCATTCCCAGTTTCACCTAACAACAGTTTTCTGAATTTAAGCTGGATTGCTCTTGCTTCATGCGTAGGATAGGTGACCCAGACTTCATGTTTATACAATTTAGTGATGTACACAGGCGTTCATTACAGTCTACTGACAGCGTACATGAAATAAAATATTTTTTTTCTACTTTGCACAACAGCATGATTAATAAATTTATATGACAGTAGAACCTGTGTGTAGTGATTATGTATGTCTGTCGGATTATTTTTCCCACTTTCGTAAAACGTTTGAAAACAACTGTTACCTCCTTAATGTCTGTTAGCCTGTCCGTCAGTTCGTCCTAATATAACACCTCGGCTTCCATTGGGCGAATTTCCATTTAAATTTTATATATTTCAGAATTCTTCGAAAATTGTTCAGAAAAGATGCTGTCATTAAAATCATACAAAAGAGCGGGAAATTTACGTAAAGACGAATATAAAAGTTTGATAGCTCGCTGAATTTTTCTTGTATTGAGATGTGTTTCATGTGAAAAATTTCCTTAGAAAAGAAACACGTTTTTTGCCTCGTAAATTTGCCAAGAACTATTACGGTTTTTGTGATAATGAGGAAAATAATATAGAGTCAGACAGGACACAGTGCGCTTTGCATGTTGAATATTTAACGTGACACAAACACACACACACACACACAAACAGAAAATGTAATATTAGTAGTTGTATTTCCACACAGAAATTAACGGCTGCGGGGACCCGTTGCGCTGACCACGTGACACCACTCTATCCGCAAAAGTTAGCACTAAATTCGCCGACCGGCGGCGGCCGATCTGTCGGTACAGTTCGCGTGCGGACTAAGGCCACGGAGTTTAGTTTAGTTTAGTTGCTTTCCCCCGGCAACAAAGTTAAGCGAAACCCCGCCGTGTTACGTCATAAGCACAGTGCGTCTTCTGTTCCATTTTACGTTCGCTTGCTGTCAACATCCACAGTGTGTTCTGTGTACCGTCTGTGATAATGTGCAGCAGTGCGCTGATACCGCCATTCTATCGCGGTTACTGCAGTGCTTTTGAGATACGGTGTCACGTCGGTACACGTGCATTGACGGCTCAGCAACAGACAGGTGCACCGGCAGATACAACACACACGTGTATGTGAGAAATTATTCTGTGGAAATATTTTACGTTATTTTAGGGAAAGGATGAGAAAATGTCTGTCTTAAAAGTGTAAAACGAAAAATGACTGGAAAAAAAAGAAAAAATTTTTCGACACCTAGAATATGCGAATTGATGTGACGGCCTTTGGGTTGGAGGTTTACAAATGGAATGGATTAAAGGGGCAAGACATGGACGAGTGTGTCTACAGGCGGGCGGAAAGGGAGATGGAGATAGAATGTGTGTTTGTGTGTGTGCGTGTGTGTGGTGTGGGTATGTGTGTGTGTGGTGTGTGTGGGTGTGTGTGCGTGTGTGTGGGTTTGTGGGTGTGTGTGTGGGTGTGTGTGTGGTGTGTGTGTGGTGGGTGTGGGTATGTGTGTGTGTGGTGTGGTTTGTGTGTGGTGTGGTGTGTGTGTGTGGGGGGGGGGGGGGGGGGGGGGGGGGTGTGGGGGGTGTGGGGG
>Ga0123352_10015188_pt1 | contig 12257 bp, 6 predicted proteins | sample TergutLab28metaG_FD_89700 | JGI IMG/M metagenome (GOLD analysis project Ga0123352, IMG submission 89700) | Labiotermes labralis P1 segment gut microbial communities from Petit-Saut dam, French Guiana - Lab288 P1 | ecosystem: Host-associated > Arthropoda: Insects > Digestive system > Gut ... | reverse complement strand
TGTATGTGCAGTTTTGAGCTCCTAATGATGGACGGAAAAACCGTCTGAAACATGTAAAGCGTCTTACAGAAATAAACAAATTGTGAAACGTTGCATCATGTTGGTTGTACTCTGCGAATAGATTGTTTGTAGCCAGTTCTATTCTTCTAATTTTGCGGCAATAACAAATATAAAAAAAAACCTTTAAAAATCCGCCAAACAGCTTTCTCATGTTTGCCTGTAGGTCCGTCTGTCCGAAAGTAACATCCCAAGAACAGATGCATGAAATTTACACCAGTGTTTCTCAACCTTTGTGAGACCACGGCCCGGTAAATTCTTTTTTTCATAAGACGATGGCCCGGTCCCAACAAATTACTCGTAAATACCTTTCCATTTTTTTTAAGTTCATACATTAAACTAACATAAGTATTAACAATTAATTATGGCATAATCATAAAGCGTATTAGTACACTTATGTACACGGTGTGGCATGTTGACAAACATAAAATTACATTTAAATTAGTTATCAATCACTGGACTAATGAAATCTTGTACCACATTGTAGTTTCCTTAGGCCAACATCTGGGTCTGAGTTTTTCGACACATTCACGAATATTATTCTCCTCAGAATATTTCCACTATAAAACATCTATTCATGAAAATTGCTTAGAAAACTAAAAAGACAAATTCCAGGAGAACCTCTCGCGGCCCGATATAATTGAAGCCAGGGCCCGGTACCGGGCCGCGGCCCGGCGGTTGAGAAGCACTGATTTACACTTGCTTTAATACCGGAGAGTCTCAGTAAAACCAGCAACATATTTAACCCAGTTTAGGTTACAACTGAAACATAGTAGAGAGCACTGCACGAAGACGTACGTGCGCTAATGCGCGCATATTAAGCGTAACTTGCTGAATGTTTGTGGGAACGGAAAATGAAGCCAAGAGGCGTTACAGACAACAACAAAAAACGCCGGCTTATGTTTTATGCCAAATATACATCTTTTGTAAGTCTTAAGGTCTTTAAGAAAACCAAACAAAACATTTTTATCCTGTGCTATCACAGAGTTGAACCGGTGAAATGATTTTGATGAAAATCTTACAACCCTCTACACGCTTCATACGTGAGTGCCCTGAGGGTGGCCACCGTTTAGAACCGAAACATGCAATAATTCATAAAAACAGTGCAATTTATTCGGTATAGAGAAAGAGCTATTACTTCAGAAATTAGGAAAGTAAAATTACGATGGGTAGGATATGTAGAAAGAATGTGAGCAGCAAGAACTGTGAAGAAAGTGTATATGAATATTCCAGAAGGAAAAAGGTTCGTTGGAAAGCCAAGAAAGAGAAGGTTGTACGGTGTTGAAAAAGGCGTGAAGAAAATGGGTGTTCCAGGCTGGAGAAAATAGGGATAGGATACAGACTCCTGGAAATTGATCCTGAAGAAGGCGACGGTCATGCATGGACCGTACAGCCAGTGGACAAGAAGTATAATATATAGAGTAACGCTGTCGTGTTAACGGTGACAGAGTTAGGCCTCGTCTGTACAGCGACAGTGGTCATTCTCCTGGGTTAATCGTCCTACATAATATTACTTTGAAAAGCTGCGCTAGCTCTACGTGGATATACGAGTACCCCACAATTACAGCAACTGTCGTTAAAGGAAACCACGATTCTACGACTTACTGTTTGTGTAGGGGCGAACAGGTCGGGGTGTGTGAAGGGTAGTGTAGTATCCAGGGGGGTATGGCGTGCAGAAACCGGACGTGGGCTCGCATCCCGGAGCATTCAGTCTGCAACACCGCAGCAACGAACTCACGCACTCCGAGCACGGCACGGACGGTGTCACTACCACTGCATCTGAAACACAGGAAGGAGCTGTCTTAGTCGTCTTCTGCTGCCTGCCACACACATCTATCGCCTCCACAAGGCACTTCTCTTCATGCTCATCCACATCAAGCACCACTCTAGCGTAAACTGTTTATAACGTAACACTTTATTGTACGACACTGAGACGATTGTGGCCCAGACAATGTATACTGTGGTATTCTGGGTTGTGACGCCGCGTGGTCACCTATTTTCACTTCTACTCTACATGTGGAGGCAATATGTTTCTCCGAAACGTCGGTAACCATATATGACGACATAAAACCCAGACATAATTTCACCAAGTAGCTTAGCTAAAGCCTAGTTAGTGCGGTAACTCATGGGGATTACTAGGGGATAACCCTTAATGTGTAGCAGCACGAAAGGTATAAACAAGTTTGTAACATGAAAACACATTGGAAAGTCACCACTTTGCTATGCGACGCAGATAGCAGTTTTACATTAAAACTAATGTTGAGATAACATGTTTCGAAAACATCAAATGGACTGAACTGACTCAGGGTCGGATATACGTTATATTAGCTGGACTTTATTTCTGGTGGGAAGCCGGTATAGCGACTCGCTACAGGCCGGACAGTTCATGGTTCGAACGCCGGTGGGGGAAAGAGATTTTTTTCTTTTCTACAACCATCACGACCAGCTCCTGGGGATTACCCAGCCCCCTGTTCAATGGGGATCAGGGCTCTTTCCCGGGGGTAGAGCGGCCACCCACGCCTGTCTAGCGCCGAAGTTCAGATGGGGTAAAGTTGCACCTCATCTTCACCTCTGTGCCTTTAAGGCATGCTATAGGGACAATTTACCCTTTACCTTTTATGTCCAGAGTCGTCAGGCCTTTGGATCCAGCAGGTAATACGACACTTACTTTACGTCTTAGTAATTAACCAACTTAATGCACAAATTTTTGTTTTATAATAAGTTTATTATATGACTCTACATGTTTCGAGCACTATGCGATCATCATCAAGAGGTCAAAATTGTATTATACAGCATCTGCTATCAACATACCTGTAGGTGGCCGTCCGGTGCACAGGTTGAGACAGGACTCTCAACCTGCGCACCGGACGGCCACCTACAGGTGTGATGATACCAGATGCTGTATAATACAATTTTGACCTCCTGATGCTGAGCGCATAGTGCTCGAAACATGTACAAGCATATAATAAACTTATTATAAAACAAGAATTTGTGCATTAAGTTGTTTAATTACTAAGATTATACTGAGAAGCACGGTCAGCAAAGCATTAAAAAAATTAATTTAAGACTGAATAAACTTACTAAATGGCATGTCTCCTACTAATGACCACTGTCAAGCTGACTTATACAGTTTCTTTCCAAACGCAAGCAGGCGATGACAGAGCGCACTTTAATGCGGCTATGTAAGACACGAACAACGAAGTGATTCAAGAAACTGAAGAACTAACTAATGATACAGGTCTGAAGATAAATATACATACAATTAAATATATAAATACCTTAAAATACAAACACAAAAATATGCAACCTAAAACCAAGAACATTAATGAAGAAGATTATAAAGAAGTATCAGAACTTCAATATTTGTGTTTACTGGTAACTTGAGATAGTAATTGTGGAAAAGGTGTCCAAGCAAGAATAACAACAGGGAATCAATCTTTCCAGGGTTTCTAAAAAATTATGACATCAAGACATATATCAAAATACACAAAGCTAAAACTATAAACTACGCTGATTAAACCTATAGTGTTATATGGTTGTGAGACATGAGCACTGACACAGTAAATGAAACCATCCCTTAAAACATGGGATCGGAATATACTAAGGAAGATATACTCGTACGGGCCGATAAAAGATCAAAATGGCCGGAGAAACAACAATAATGATGAAGTGAAGTTTGGTGTATAGAAAACCAAATACTGTAACAACAATAAAAGTAAGAAGACTGGAATAGGCTGGCCACCTGGCAGGAATGTCTGATGGTAGGACCGCAAGGAAAGCATATCTGTGGAAACTAAAGGAACAAGGAAAGCAGAAAGTGGTTAAACTACATTACGAATGATCTGAAATCGACGGGTGTCAAAAGATGGAGGAAGAAGGCAGAAGACAGACCTGCATGGGCAAACCTCAGACTGAGGAGAGGAACTTGACAGTTTCAAGGTTTACTGACTGAAAGTGGCATCAGATATCTTAGGACAGTGATACGAAGAAGCAGCAAGCAGCAGCAAATAGACATGGAATCATAAGGATGCTTGCTTGCTATTAAGAAATTCTGAATGAGGAGACATTCTTGTCCCGCCAGACACATTTGATTCCTTCAAGTCATCTTCAGGACTCGCGCATCGCCACCTCCACTGTTGGACAGTGCAGAAGTGATCTACATGACCCGCCTACAATGTTCACACCCTTTGGCGATCTTTTCTAAGCAAAAATACGTATTTTTTCTTCGCCAGAAAAGGTTTCCTGAAACCAACTGTCCATTTTAACACTGTTTTGATGGGCAAATCTGTCTTGATATACTTCGTCTCAACGCTGCCGATATCGAAAACACTGACGACGTCGCGTCGGTTTTGACTATATTTGCCTACATCTAGTTCCGACGTTAAGAATGGTCGTAATTTTCCTACATTCCCTCATACGTCTTCACGGCCCGATGTTTCATCAGGGCAACTTTACGAGGTTTACTTTACTGGTAAAGTAACGTGTAGGTAAAGTTGAGTACGGAGCATTGGTGTAACGATATGGACAGGAGAAAACAAAAAAAAAAGGATCAGTTCGTACCGCGCAGTAAACACCCTGCCTCGGTTACAGACCCCGATCACACAATGCTGTATACAGTATAACCGTCGCTTGTTTGAGATCCTTATAAAACGCATAAAAGCTGTCTGTGGACAGGATGTCCTATTTTTGAAAGCTAAACCTTGTAGTGCCGGTCCCAGTGGCCGCTCGCCTGCTGAGATTGTGGGTTCGAATCCCACCGGGGGCATGGATGTTTGTCTGTTGTGAGCGTTATGTGTGTTGTCAGGCGGAGGTCTCTACGTCGAGCTGACCACTCGCCCAGAGGAGTCCTACCGACTGTGGCGCGTCGTTGTGTGTGATCTAGAAACCTCGTGAATGAGGAGGCCATGGCCCACTGGGGGGCTGTCGCGCCAAAAACAAACAAACAAACAAACAAACCTTGTAGTACATAAAGTCACTAAGGTCTAACGGGTTAATTACATGCATTCCTGTAGAACGGTGTCTGCGCATACCAAAGTATTACAAGCAGTCCAATGGACTGACGCAGAAAAGTATTAAGCTATATACAGATATTGACTGGTCTGCTTGTACCGTCTCGATATCCTGTTGCAGTTGATCAGCTACACGGGAGAAAATGTTTTGATTCCTTCCTATAAATAAACACTGGGGCACTTGATGCAGTACAAAGCCGAGAGAATTTGCTAATGTTTATACAACGCTTTGTGTGTGCGCAGGGGACCTTAGAAACAAATCAGCCCAAAACACGGAAGATAGATGACTGGAACTTACTGCACTCAGACTCCCACCTCACCCCTAACACTTCCCAGAAACCAGAGTTGTAAATGAAAAACGACAGGACACACCTGTTTTGTTTTTAAATTCCTCGAATTCAATTGGCGCGTTTCAAGAAAAGATAAGCCGACAGTTTATCCTGGAAGTCGGACGATGAAGATTTATTTAATTAATATGTAGTGTTAATAGAAAAGTCGTCATTGTTTTACAAGGTTTAAAGATATCTGGAAAAGCCGGACATGGAAGGTTGACATTTCGATTTCAGAACGCGAGCTTTCGGAGAAGAGCTCTTTGTTGACAAAGACGCGAGAATAAGCAAATGAAACACGAGAAATCTCAATATACACGGCCGATTTATTTTAAAACGAACGTACTGCTACAACCACAAGTACGAACTTACTGAAATTCGATACTCATACAAATTTGGTATTAACACTATATACAGTTCTGACGTTTTGCTGACCGTGCATCTCAGTATATTTATCTCAGTATTTAACCAACTTGATGCACAAAATGTGTTTCACAATAAGTTTTATTTCATGCCTCTACATGTTTCGAGCATATGTGCTCATCATAAGGAGGTCAAATTGTATTACACAGCCTCTGGTATCATCACACCTATAGGTGTTGAGTTGGAACTGATTCATGTGTATCGTACGGTAGGAATACCTACCGTACGAGAGCGGATGGTAGTAGATCCGGTTAATCAATACCAGAAGCTGTAATTACAGTTGTACGAGCTCCTGATGATGGTTGTCAACACCCGAAACATGTAGAGCTGCCTACAGAAATGTAATAAACTGAATAAGTCGCATCTTGTTGGACAATGATTAAATTAGCTCAGACAATATTGCAAAGTTGAGATCTCAATCACTTGAAACTTTATCGTGTTGTATAGAAGTGAACTTTGTGCAAGGTAAAGCTGTCCCGTTACAGGACTGGAGTGGCCCAGAGGGTCCCAGGAAGTTAGGGTTCCCAGATTTCATGACAACGGCACAGGATGGTGGTAAGGTTGTCAGCCTTAGGTACCGGCCGCCTTTGCCCCCAGTAAATGCTCCTGGTACTCATTTCTGTTAGAGGCTGAGTCGACCCCAGGGCCATAGTGCGATCGGAAGGATTTCATGTCAATGAAAAATTCCGATGACACCAGCTGGGATCGAACCAGCGACCTTCCGATTTGTAGCACAGCACCTTAACCACTGTGCTACCGCGGTCCCCGAACTTCATGTAAGTATTTTTAATATCTGATGATGTTTCTTAGTTAAAGCCGAAACGCGTTGCATAATGTACAAATCACTTCAAAGTATAGTTGTGATTGAACCCCCTGTTTCTCTCCGGAACATTCAAGTTTCAAGTATATCACCGCAGGAAAGTAAACCACAGAAGAAGAGAGGGCCAAAGGTAAAATATAAGTGTAATTATACACATTTGCGCCGAGCTGGAAGGGCAGTTAAGTGCATAAACGTTGCAATTCGAAAGCGGCCATACAGCCTGCTACACAGTATACCAACGCAAAGTGCTGGATTAAAACGGGAAATCTGGCCAGAAATGGGCGGGCAGAACTTTTTGAGAACAGGAACAGAACGTAGCCCTAGGTTTCCGAAATGTGCCAACAGAGTTGTGACGTAATAAAATTGATAAGACGTTGGTTGCCCCCACAGATAGGGCGGAACTGTTAAAATGTTTCGACATTAAAGCACAGGATTCGACTGGATTATAAGAAGGTCAGTTTACGGACATACGCAAGGGACAAACGGCAAAAGTGTAAAGTCAAATATAAACGTAGGCGAGGTACCTAATACTAATACAATTGATATTCTTGACCAGTCACTAATGCATGTGTCATGAATATTTAGAAGACAGCTAAAAGCAAATGTAACCGATACACTGCACACCTTCAATGGACCAAAATGGTTTACCTATCCAGATGTTAGGTGATTTGACGCATCCCGTCATGTGACTAAAGTGAATAACATTTGACGTATTTTGAAAACAGTTTCCAAGTATGTTATTTAATTCCGCAGTTTTGCACATCGTTGGATGCGAAATTAAAACAAATTCGAAAGCAAAAGAAAAGCTATGAACGTCACCCCCCTTTACAGCACGGGCTATGTCGGACTGACACGTGCCATTATGTCGGACTGAATTGTACCATTATGTCGGACTGACATGTGCCATTATGTCTGACTGACATGTACCATTACGTCGGACTGACACGTACCATTATGTGTGACTGACATGTACCATTATGTCGGACTGACATGTACCATTATGTCTGACTGACATGTACCATTATGACGGACTGACATGTACCTTTATGTCGGACTGACACGTGCCATTATGTCGGACTGACATGTACCGTTATGTCGGACTGACATGTCCCATTATGTTGGACTGACATGTACCATTATGTTGGACTAACACGTACCGAATTATAATTGCCTTCTACTTTGCATGTCGGCTCACTACTTAAAGCCATCATAATGGCTACGTTTAAGATGTTTAGGAACAAAACGCGCAGGGACATCACACACCAATCATGTGTTCATCCTGTCAAATTTATGCAAAAACTCTTAATATGCTTCAATTAAACATTCACGATACAAATGGTAACAAATCTGAAAACCTACTTACACAGCCATCCTGTTATATTATATTATGTTACATACACTATAGCATGTACAATATGAGGGCACTCTGGGTACAGTGTCTTTTCCCGGGAATAAAGCGTCCGGGGCGTAAAATTGATCACCCACCCAATCTAGAGCCCAGGTTAAAGAGAGAGTACAGCTATACTTCTCTTCCCCCTCTGGGCTTTCATTGCCTGTTACAGACTGGACTATATCTTTTCGCAGTATCACGTTATATTTGATAACTGATATATATCTGGACTACATGTTCCGGTTAGTACATTGCAACTTTCAAGTCAATTCCAGACACTAGTCGAACCATGTATTCACAGTACGTACATACCGTACATCGTATATAAAAATTACCCTGTTATTGTGCATGTCAACCTAACAGCTGTGTAAATACAGTTTCAGATTTATAATCCTGTTTATCTATACACAGCACAGATGAATAGATGAAGCAACTATAAACACAAATATTCCCCGGCGAATCTGTAAGACGCATTACAATATAATAGAGACTTGCAGTAGCATGGGACAGGTCATCGAGTGCCCTGAATCAAATCTATGCAGACCTACCAACCTTGATGCTGATGCCTCTGGACGACAGGGGAAATTTCTTCGGACAGAATACGTTCCATGCCGAACTTGAGTTGTCGTGAGTCCGGGGCAGATGAAGGTGCACGTGCAGTGCTACAACCATCAGTGGCACAAAGTCTTCTAGCAGTAGTAGGAGAGGTCTCTCCACATGACTTCGCATCGGTCAAGTGGACAGGATGATGCGTTTCGAGGATGTCTTCCGAAGGACTACTACACCGCATTAACCTTTCTGGAGTGGGAGGACTCCCGTCACGTCTGGGACTCGAAGATGAAGGCATTCCAGCAGAGGCGTTGCCACGTCTTCCTGAGGTTATGACAGGGATACAAGAATGCAGTGGGCTTCTGCTGCGCCTGCAGTCCGGGCTCGGAGGGACTCTTCGAATGGTCGGTATTACAATAGGATAGGAAGGAAACCCTGAAGGAATTCCTTTCAGAATCACATCAGAGACTGGACTTTTATTTCTCGATATGAACATGGTCGGACTAGCCTTTTCGCGAATGCAACTAGACAAAGACGGAGGACTGTTGGAAGTCGCGGTGATCTCAGAATCAGGGCTCCTGCTCATGATTAGTAACGGGTGTGTCGAAATACTTGGTCAAAAAAGAAATTACTGGCTGACTACAGACACGGGGTTCTTCTGAGTATTTTTATAAAAGCACAGAATTAAGCCGAGGACAGAGGGAAATGGGATGAAAGAGAAAACTTATTACAGAACAACGAAAATTGACCTGGTCATTAGGAACAGCCACTAGAGGACAGAGAAACTAATGTGGCAAACTATTTGTTTTCGTTGTGGAAATATGGATTGATTTGAGATCTCACATGGAACAGTCATACTAAGCTACCAGTGATATATCGGCTGTTCATCTAAAATCGTTACTGTGAAGACTTCCTGTTTAGGAAGAGACGAAACAGAACGCATGCGCCTTAGCCATACACGCAAAGTTTTCTTTGCACTGTAAAAGCAATTTCTATGCTGAGAACTGATGTTTGTAGCTGAATGTTCTAAATTTCTAGACCTACGTATTACGTTAAACAAGCAGGCCTAAAATAGGTCCATGCCGATGGAAGCTCGTTACAAGGAAATGCCAAAGGAATGACGAAAGAACACTTCCCTTCCGCTGGTGGTGAACTTTTGGGAGTATTTCGTCACAGAATCTATGGAAATGACGACAGCTAACGGCATTACAGACACTTCCGCGAAGACCCGCTTTGTGAACGCACCTCTTCGTAGAACGGTTATGTGAAAGATATGTTTATAGACACACAACAGCCGTTTACTGTTAAACATACACACACGGCAAACATTATTACTGTTCCTGTTGATACAGCTTAAAACGTGCAAAACATACAGTAAAAGCGAAGTAATTAAAATAGTTAGAATATTAGGAATGATTGTCTGAAAGCTGAATCCCGAAATTGTTCTGTCAATGTGGTCTCAACCTTAGGGAAAAAGACGCCGAAGTCTACAGACAAAAGACTGCAACAGCAATTGTATTAATCCTTAGTCCAGCAGCTGGGACCGTAACGACAGTGACGAAACGAAAACATGATCTATATAACAACTGTCCAATTGTTGAGCACACGCTTGTTCCGATAAATCTGAACACAATCACTTGAACTATGCGCACATGAAACACACAGACAGAAGTACAGTATTGTCACGACTCTCGTCTTAACTGCACTGACTTGGAATTTGCACTGGTCTTTACTCACGACTAGCACATTCTGTAATAAATACAGATCAGAACGTATCCATTATGTTTACACTTGTCACTAGCATTTATTTTTTACTACAGCACATCCACGATATTCCCTCGCCAAACTGCGCAACCTCCATCACACACATGCACAATTAACTAGCATCCACAGCACCTCTATTGCCATTACATCTTCCTCAGCAGCCCAGCTTCCCGAATGTCTTAATAGCAGAAGGGCGGAGAATAGGGGGACCAATAGCATCTTACATGTGGTAATTGCTCATAGGGAAATGGGCGGTGTATCTTGTCTTGTGGGCGTGGAGAGGGTCCATCATTTTCTGAAGGGTAATGCATAGCAGGGAGCTTGTGGGCGGGATGCCTGGCGTGGAGATTGATACATGGTTTAAAGTGGTTGATTTTCAGACAGCCATAACTTGAAAGTGTTGCTACTAAGTTGTATACATTTACAGCGAGAAATGTGTTGTATCCAATAACAATATATCAAGGCTTCTGTGTAGAGAAGACAATAAACCGGCTACAAGAAGCATGACGGTTGCTCCTCATCAGCTTCTGATGCTTCCAAGAAAAAAACCGCAAGCTATAGCCTGTCGGCACATTAGACTAGGCATGCGCGGTCCTACGGGTGAATGTGAGCTGCTTTTGGTACACGGACTTTCAAAATCTGCGTATTCCTACTCGTGATTTATTCAGTTACAAAACAAATCAGACATAAGGTAAACGTTACGAAAAGTGTTGTACATCACAAGAAAATATAGTGTTGTGCCGATGTGGAAAGGAATGGTAAGCTACAGTTCGGGCATAGAACATTATACACACACACACACACACACAAAGGCATCCGAGCTATATATAATTCCACATACACGAATAGTTAACAATAAGGGGACGTCGTATCTTCATATATGGCTTCATATTGCGACATCCGGCACATGTGAAAGTGTATAAATCACGCCTACAGGCAAACAAGACTGCGGGGAACTACACATCTGTATTATGTACAGGGATATTCTAGGCTTTAATAAAGGTAAAGTTCAACCTTGAACAGGCCACGAAGGCCCAGAGGCGGAGTAGAAGTACTGCTCTGCTCTTTCCTTAACCTCGGCGCTAGATGGGGGTGGGTGGTCAACGCCATGCCCTGGCCGCTTTACCCCCGGGAAAGACCCGGTACCCATTGTATAGGAGGCTGGGTGGGCCCCAGGGCCGGTCTGACGGATGCGAAAAATCTCGCCCCCCACCAGGGATTCGATCCCCGGACCGTCCAGTCCGTAGTGATTCGTTATACCGACTGAGCTATCCTGGATCCTCTAGGCTTCAATGCGACACTAAAAAGAATTCTGAAAGATACAGCTGTCCCTGTCTACGCCAGGAAGGCAGGGAGTAGAGGTTTAGCTCCACTCATATTTAACCTCGTCTCCAGATGGAGATGAGTGGTCAACTGTACGCCCAGGACCCTTTTTCAGGAGGGTACCCTTTAAAGAGGAGGCCAGGTGGGAACCACAGCACGTCTGGAAGTTCCAAAGAAAAGGAAAGCCTCTGGACCCTGCCTGGGATCAAATCCCGGATCGACCAGACTGTAGCCCAGTGCCTAATCGACTGCTCTAAAATATATAACTACAGGTTACACTTACCAAATTTAGTTGCCTTTTGTAATACTAAATCCCACTACAAGAGTCACAGTTGCTTTGAACAGATTCTGGGGACCACACAGCCTCCGATGGGTACCGGGGTTCCTTCACGGGGGTAAAGCGGTCGGAACGCAATGTTAACTACTGACCTCCATCTACCGCCGAGGCTAGGGACGAGTTGAGCTACAACTATGCCTACCCCCCCCCCCCCCCCCAGTTTTTTCACCCCGGGGGGAAAAATTAATTTTTTTTCTTTTTTTTTTTTTCTCTAAAACCTAGCCCCCCCCTCCCAGACCCCCTAAAAACAAATTTT
>Ga0123352_10015187_pt1 | contig 12258 bp, 10 predicted proteins | sample TergutLab28metaG_FD_89700 | JGI IMG/M metagenome (GOLD analysis project Ga0123352, IMG submission 89700) | Labiotermes labralis P1 segment gut microbial communities from Petit-Saut dam, French Guiana - Lab288 P1 | ecosystem: Host-associated > Arthropoda: Insects > Digestive system > Gut ... | reverse complement strand
GTTTTAAGAAAACGTGTTAAAAATAGCGCGAAAAATGGCTTAACCCCGGGGTTAAGCCATGCAAGCAAGTAAGTTCATTATATCACAGAAGTTTTTTGTAACCTATCATTGACGCCGGTACACTTTTTCGTTAAACCCCAGAAAATTATCCTTGACAATTGCTCCCAGAAGGCACAGGCTACCGAGCGCGAACAAGGCTCGCCAAATTTCATAATCTACCCGAACTTTTGGCTGAGTTTAGAGACTTTGCAGACATTCAAACAGCCGATATGCTGGACCTTCCTACCCCTGATGTAAACTATGTAAACATTATCCTAGAACCTTCTGAAATACAACAGGATATGGTACAGAAGTTATCGGAGAGAGCTGCACTGGTGCAGACAGGTAAGGTTGACCCCAAGGACGATAACATGCTCAAAATCACCACAGACGGCAGAAAAATAGGGTTAGACCAAAGACTTATGAATCCGCTTTTGCCGGAATCCGAAAATAGTAAGACCAATGCCTGTGCTGATAAAGTATTTGATATATGGGATGATACAAAAGATAAACGCCTTACGCAATTAGTATTCTGTGACTTCTCAACGCCCAAGAAAGATGGGCGTTTTAATATTTATGAGGACATTAAGGATAAACTGATTGAAAAAGGCATACCGGAGCATGAGATAGCTTTTATTCATGATTATGAAAGCGAAGCCCGTAAAAAGGAACTGTTTGCAAAAGTTCGCAAAGGCAAGGTGCGGGTATTGTTTGGCTCAACTGCTAAGATGGGAGCAGGCACAAATGTACAGGACAAGCTCATTGCCACTCATGATGCCGACTGCCCATGGCGGCCTGCTGATTTGGAGCAACGGGCCGGTCGTATTGTTCGCCAAGGTAATGATAATCCCGAAGTGAGTATTTTCAGATATGCCACAAAGGGCACCTTCGACAGTTATTTATGGCAGACAGTAGAAGCCAAACAAAAATTCATAGCACAGATAATGACATCAAAATCTCCTGTTCGTAGTTGTGAGGATATAGATGAAACTGCATTATCTTTTGCAGAAATAAAAGCATTATGTGCCGGAAATCCTCTCATAGCCGAAAAGATGAACCTTGATGTAGAAGTAGCAAGGCTGCGTATGATAAAAGCTGATTATCAAAGTCAGAAATTCCGTTTGGAAGATGATATTATGCAGCGTTATCCAAAGCAGATAACTGCACTTAATGAGCATATCGCCGGTATTGAGAAAGATGTCATTCTCTATAGAGAAGAAAATGTTAAAGGTGTTGATATCCAAGAAGGCATAGGCGGTTCTGCATCTGTTACGGCTAAGTTCCATGGTATGACAATCAAAGGAGTTACATACTCGGAAAAAGAACCTGCCGGTAAAGCCTTACTTGAAATATGCAAAACAATACCTGCCAAAGAAGAAGTCAATATAGGTAACTATATGGGCTTTAACATGAGCTTGCGCTATGAAAGCATGAGCCAAAACTTTGTTTTATCTCTACGCGGAAGTATGACATATCAGGTTGACCTTGGTACAGATACATTCGGCAATATCACACGTATCAACAATGTTCTTGCTGACTTACCTAAAAAGCTGGAAGATATTAAGTCACGTCTTGATACTGCAATATCACAGGTGGAAGCAGCTAAAATCGAATTGGCAAAGCCATTTACTCTTGCTGATGAGCTTTTAGTGAAAGAAACCCGGTTAATGAAACACAATGCGGAGTTGAACATCGGGTCAGATGGCAGCGTGGCACAAACAACTCTTGATATTCATAGCGCTCATGATAGATATGGTTTACAGGAAGCCAACGGACATGACATAAATGGAGGTGCAGTCCACGACCAATCTGACAACTCCCCATATGACCATGGCTTAGACCGTTATGGTAAAGACCATGACTGCTACGATGGTTATGATGAGTTTGATGAATCTGACGAGAACTTTGATGCAGAGGCCGTTTATGGTGATGGCTCCGGCGCAGCATATGAGGATGAGGCAGATGCATATGGCGGCGATGACAACATCGCTTATGACGGTAAGCAAAATGACAACAATTGCAACGCATTTAACCATCCGGACGATATCTACAATAGAAACCCAAAAAGCAATGAATCTGCTGCACTCACTAGCAAGCCTATGACAAACACGGGCCTGCCATCATTCCTAGCAAAAGTGCCTAAATCTGTTTTAGTAAATCAGTCAGGAGCAGAGAGCAAGGAAGTAAAAGAATTAGCGGAGGTTGATATTTAAGCATTATGATGTTGATTCGTAGAAGTTGATTGTAGAAATTGACTGTAAAAGTTTATTACATTTTTGCTTTATAAGCACTTTAAACACATTTTTTCAGACAGTTGGGGTGTCAAAGCCCTACTGTCTTTTTGTTGGCCAAAGACGAGATGTTGTTTATCTCTCTGCTGGTCCATAATTAGTCCATTGCCAGACCTGTCCAGAAGCGATTTCAGAATAGGTCTGATATTTATTTTTGCTATTTACTTTTTCATTTATTATTTTGTGAGGTGAGATATAATGGAGAATCCGTCAAAGCCACTAGCGACACCTGCCGCAAGTCCAGCTACAAATACAACTGTAAATAAAGCTAAAAAGAAAGAATATGTACGCCCACGCAACGTCAATCTTGCATTTCGCGTTACAGAAGAAGAAAGAGCCATGATAGATAAACGTATGGCACAAGCAGGCACAAGCAATCTTCGTGCCTTTATAGTCAAAATGGCTATTGATGGCCGTGTTATTCATGTGGAGCTTGAAAGTGTTAGGGAGATGGTACGCCTGCTCTCAAATGCAACAAATAACATTAACCAGATTGCTAAAAAAGCAAATGAAACAGACAATATATTTGCTGGTGATGTAAGAGTATTGCAAGAGCATATCGACGATATATGGGGGCAGGCCAGAGAGATTTTGCAGAAGCTGAACGCGCTCTAGCCATAATTTATTATCATGATATGAGCATCATCACTTTGACGGGCATTTTGCATGGCAGTTTACCGCTGTTACTGTTATCTGCTGCCTATCTATGATTACCTTTTGCTGCATCTTGCCATTAATAACGAGGTGATTATCCATGGCCACAACCCGTATCTTAACCATACATCCCAATAAAGGCAAAAGCATTGCAACTACTTTATCATTACGTATTGACTATATACAAAATCCATCTAAAACAGTAAATGTAGCCATTTACGTAGACGGTGCTTCAAGCAATGCTGATGAACCAAGCAATGATATCTCTGCCACAAATGCGCCTGTAAATGTTGCTCATAATCTTGACTCGATCTATGACCTTAGCTCCAGCCATAACTCTAATCCTAATCATGGCCCCAGAATTAACCATAATCCTAATCATGGTTCTAACGCTACCCTCAACCCCATCAAAACCAGCACGACCTATATACAAGACCCCTCCAAAACCAAAGCAGGCCAGTTAATCAAAACCTATGCCTGCGACCCTCGAACCATTGACCAAGAGTTTCTGCTCTCGAAAAAAGAATATGAGTACATAACAGGCCGCGACCAAGGCAAAAGAAATATCTTAGCTTATCATATCAGGCAGTCATTTAAGCCGGGAGAGATTGAACCGGAGTTAGCTTTAGATATTGGCTATGAATTGGCTATGCGCTTTACAAAGGGCAATCATGCTTTTATTGTAGCAACCCATACGGACAAAGCTCATATCCACAATCATATCGTATTCAATTCTACAGCCCTTAGTCATGATAGAAAGTTCAAAGAGCCAAAACATTCCGGTATGGTAGTAAGGCGCATTAGTGACCTGCTTTGTCTTGAGCATGGGCTATCTGTTATAGAGAATCCCGGACCATCCAAAGGCAAAAACTATGCCAAGTGGCTCGGTAATACAGAGCCTTCATGGCAGAATAAGCTACGTGACAAGATTGATGAGATATTGCCCACCTGTGGCACTTTTGAGGATTTCATAACTGCATTAAAATCTGCCGGGTACACGGTAAATGATAAGCGCAAACATATATCAGTTTTAGCCCCGGGCCAAAAGAAACCTACTCGTCTAAACACCCTTAAAGGCGATTATACAGAAGATGCTATAAGGGAACGTATTGCTAATACCAAAATACTTGGTATTTCTGATGGTAACGGCGGCTATGTATTTGGTAATAGTGGCAATGGTGGTCTTGTTTCTGATAGCGGCGGCGGACTTATTTCTGATAGTAGTGGTGATGGTCATGCTGATGCAACTGACGACAGCACCTATTCACATTCAGAAAATAAGTCACATATTACTGCTACCAACAAAACTTATCCCCAATCAGAAAATGAGCCAAGTGTTGCCACTGCCGCTAACACCTATTCCCAATCTGGGAATAGGTCTAGCACCCCAATCATTCGTGTAAATCTGTTAATTGACATCCAAGCCAAAATCCAAGAAGGCAAAGGAGCAGGCTATGAACATTGGGCACGTATATTCAATATCAAAGAAACTGCAAAAACTTTATTGTTTTTAAGGGATAATGGTATAGATTCTTATGATGATTTGGTACAAAAAACATCTGCTGCATCTGCTGACTTTTCAGCTATAAATAAGAAAATCAAATCAGCCGAAGGTCGTTTGAAAGAAATATCTGAACTTTAAAAGCAGATAGGAGCATATGGCAAAACCCGTGATATCTATATACAATATCGCAAGTCCGGCTGGAGTACAGATTTCTATGAAAAGCACCGCGCCGACATCACACTCCATAGAGCAGCAAAGAAACATTTTGACGACCTTGGCATAAAGAAGCTGCCAACAATATCTTTACTCAAACAAGAATATGCCGAGCTTCTTATGGAAAAAAAGAAGCTATATGCAGGCTATCACGAAAAGAAGAAGAACATGCAAGAACTTCTCATTGCCCGTGGCAATGCAGAGAAGGTTTTGGGTATTACGTCACAAGGTCAAAGCGCTGATATTTTGCATACTAAGGACCACGGACAAGATACAACATCCAAAGACAACACAAACATTGATGAACACAATATTTAACATTGAAATCTCAACGCGCTTCAAAGCATATCCTGATGCACTCTCAAAAGTGAAATGTAAAAGATATAGACTGCCGCAGGCAGTCGCAGCAGCGCAACGAAGTGCGCTTTATAAACGTAGCAATTTACACGTTTATGGGGTCTTAGGGGCTGGTGCCCCTAACAAGCGGAGCCACCATCACACCAACATCGCCATGCGAGTTGGAGTGATGGTGGCGAGTTTCGGGCGAGCCCGGAACCCAGCTTGCGAAATTAATCGGAACGTTCCAATTAAAATTGTTATCAGAAGAAATAGTAATCTAAAACATGGCAATGAGCCTTTAGATAAGCCACGCTTTATAAGTAATCGAACAACTCTGAAAACATGTGTCGAATCAACTTCTCAGCACGGTAAGATACAGGTGTTCCGTTCCAACTTGATACAAGTACCGAGAGTTGCGTGCTGAAGTAATTTTGTGAGGCTGTTTTCAGTAACAGAACCACTGGTCGGACGTGGAAAACTAGCATTACTCCAACACATCACCAACATCGCCAAACTCAATCTTAATTTTCCATCCTTCATGGGCTGATAAGTTCTTTTCCAGCTCTGACCATGTATATGGCTTGCCATCAATAATAACATCACAAGCTTGCCGTTCTAGGTTGAACTCAATATATCCAACTACCTTGCTTTCAACAAAGTAGCCATTTGGCTGCATATATGTAACCGATAAGAATTTTTTTATTCGGCTCTTGAGGGTTTCGAACATTACGTTGAAATCATCGTCAAGCTCCCCAAACACATCTATCTTTCGCTTTACTTTTCCGACTTGGGTAGCAGTTAATGTTTTGCCGGTTGCGAAAATCATAAACTCTATATTAAACTTACTTGTTTTGCCGTCGATGTTGTGAAATGATAATTTCTTTGGAATATGTGCAGGCATATCCGTATCAGTTAATCCTGCCATAGATTCATTGTGGCAGCTCAGGCACATACTTCCTATGATGCCACCTTGCTCATCGCTGATATGAATGGATGCAGAATTGCCGCAGTTAATGCAAAAGCCTAAAAAATCATTTGGAAGGTCAGATGTAAATTGCTCTGATGAGCTAAAGTCAATCTTTGCTATGTCACTTACCTTATCAAAGTTTTGCTTAGAAGTGCTATGAGAAGATTTTGGGGATGCGCTTGCCATGTTCTTGATACGCTTTTTAGCAAGGACATATTGTTCCGTTCTTTCATAATTACGAACATTGGCATCAGGGTCTTTTGGTTGAATTATAGTTATACATCAGGCAGTTTAGGTTTCTTCTTTTCGGGAGGCTCAGTCTTACCTTCAAGAATATCAAAAAATTGTTCTTCGTTTAGTAAAGCAACGCTACCGTATTTGTCATATTCAACTGCCTTTTGATATACTTTTGTTTTTTCTGCGCCCTCAAAAGCTACTACGTAATGTGTGAAAGTGGTAATGCGCTCATCAATCACTCCATTAACTTCTCCAAGAGCATTACGTGCATCTTTACGAGAGCAGCGTTTGGGATTGCCTATGAAAACAAAGAATTTGTCCGAAAAAGGATGTTCCATAATGTAAACCACCTTAATTTTAGATTTGTGGCACAGCTATATGTATACCACGGAATGCGCCATATAACAAAAACCTATTATAATGTATCACAAATACTTTCTCTATTTATAAACTTATTATCGAAATTTGTCAAGGAGAGTTTCAAGTTTTGGTGTGGAATATGTCAAGTTTTGGTGCGGAATATGTCGCAAGCTTACCCCACCAATGTTTTCGCAGTTATCTTTGTTTTTAGGAATTTGCTTATCATAGCTTTGTGGTCTAAGCTCATGCATACCATAGATGCAATACATATTATCTTTATACAGATAATCATTATCTATATAAAGTGAGAATCTTCCTTTATAATGTCATAAAATTATCTTGTAAGGAAATGAAAAGCAAAGGGGTAATTTTATGGATACGAGTGAAGCTGTGCGCAGTAGGATAATTGATTTATGCCAACAGAAGAGATGGGCATTCCATGCTCTAGCAAATTATTCTGGAATTCCATCGTCAACAATGAGAAATATCGTTGATGGCAAAAGCAAGAACACTGGCATTGTGACTATCAAAAAGATTTGTGATGGTCTGGAAATATCATTAACTGAATTCTTTTCCTCGTCTGAGTTTGAGAGCTTAGAACAAGAGATTAAGTAGAAGAACATAAGGTATGAAAAGCGGCTTTAGCGTTGCCCGCACAAATATTGTGCGGGCTTTTTATTTTGAAATTGACAGCAATATGAAACGGGGTGAAATTATTGTCAACTACTTACGCATACATCAGAGTTTCCAGCATAGACCAGAATGAGAGCAGACAATATGATGCTATGATGGAGCTTCAAATACCTGCTACACACATATACATAGACAAGCAATCTGGAAAGGATTTTAATAGAACGGCTTGGAAGGACTTAGTTAGCAAGCTGAAACAGGGTGATCTTTTGTACATCAAAAGTATTGACAGACTGGGTCGAAATTACGAAGATATCCAAAACCAATGGCGAATTTTAACAAAGGAACGAGGGGTAGACATAGCGGTTATAGATATGCCGTTATTGGATACCAGAAACGGCAAAGACCTTATGGGAACATTTATAAGTGATGTTGTTTTGCAGCTGCTATCTTTTGTGGCTCAAAATGAGAGAGAAGCCATAAGAAAACGCCAAGCCGAAGGCATAGCATCTGCCAAGGCAAGAGGAGTGAAATTCGGTCGTCCTACGAAAAAGCCTCCTGAAAATTTTGGTGAACTCATAAAGTTGTGGGAGAAAAAGAAAATATCTTATTCAGAAATTTTAGAACAAACAGGGCTTAAACATACGGCTTTCTATAGTCGTTTGAGGGAGTATCGGAGTGGAAATAGTTAAATATGGACTTCGGAAAGGTGTACTTTTGCGTATAATAAACCACTTTCAATTTTAACACACAGCTTTAGCAAATGCAATGTTTTTTGGATAATTTTCTTAAATAATTGAAGGCTTCTGGCTGTAATTTTGCATATAATTTAGAAGCATGGACATATGCGCAAAAGTACACCTTTGCGAAGCACGATGGTGTATTTTTATGTGTAGTCATACCTTTTAGTTTAGATGAGGGGGATGTAAGGTGATGAAAGCGAAAAAATACGCTTGCAGTATAGCGTTGTTGTTTTCCATTATTTTGGCAATGTTCGTGAACTCTGCTTATGCTTCAACAGAGCTTGATGTCTTGCAAGTTTACATAACTGAGCAAACAATGACCGTTTTTATAAATGATGAACTTCGCACTGAAGGGTTGCACATTCTCATTTCTAATCAAAGCGCTGAAATAACGAGTGCCGGTTCTCTGTCTGATGATAGTGTGTTGATTAGGACAACTATCCTTCTTGATGTGTCAACCTCAATGCCTTATGTCACACGCGGAAGAATAACAGAATTGCTTAACCTGATAGTGGAACGCAAGCTTCCGCATGAAGAATTTAGGCTGGTTGTTTTTGGTGAGGAACTTATTACTCTCCACGATTTTACTGTTGACCGCTTCGACCTTGCCAATGCAATCAGAGAAATCAATTTTGACCACAGACAAAGCAGAATTTATGAGGCTATATTCGATACGCTACCTATCATTACTTCGGTTAATGAGCGACCGACATTCCATCGAACCATCGTTATAACTGATGGCGTGGACAACACTGCAACAGGAATTACAAGGGAGGAGCTTTTTATTCGGCTCCAAAATGACCGCTACCCCATTGATGTGCTGTCTGTTAGCGGCAACTATGTTGTAGAAAACCGTGAACTTGCCGCAATAGCTCGCATAAGCGGTGGCAGGTATTTTTCGTTAAATCCGAATGCCGACATCAATGGACTTGTTGAATGGATTGGAGTAAGTAGATTCTTTTATGTAGAAGCTACCGTTCCTGCCACTCTGCTTGATGGCGTTACACGGCAGGTTGATATAAGTGCTGGCGCAAACCGAATAACTACTGATGTTAGATTTCCTGTGTGGAGTGCGCCACCCATTGCAGAACCAATTCCTGCTCCAACAGATGAAGCGAACGAGCCGACCAATGAAGTTGCTTCTGCTGTAGATGCCAACCCCGCCGACACACCACTTATTACAATTCCACCGATTCCAACCGAAACGGCTACATCCTCCTCGTTCATCACGATGTTTGGTGACAATACTGTTGTTATTTTTCTAGGAGTAGGTGTTGCCGTTCTTGTTATTGCGGCAATTATCGTTGCCTCCATTGTTGTACGCCGGAAAAAGAAAATTAGTAGCACTCGCCCTGACTTCGAGCCAAATTCAATTTATGGTAGCGGTAGCGGCGTTAAGACTGAGTTCATTAGTGACGGCGATTATGTGAGTGCAGAATATACTATCAAAATCAGCAAGCCCAACGATATAAGTAAATCATGGACACTTCCGGTAACAGGAGATTTGTTGATTGGGCGCGAGGAACATTGCCCTGTTCAACTTGACGACAAAAGTGTTGCGAGGGAGCAGTGTAAAATTGTCGTTACAAGCACAGGACTTGCTGTAGTTAATTTAAGCACCACAAACAAAACCGTTCTTAATGGACGCACTGTAACCGAAACATTTCCCTTGCAATCAGGTGACGCTTTGAAGTTTGGACGTGAAACACTAAGAATTGACTATATTCAAAGCCTGGGCTCTGCTGTACCGCCTCAAGAACCCCCACACAATGCCGACAAAAGTAAGAAAACCGAATCAGTATTCTACTAAGGAGCGTATGGTAACGTGGAAATAACGTATTCGGCACGGTCGCACATCGGAAAAGTGCGTGAAAATAATGAGGATAACCTTTATGTTGACGGGATTATTTTGCCGCCAGATACGTACGCACGTCCATTTTCAATAGATGGGATAACAAATGCACCAACCATTTTTGCCGTTTGTGATGGAATGGGTGGCGAATCAGACGGCGAAATCGCTTCTTTGCTGGCTGTACAGGCATTAACCGACACAGATGAACGTATTAAAACTACATCTACTGAAAAATGGTGCGACATAATTCAAGACTTTGCCAATGAAGCAAGTGAAGCAATTAATGCCGAAGCAAAACCTTATGGCAAGCGCATGGGAACTACAATCGCTTTAGTGATAGTTGAGATTGGTGGGATTCATTGTTTCAACATCGGTGATTCACGAATATATGCTTTGTTTCCAGAAGCTTTTATGCAGATAACAAAAGACCACGTATTGGCTGGTAGTCATAAGCTGACGGGGTGCATAGGTATCGGTGATGAGAGAACCGTGGAAAACTATCTGCCGATTACCAACAAATGCCGCATCTTGATTTGCTCCGACGGCCTTACAGACTTAGTGGAAGCATCGTCCATTGAAAATGCTATGCGAATTCATTCAAAAATTGAGGATGCAGCAAATGAATTGATTGAAATAGCGCTGGCTGAAGGCGGCAGTGACAACATAACGATTATCATGTTGGATGCAGACTTGCCGAAAAAGTCGTTGTTGCGCAATTTCTTGAAAAAGATGAAAGGGAATGATAAGAGATGAAACTTACGCTTCTTTCGCAACAAGAGCATAATTGCCTTGTTTTGCCCGAAAAAGTTTGCAGGGCATTATTGGGTGCGCGGTAAAAACGCATCCGGTAAAATGGCTGACATTGTAGCGGTCGAAGCTCTGCGTTCACCAGGGTCCGGTGGCGCGCAGCAATGGGTAATTAAATCAAATCGCAGATTTAAGATTGTAGATAAAAACAATAACATCATTCAAAATACACCTCTCAACCCCCTTGAGTTGCATAGAATCCAAAGCATGGATGGGAAGTTGAAGTATGTCTTGTATACGGAACCTCTTAGCGACGACCGCAAGCAATATATCGGCTATGAACTTGTGGGGGAACGGGTCAGACTGAAAATCGGACGCGAAGCGAACAACAGCATTGTATATGCAAATGATTTTGCTTCGAGCAATCATGCCGAACTGATAATTTCTCCGAACGGTATACAGATACACGATTTAGGAAGCGTTAATAACACCTATGTCAACGGCAGGGCTGTAAAGCAAGAGACGCTTAGCATCGGCGATGTCATTTATATTATGGGTTTGCAGATTGTAGTGACAAATAAGCATATCTTTCTTAATAACCCTGATGGAAATGTAAAAGTTGAAAGTCAGGAACTGCGTGAGTACCATGCACCGCAGTCAGAATCAAATATAACCCATGATACAGAATACGAGGAAGAATTCGAGGATATACCTGATGATTTTTATTATCGCGCTCCTCGATTCAAACATGATGTAGATACCTTTGAGTTGAAGATGGATGCCCCTCCATCAAACCAAAACAGCGACGAAGTACCGATGATTATGTTGATTGGGCCGTCAATGACTATGGGTATGGCTTCGATATCTATGGGTGCGTTTGCCGTCATAAATGCAGTCGGACGCGGTGATATTACGGCGGCAATTCCGTCAATCGTTATGAGTCTTAGCATGTTATTGGGAACTCTGATGTGGCCACTTGTAACAAAGCGTTATCAACGTCGTATGCGCGAACGTAACGAAGCGCGCAGGCAGGAGGCCTACAAGGAATACCTCGTGCAAATGGAGGAACTTGTCGCTAGAGAAATAACTCGTCAAGAGCAGGTTTTGCGCGACAACGATGCAAACACATTAACTTACGTTAATCGAATTCTGTCTCCTGTTCCACAAATTTGGGAACGAACTCCAAAACATACAGATTTCCTTTCCATAAGACTTGGTTATGGAAACTTGCCACTTAAAGCTAATATTCAGTACACCGAGCGTAGATTTTCTATTGAACATGATAATCTAGCTGAAGCTATGTACCAGTTCGGGGAGAGAAAACGCTGGCTTAGTAACGTGCCGGTTTGCTTGCCACTTGCGGAGCGATTTATAAGCGGCGTATATGCTGACCGCAAATATATTTTCCCATACGCAAAGAGCTTAATTTTGCAACTCGTAGCTCTGCATAGTTACGATGAAGTAAAAATTGTTTTGATTTACGATGAGAGTGATGCGGACGAGTTTGCGTTTGTCCGTTGGCTTCCACATGCTATGAATAATGAACGGTCGATTCGGTATATTGCGACAAACTCCGATGAAGCAAAAGAACTTTCTGTTTCTATTGACTCCATCATTGAACGCCGAAAGCAGTTAGACAAAACTAAGCTGGAGGATGAATCACCTTATTTCGTAATTCTATG
>Ga0123352_10015184_pt1 | contig 12259 bp, 7 predicted proteins | sample TergutLab28metaG_FD_89700 | JGI IMG/M metagenome (GOLD analysis project Ga0123352, IMG submission 89700) | Labiotermes labralis P1 segment gut microbial communities from Petit-Saut dam, French Guiana - Lab288 P1 | ecosystem: Host-associated > Arthropoda: Insects > Digestive system > Gut ... | reverse complement strand
TTTTTTTGTTTTTTTTTTTGTTTTATTTTTTTTTTTTTTCTTTTTGGTTGTCCCCCCCCCCCCCCCCCCCCGTGGAACAGGGCCTCCTCATGCACGAGGTTTCTAGATCACCACAACTACGCACCACAGTCGGTAGGACTCCTCTGGACGAGTGATCAGCTCCTCACAGAGACCTCTACCTGACAACACACAACACTCACAACAGACATACATCCATACCCCCGGTGGGATTCGAACCCACAATCTCAGCAGGCGAGCGGCCGCACACCTACACCTTAGACCGCGCGGCCACAGGGACCCGTATATTTTCAACTAGCGCTGTATAAAATTTTACAATTACGCTCTGTAAAACGATCCCTAAGAGCATGTCGCGAGAAATCTCGGAACTTCCATTGGTAAAACACCCGCAGTAACTCTTCCACTCACTTTGTCCTCTCGGCCGCCAGGAAGCTTGTCTGGTGTGGCAGTAAATGTGTCTTTCTTACTGTACGTAATTACTTGTCTCAGATTTAAATTTATTTTATACCACACTTTTAAGTTGTGTTGCATTTATTGTATCGTATTTTTTAGTACGCTTTGAATTTGTGTTGGTGGTGGTGGTGGGTGGGCTAATTCAGGGACGCGCTGCCTCCGACTTGGACAGCTGAGTTTCATTTTGTGGGAAAGTCGTTTTCGTTGTACGGGAATTTGATTTACACGGTAGTTTGCGGGAATCTATTAACCACGAAGGTCGAGAAATACTTGTAAACAAACAAACCATTACATGTAAAAGTGTGAGTACAAGATCTTATGTAACTGATTAAAATGAAAGGACTTGTCTTCCTAATATGACTCTATACGCACTTTAGCTGTTAATGCCATCAGGTGTCTCTACTGTGGTGTCTTGAGTCATGTAAACCACAATGATGACTTGGGAATGTGAAGCCGGAAAAATGTCTTACAGTATTTACGCCCTTTCAAGGAAATGTATTTGTAATGCGCAGGAGTGAGTGGCCTTATCCGTCAGCTTGTTACGTGCACGTCTGATTCAATAAACTGTCACATGTAACGGTGCGCGATATTCTTGTGTATGTCGGCAGTTACCATGGTATAATATACAGATAACCGTCACATCGTATGGCGCGATTCTCGTGTGTGTGTTTGTAGTTACACTGGTATAATTTAAATTTACCGTCATACTGAATAGTGCGTAATTCACTTGTGTATGTTGGCAGTTACCATTTTATAACTTTAAGATTACTGTCAATTCGAATGGTGCGCAATTTCCTTCTGTTGGATGGCGGTTAGAATGGTAGAATATGGAGATTACAGTGATGCTGCGCATTTCAGTTAGTAGGCTTATTGGGTTACGTATTTAGCTTTCGTCTTGCCCACTGGTGAATTATCAGTTTTTGTTTATTTGTTAATGGAAGTAGTATTGTAATGGACGCGAGGCGCAGTTGCACTTGTCGGGAAATCCGATCCCGTTTCCAAAAACCACAGTTCTTTATAGTATTACTCATATTGCAGACCACCCTTTTGATACCGTGCCTTCATTTCTTCTTCGTCGCATTGAATAAATTAAGTACCCTTTGCTCCATATGCCCTTTTCAGTAATGAAATGTATGGTTTATATTTTGGAATGGTGACAAAAACAGTGCCAAAGCCCATGTAAGCGCGCTGGATGAAAGAATAAATTAGTTCTGCATCGTCCGTTTGCAGTGGAAAATTAGACATTCCTAGGTAGTTGTCATACGGAGATACATATTAAAGGCTAATTCACACGTACCATGCCGTGCCATGTCGCGCAAATTTACACGTGCCGTGCAACGCCCGTGCCCCGCTCGGACAGTGCCGTGTCCTTCGCGAAATTCCGCGTGGTAGGCGGAAAAATCCGAAATCAGTGGTTTTGACGGATCATCTTATGCAGCCTGCTGCTACGACTCTTTTACCGTCGTCAGCACGTAGTATGCTGAGTAGCAACCTTCGTGAATGTCCGTATAGTATCCGGAAGAAGCGGAACTTGGGCAGGTCGCCCACAGGCCTTCGAAAGACGGCCAATGTCACACAAGCCATTCCGTGCCAATGCCGTTCCCCGTTCCGAAGTCGCTTTGGAAGCGGCATTGCCGGAGCATGGCAAGTGGGAATCAAACATGGTCGCACTGTGTATATAATGTGGGTACAACACAATCTAAATCTTTAAGAGACACGGCATGATTTGCGTGAATTATTCTTTACTGGTTGGCTTAACAAACTCACGGAGGCGAGACGTTGATAAGCTGGTACTTTCTGAGCTGATAAAGAAATTATTTACCGTATTTTGAACGTGAAGTTTCATTATTTTGCTCACAGTAACCACCCCTGAATCCTAATCTGACTCAGATGAATTCATTTCGTACCTTCACAACGTATTCATTTTAATATTATCCTCAAATCTGCGCGCAAATCTGGGAAGTTGTTTCTACTCTTCAGGTTTTCCCGATTGGAGTTCTTACGTATTTATCATAGTCACCTTGCCTGTGCCACGTGTTTTTCCGTGTTGCTCTGTTTAAAATTGCTACCTTATGACGGTGGATACTCTTCCTTATCATTGTTTCATTTAACGACCGTATGACGCCGAGTGAAGAGGGTCGGCCTTATTTTGTCGCCAGTCAGAAGTGCAAATATATTCGTAAACGCTGCGACGTCGTATTTTCCGTTTGCCTTTTACGTTTTGTAACAATGTCATCATAGATTTATTATGTCAACTCTCTCTTGCAGTATTTACCAATTTGGTACCACTCGGAAATTCTCATCCTAATTATGCATTAAATTTCCCAAGATGTTGGGCTGCCGGTCCCGGTCGCCGCACGGTCTAAGGTGTGGGTCTGCGATCGCTTGCCTGCTGATATTATGGGTTCGAATCCCGCCGGGGCATGGATGTTTGCCTTTTACGAGTGTTGTGTGTTGTCTGTGACGAGCCGATCATTTGTCCAGAGGAGTCCTGCCAAATGTGATGCGTCGTTGTGTGTGATCTAGGAACCCCAAGAATGAGGAGGCCATGGCCAGCGTTGGGCCGCAGGGCCACAGGAGGAAGAAAAATGTTGTAATGGTAGTCAGGGGCTTTGTATCTAATAAATGGTGTGGTTCTCCACAAAAACTTTGTGAAACTTCTTCTTTATCCTCGGCTAGTTCCTTCACACCTGAAAGAGTATCACGCCGTTGACCATACAGGGCTACCGTCAGATCCTAATTACACATCTTGCCACTTTTGAACAGATATTTAACTTCTTCACTTATCTGTTACGTTCCTGGCTTCGACTGCCACTCTGGGCTTGCGGCTGTTCGTGTTATACGGAAGTGCGCTCAGATGTCACAGCCTTGTCTGTCCCTGTAATAACACTCCAGTCAGCTGACTGATACCGTACTGGGTGGGAGGATTATACCAGTGGAGATCAGCAAGTATTCGTCATCTCAATGTTAACGTCACTAGAGGTTATATGCACAAGGGAACAAACGCCAGCCCTTGCTAGGTTGTGTCCCACCCGATCTGCAACTTTCTAATTACGTCTCTGTAGGCTGATTGCAAAGTGAACTCTTTCTACGTATAAGCTCAACGTCACGTTTTTCCTTTGCGTCTGAAATGTAACATTTTAATGTGGATATTCCGGCAATGCTTGCTGCAGTTTAGTTCATAACAGTTAGTCTTCCTACCTCTTACCTAAAAACATAGTGATATATTATAGGCGTTATTAAGCATAGTCCCTCACTGCTGGGCTCAAGTGTTCCTATTTGGGTCTCTTTTACGGTACTTGCACATTCGTATCTATATTTACCATATACTGACATGCATTGTGTGTGTGTGTGTGTATGTGTATATATGTATGTATGTAATACATGTATGTATGCATGCATGTATGTATGTAATGTATATGTGTGTATGTATGCATGTACGTACGTATGCAATGTATGTGTATGTAATGTATGTATGTAACGTATGTGTATGTATGTATGTATGCCCGCGCACACGACACATAAGCACACACACTTAGTCATCCAATGCCACTCGCTGTGGGCTGGACCGGGGATCGAATGCCGGTGTGGACGAGATATTCCATGCCGTCCAGACCAACTTTGAGGCTCACCCAGCCGCTATACCATGGGTACCGAATCTTTCCCAGGGGTGAAAGGGCCGGAACGTGGTACTGACAACCCACTCCATCTAGCGCCAAGGTTAAAGAAAGAGTAGAGCTATAACTGTACTCCCGCTCTGTGCGTTCGTGGCAGATTATACCTTGAACCTTTTCTTGTTTTTTTTTTTTTCCGTAGAGGTGTGGAAAACGGCGTCGAATGTTAATGGAAGAACGTCTGTTGAGGGTTTTGATATTAGAGGGCGGTATTTGTAGGGACTGTGTAAAAAGTGGGGTAGGGGATACCAAGACGCTGGAACAAATTTCATAGAGAAGTTACATGGTTTGTAGTCTTCACTGTGAATTCAAAAGAAGGATGGCATGGGTATGGAATGTAGCACGCACTGAAGATGATAAAAGTTCATACAAATGGTGGTCAGAATACAGTACTGGAATATACAACTTGGGACACTTTAGCGTAGGCGAGAGGGTAACATTAAAGTGGATCTTAATACAAATAACACATGAGATTGTGGGGTGGATTTATTTGACTGACGCTAGGTTTCGGAGATATATGGAGAGTGTCCGAAAATTAAAGGCTTTACAATAAGTTCCATAAATTATATGTTCGCAAAATATTATTAGGACTCTCAAAACAAGAAGGATGAGATGGGCGCGGCATGAAGCTGGCATTCAATATATGAGGGTGCCCTAAACACCTAAGCGAAGATTAGAGGACGACACGAAGATGTTTGTGCATGGCACAGTGTGAAGGCTGTGGACTGGATTCATCGGGCTCAATAAAAGTCAAGTGACGGTCTGTTTATAAACACAGCATTGAAATTTCGGGCTGTTTAAAAGTATACTTGACCACCTGCGGGAGTGTCAGCTTCTCACGACGGACTGCGCTTTATCTGACATTGTAGGTGGTATTGGCGTTGGAAGTTGGCGAGGTCACTTTGCATAGACACTGGCATTTAAGTTTACAATCCCATGCGTTCTGCTATGCAGGATGTACCTTTTTTATTTCGTGATGCACTAGACCTACATAACAACGTGTCATTACGTTGGCTTTATAGGAGCGTTCCAAGCGAATACTAATTTAATAAAATGCTTTAGGGCAGGATCAAGGGTATACATTAACAGCTCGCTGTTAATGGTTGCTGCAGGGTGTAACTGTCCTCCATCTGAAACGGGAAATACGACGGGACTTCGATATTCCTGCAAGCAGAAGTCGGGAGGAGAGGGGTATGGATAGTCGTGATGGCAACTGATTAAGAATTCCGCTCCACTCGTCCAGTGGTTTTTACCGCAACTTTTTTGTTACACCTGTCACGATTTGGCGTTGTGCTCTTATCGATACGAAACTGATTCGGCAGTTACAAGAGTTTTTAGGCACAGAGCGTCTGTCTTACTAGAACACAGTGCATAAAGACACGAACATACATTCGTGCCTCGATCAGGTTGAAAGGGGAATCAAGATCGCGGTCGGCTCTGATCGGACGTACGAAGTCGTCGGCTATACGTTCAGCCTTGCTTGCCCATGGCAGGTATGTATGGGTCAGTCACACGACGTGCGCATTCGTTCAGGGCATCTGTGGTATGCGCTGTTTACATTGTCGAGCCAGTGACGTGTTTCTGTGCTTCATGTATGAGAATCAAGCATTCCGCTGACACTGAGGGTCGTACTTCACCTTATAGCTGTCTCCGTGTATATGTAAGGGGACTGAAAGGTGTTTCGTGTTTTGACGTCAAAGGTTAATTTTGGGTCCAAGATCTTCCGCTTCTAGCTCTGGTATGACTTAATATCGTTGCAAGACTTTTTCGTTTTGAGAAACAGGCGGGACTGCCGTATCATATTTCACTGACAGTGATATCTCGTAAAACGTGCTAGTTGGTGGTGGGTGGGGAGGAGTGGTTATGGCTTGTTAACCAAAACCGCGTTGCGCAAACTTCTTGTGGGAAAATCAGTGTGACGTGCAAGCGGAGGCATGTGGACGCCCCACCACGCCAGCCGCTTAATATGCATATGTATTTGGACAGTTGACAGTGACACAGTGCTGTCAGAGCTGATTCTGCCATCGTCTGCGCCGGTAGAGTGATCACCACACCGATTTCATTCACGTAAGTAAGGGGTCTCGGCGTTCGACAATTTTTTTCCCTCGTACATTTTAGTTACGTTGTAATTTAACCGGCGCGTAGTCGAAAACGCGCTGACCAATATTTCGTTTGTTGAATGTGAACTGCACACGAGTGATATGCACTAAGGAAACAGTGCATCCTACTTGACTGAAAACTCCGTTGCGGTGTGACTGAATTTGGCATGGGGATTTACTGAATTGTACTTTGTTTAAATTGTTTGTGGAGCCAGAAGAGTGTGGTTGATTCGGCAAGTAGGCTGTGCGCTTCTTTCCTTCACAAATTCAAGACCGGCCCTAGGGTCCACCTGGCTTCATGTTTCGTGAGTGTTGCGGGTAAACCTCCCGAAGCGTGAAGCTGATAACGCACCTCCAAATAGTGCCGAGTTTAAGACTTGGTGGAACTATATCTTCACTTCTCCATACGTTTCCACGTTATGTAGGGGGACAGTTTTACTGTTTAACTTATGTGGTTTCAATTTACGTCAGGTCTGTTCACAATTCGGCATTTTGTTTGGTTAATGGAAATTGTAAGAAGTGGAACCGTAGGCCTATGTTCCTGTAGATGCTACCTGAACCAAAATTTTCACTTACGGGTTTGAATAAGAGGAAGCAATTTTTAATATATTTGTGTGTCCTGCGTGATATCATTTTGACATTTATATTGTCTATAGTCTTGTGTATTGATCTTAATATTTCCTTGGAAATTCGCTCTTGTATACAGGTACGTGTGTCGCTCTTGGAGTTATAAAATGATTAAAGCTAGCTTCTGTGATAATGGGAGATCGGTAATATATATTGCGTTATGACGAAGGGTGAATACGATATTTTCAGGCTGTTCATTGTAATTGTGGATTCTGTTTTAGACGATGGCTTTCTTTGGGCTGTGTTGTCTTTGTTTTGGAGATCCGTGCTGTCTCTATCTTCGAAGCGAATTGATTACCGACAGTCCTGCTGTAAGTGTCGGCAGGGACCATTGGTTAAGTACTTCGTCTTGGACATGGAAACTGTAAAGAACCTCGAAACGTCGGCAAAACAGCGTAAATTTACATGGCACCATCGTCATAAGACAGGATCTACTTCGGATAAGAATTTGTATGCACCAAGCAATCCGGTACGTAATTGCGTTTACGAGACCTTGCGCAGCTGCGTAGCATGACCAGTTAATGGTCACGTCAAGAAGAACGTGAAGTTTTGTGTTTTTTTATACCAGAATTGAAATACGAAACCAGCAGTCTATAGTCTCGAGCCTGGAATATCGAAAATAGAGGGTTCGGGTTGCAAAGAGGATTGCATTACCGTGCCATGCATCATGTTGGATTTAGATGCATACCTTCACCAGCCTAAACAGGAATTTACGTCATTTTAAAGTTTTAAGACCATTCGAAGTATAAATTCGGGATGTGTTGTGGATAATGAGGTTGGAAGCAGTGAAAATGAAAAGGTTGTTATGGACACACAGACCCCTGGTGAAAACGGCCTGTCTGACCGAGCTTGGAAATTGAAACTTTGTTGTACTCTTAGACTAAAAATGCGTTGTTTTGGACATTGACACTCTCTCATGAGACGTGTCTTTGGGTAGTTCTGTAGATAGATACCGACATTTTGGAGGAATTGTCTCATGAGATGTGACACCGCTTAATTTGGCAGATAGATACCGACATTCCGGAGGAACTGTCTCATAAGATGTGTCACTGCGTAGTTCGGTAGACAGATACCAGCATTCTGGAGGAACTGTCTAATGAGACGTGACACTGCGTTATTTGGTAAGATCGATACCGACATTCTGGAGGAACTGTCTCATGAGAAGTGTCACTGCGATAGATAGATACCGGCATTCCGGAGGAACTGTCTCATGAGACGTGACACCGTAATTTGGTAGATAAATACCGGCATTGCGGAAGAACTGTCTCATGAGATGTGTCATTGAGTAGTTCAGAAGATAGATACCGGGATTCTGGACGAACTTTCTCATGAGACGTATCATTGCGTTGTTCGGTAGATAGATACTGGCATTCCGGAGGAACTGTCTTGTTGGGCGTGACACTGCGTAGTTTGGTAGATAGATACCGACATTCCGGGGGAACTGTCTCATGAGATGTAAACACTGCGTAGTTTGGTAGAGAGAAAACTGCATTCCGGGGGAACTGTCTAATGAGACGTGGCACTGCGTAATTTGGTAGATAAATACCGGCATTCCGGAGGAAGTGTCTCATGAGACATGACACTACTTAGTTTGGTGGATAGATACCGGGATTCCGGAGGAAGTGTCTAATGAAACGTTACACTGTCTAGATGCGTAATAGATACTAGCATTCCGGAGGAACTGCTCATGAGACGTACACTGTGCCGGAGGAATTGTCTCATGAAAGATGAAACTGTGTAGTTTGGTAGATAGATACGGATATTCCGGAGGAACTGTCTCATGAGACGTGACGCTGTGTAGTTGGGTAGATAGACACCGCCATTCCGGAGGAACCTACCTCAGTTTTCATAGTAGAAGAATGAAATCTATTAAGCTTTCTGCGAAAGTGACTTACCTACGGCCCATCTATTTCACTTGTGCTGTAAATTTCGGATTTCGGTTTGTACTTTTTCATATTCAAGAATTTAATTCGTTACATATATTTCGTCGGGACATGTTGTTCGAAATCGGTACCCGAATCTTGAAGACTGGTCAGGTATTTCTGTACCACGTAATTGCTCTGAACTGGAGACTAATTGTAAAATGAACTTTACGAAAAAAATTGCTTTTCCTTTTGTCATGCATGTTTCTTGTTGCGTATTGGAGAAAAAAGTGCAGTATAGAGACACATGAAAGTGAATGCTGTTTTTCCGCACTGTGGCTTTGAGTTACAGTACACGCTTCGCGGCTACAAAAGGTATTGAGACGACGACGAATGTCTTTTCTGAGTTGCAATTTTTTATTGTGCTTCCTGGCTATAAAAGTTAAATGTAGGGCTACTAAACAAACCAAAAAACTCGGACCTGATTGGGATGGCTCTCACACGAGTTCACTTTGTTTGTCTGTCCAGCTTTGATGAAATGCGTGATTTTTTTTTTGTTGTTGTTGCGAAAAACAAGTCACGTTCTCCACAAAGACCATACGAAGTGCGGTTATTTCATACGCTAAACGACATAGATAGACCCGCGTTAAAAAAAAAAACTATTCGAAAACATCAGCATGTCAGACCGTCTTACATTTACTTGAAAACATGCGTGGCGTGATAATATGTAGAAATATTGTCCCAGTCTCTTCTAGATAGGAGTACAAACCCTCTCGCAAATGGAAAAGTAAATTTCGGTTTCCTAACACACAAAATTAGTTTCTATATGTATTTTACCGTCTAAAACACAACATATGTATATCAACACATTGATGAAATATCAGTTACATCAGGGCTACATGCTTCGGCCGTAAAACAGCCATCACCAGGCCAATACAGAACATATATACGGTACAATATAAGTGTGCACTCTATGGGATCCCATATCGTTTACAATAAAGTTTAAAATAATTGAGCATCCAATTGTGCAATACAAATCAATTTAAAATGTAACTAATAATGTCACTTATAGTACTAAAAGTTTCTAGTTGAACGGAGGTTATATATATATATATATATATATATGAATATTTTCTTATTGGTAGTTAAGGATAGCACTCGTAAACAAACACAAAAACGGATGAAGGTGTCACAAGTTGGTATGGGAAGTACAATCTAGTGGTGGCTTTATATTCATTTCATACTGTCGGTTTAAACCAGAGTGTCTAATGAGGTTTTGAATATTCAATCTGATTAATAACGTAGAGGTAGATATTACCAGTTGGAGTCGAGTTCACGAGAAAACACGCACATTAAAGAAATTAGTTTCTTTTATCGTCATGTCCCTTATAATGTGTAGCACGTATGGGGAACTGAAGCGCGTGTGTTTCGTTACTTTTGTCAAGAACTGTACAGCAAGCGGGAAGCGGCTGTGCAAGAGCCGTCTGTGACCCCACCCAGCCGGTCGAAATGCAGTGAAACGTCAACGGACGCGGCTTTTCGCGCGGATGGTGTTCATACGCGCCTGATACACTGACCTACAAATGCTTTCCGTTTGTCATAAAATAAATAAAAGCAGAGAATTTTCATATGTGGCTAGTACGCGCGGTGTTGGGTGTTAAGTATTTTGAATCTGCAAATAACTTCCTTATTGCTTGGTAGACTGTCGGATATCAGAAGTTGTGGAACACAGGTGGTCCTCGACTTTCGTACGTAGCTGACGAACAAATATTTCGAGCTATATTACAGTGGCGCTGTACAATTGAGCCCCGAACTGTACTTTGCGTCTACCAAATGCCAGAAAGGCCAATCCCAGTGGTCGCGCGGTCTAGGGTGTGGGTCTGCGGCCATTCGCTTGCTGGAATTGAGGGTTCGAATCCCCCCGGGAGCATGGATGTCTGTTTCTTGTGAGTGTTGTGCGTTGTCAGGTAGAGGCCTCTGCGACGGGCCGATCACTCTCCCAGAGGAGTCCTACTGAGTGCGATGTGCCTAAGATGGGGATTCCACGAGACTACATGCTACTCGCAAGCAATTTCAGTCGCCAGCTGAAAATGAACTAGTCTTGTATATTACACGTAGGAATGAGAAGGATGGAAAGTCAGCTATTAGGGCTTTAGTTCTTCATTCGACACCTCAGATATGAACTGAAGATTTGTAGTGTTTTGTCACAAGGTTCTTACTGCCCGTATCAATTGCACTGGGCGAGTTTACAAGCGAAACGGTATACTAACCAGCTAGTAGCGAGTGCAGTTGAACAGACCTGAACTACACTCGTTCGGTTTTAGTCACCGACGAGTTTAGTCGCTTTCATAATTAGACAGGCGAATTTAAAAGTGCTAATGAACTCGCTGGTTACCAGCGTATAAAGTAGTTCCGTGTAATCCACGCCTGAGCGTCTTGACGAAGCCTCGAAATGAGGATGCCTGGTCCACTAGTATTGTCGAGCGATTGGGGAGAGAGGAGAAGGGGGCAGGGGGATACAGTATGTGATGTAAGTAGAATGTGAGAAAAGACATCGCTTAAAATGGTTGTGTTTTTTATATATTGTAATCCAGCTGACAACTTTGATGTTGGTTTGGACGGGTGAGTTTTTATGTTGGATCATTTTGTTGAGGCCTCTTGTTCGTTGTTGTTGGCTATCCTGGCCACTTAATCTTGTAACGCATTCTGGTGGAAGAAACCTGACCTACATCATGATGCTGGCCATACGTAATATACGTGCAGAATATGGTCATTGTACTATAAAGGAAACGTGAAGATGTTTTAAACATCTTTGTTTGTATTACTAATGGCTCTTGAGTTTCGATGGCCAATATCTTAAGCAGTCGTCAGTCGTATGGAGGATATTGGCTTGCGGGATGGCGGTAATGTTAACAGTGACCTGTGGTTGAATGAATGCATGATTTCAGTGTAATTGCTGCTACATCTGTTTTGTTTTTTTGCCCATAAATAGCGATTTTTATGAAAATTCAAGCAAAGGGATCGGAACCTGTCTGTTGTTGGACTACCGTACATTTAGACTTCCGTACACACGTGTTCAGGAACGAACTGTGTAATAAAGTTGGAGACTGCCTGTACTGATCTGTTATCAAAAGAAAATGTGTAGTTTACTCTAGTAACTGAATTAGTTTTTAGGCGCGTTCGCAAAATTGCGAAAAGCGGCGATTAGCTTCGTCATGTATGTCCGTCTTGAACAACTCGGCTCCCACTGGACGGATTTTCTTGAAATTTTATATGTGAGGATTTTCGAAAATCATTCGAGAAAATTCAAGTCGTCTTAAAACGTGACAAGAAAAACGGGTACTTTACATGATGACCTATGCAAATCTATTATAGTATTGTGGAGTGAGAGAGAAAACCAACTAGATGCAACAGTTAGATGTTTATTTTTAACAATTTCTCAACATGTTTCGGGCATCATTATGCCCATCTTCAGGAGAACAAGACGTATGTTACTGCATGTGTTGTGCTGCGCTGCTTCTGCTGG
>Ga0123352_10015183_pt1 | contig 12259 bp, 11 predicted proteins | sample TergutLab28metaG_FD_89700 | JGI IMG/M metagenome (GOLD analysis project Ga0123352, IMG submission 89700) | Labiotermes labralis P1 segment gut microbial communities from Petit-Saut dam, French Guiana - Lab288 P1 | ecosystem: Host-associated > Arthropoda: Insects > Digestive system > Gut ... | reverse complement strand
TTGTAAGGGTAAGAGAGTGGTATTCATAGGATATATCTTTTGTAAGGGTATGAGAGTGGCATTCATAGGACATATCTTTTGTAAGGGTATGAGAATGACATTCGTAGGACATATCTTTTGTAAGGGTAATAGAGTGGTATTCATAGGATATATCTTTCGTAAGGGTATGAGAGTGGCATTCATAGGACATATCTTTTGTAAGGGTATGAGAGTGGCATTCATAGGACATATCTTTTGTAAGGGTATGAGAGTGGCATTCATAGGATATATCTATTGTAATGGTATGAGAGGCATTCATAGGATATGTGTCTTGTAAGGTTATGGCAGTGGCATTCATAGGATATATCTGTTTTAATGGTATGAGAGTGGCATTCGTAGGTTATATCTGTGGTAATGGTATGGGAGTGGCATTCATAGGATATGTGTATTGTAAGGGTATGAGTGTGGCATTCATAGGATATATCTGTTGTAATGGTATGAGAGTGGCATTCATAAGATATATCTGTTGTAATGGTATGAGAGTGGCATTCATAGGATATATCTGTTGTAATGGTATGAGAGGCATTCATAGGATATGTGTATTGTAAGGTTATGGCAGTGGCATTCATAGGATATATCTGTTGGAAGGGTGTGAGAGTGGCATTTGCAGGATATACCTGTTGTGAGGCTAATTTCCATGGCCCGCTGTCGATGGCCCAACACCTTGAACTGGGGGAGAGACACCTCGTTCGACACGCCAACAGAGTTCGGGCCCTCGTTCCACTTATAACGGATGTCTCTCATAGTATAACCAACTAGGAGAGAAACAAGGAAGGCCATGTGCAACTTACGAGTGAGAGCGAGTGACACAGCCTTCTTGATGCTTATTCTTCACACTGCCGTTGTGCCACGCCTCCTAGTAGCCAGAGTGTAACACCAAACACTCACAAACACCCACACCCACACACACGAACACAGAACAAAGACTCGCAACTGTTGAGGACGCAGAGAAATTCGAAAGGAATGTAGAATTTCATCTAATTTCCTCGGCCTTTCGAAAAAAAAAAGTAGGTTGGTATTTGGAATACACGTTCTGTGAAATCTTGAGAGCCGTCGAAAGTGAGTGCCTATTAATTCAAAATTTTATTAAGACACCGTACGTACGCATAGAAACACGAGAAATGCACATCTCTTTATGTAGTGAGCATATAAGTATTGAATGTTATCTGTAAATTATAAAATGAGTGTCTTATTCTGTCAGGTAAAATATAAAGGAACCTTCGAACTTATCACTTTCATCTTTCAGGAGCTGTGATATGGTACTTTTGAAGCAATTATAACTATTCTACTGGCACTCGCACGTACCTCAGTGGACAGCGTCTCTTTAATAAACGGGAAAGCGAGTATGAATATGTATCAGCTGTTTACGGATCTTCTTATATACTAAATCCCTTTGTAGAGCCAATTCTGAATTTCGTGGCCAATCAGCGCATCTATTGGATGCTTCCACTTCAATCGGCGCAGGTATCTCCCTGCATTCCTCAGCAGTGCAGTGAGAAATAAAGTGTAAAGTAAAAAAAAAACACCCACGTAAATTAACGCAAAACAAGACACACTTTGCTATAATTAAATAATGGAAACAAGAGCGCATGGTGAGAAGATAACAATTAGTAGTACTGTTGAGTAGTTATTGTTTTCTGTGAACTCTACCTGTGGACAGGTTAATTTCGGTCGCCCTCTGTCTGTGCCCGAGGACACGGAACTGAGGCAGCTGTACTTCGCTGGATATACCTACAGACTTTGTCCCGTCGTGCCATTTGTACCGTATATCACGCATTGTGTATCCAACTGCGGGTACAGAGAAAACAGAAGACGGGGACTATAAAAGTTTAATGTAAAGGGTTCTTTACATTTAAAACAATAACAAACAAATATTATAAAGGTTAACTAAACAAATTACTAGTGACTTTTAAAATTAATAATTCTATAGGCCTACTACAAATCATGAGTTCAAAAGCTGATAGTTTCTATTAATATCTCTCTATATCTACAGAAGAAATAAATACACTAAAGTATTTCGGGTTGGGATAAATGAAAGAAATATGCAAAATTGGTTAAAGTTTATTTCAGAAATAAAGTTACAAATATCTGTGGTAAGGCAGGGAAAGGACGATGTTGCATGCTTGAAAAATACTTTTTAGGATGTTGAGCTGCTAGGAAAGAATTCATGCTCGTAACTGAGAGAGTGATATAAACAACAACATTTACATATGCTCATTGTCGCTTTTTCTATACAGCCCAGTTATTCATAGTGCAGAAGTAAAGCTTTAAACTGGTGTGGCGTACCTAAATGTTATAATACACAAAAGCAAAGAAGCAAAAAGGATTCACACTTACGCATGAGAAGAAAAGTATGTAACATAGCCCTAAGTAGAAAATTAAGCAGTGAAACTAAAATTTGAAAGAAGAACATGCATCTTTGCTTTACAAGGAAATGCGCAGTGGCACCGCTTCAGAATTACGGAACGACCATTTGTCATGCTTTGATCTTTGAAAATGGTCGTCAAGACACCCAACCAAGTTATCCCTATTTGTTTCATATGCCATCTACAATTTAGTGCACGTGGGTGGAGTGGCGCCACTGAGGAAGGATAAGAATTAGATGCACAATGCAGGTTTAGTACTGCCTGTTGTTGATGAATCATCCATGGCAAGTTTCGGCTTGTTTTTCCGGATTTTCTATAGAGAAGTCTTGCTGTGCGGAGTGTGCCACAAATTTTGGTGCAGCAGTTTGAATGAAAAAGAGTCTCTCTTTTGTTTTTATTTTTACAGAACATTTGTCTTCCTTCCCCGGGCACGACGCTCAGTGCTGTTTTTGAGAAGGAGACCGAAATTAATTAAAAATAATAAAACACAATATTGGCAGGAAGATATACAGTTTGTACAACAGGAAGATACACCTACGTTATGTACATTACAAAATTCAATAGAAAAAGTACATTTAGCAAAAACAGTCAATTGCACTGTAGCACCCTACATCAGTATAGTTCAGCTATAAATACAGTTCTATTTGGGTTTAAGTATGCGTTTCTACGTAATAGTAATTTGATTTTATATTAATATGAAGTTCTATTTTGTATTTTTTGTAACTAACAAATTGATTTCATTATCGTAATTCAGAGAGAGTAATATCCGACACATTGTGACATAAATGCCTCGTAATAAATGTATTTTGCTCTGTTTTTTGTAAAGCTACTGTAACAGATCTGTTTTGATTTGGCAGAAATATCTACATCAGATCACAGTGTGTTTGAAAAGATTCTCTCATAAGCTGAGTGGGGCAGTGAAAAGTGTATACAAATATTTATATTCTTGAAACTTACAGCTTTCAATCTCAATGTGACAGAGCTGTCTGTCCATGGGGAAGTACTGGAGGTTCATTGGGCAGGATGCGGTAATGGTCAACCTGAAAGCCACAGATCACCACCAAATTAGTGCACTGAATATCGAACACTGCTTCTGTACAATGAAACATACCATTAGTGTCTTATTATACTGGTGGAAAATTTATAGGAATATGAGATTAGTAAGTTTCAATGTGCGAGGAGAAAAGTGACGCAATTTTTTATTCTAATAAAAAGTAATGTTTTTTCTGTCCTTGATTAAGCACTACGCTATCCAGCTGCCAACTCTATAAAATCACAACATTGGTACTACAATGAGATGAGTAATTATCTTCACGTTTCGATCGCTGTACCTTCGGAGAAATTCTGAATTTCATTGTCAAGAAACATTTTTGTATAATCTAAATGCAAAGTAAAAACGTTGAAGACGGTATTTACGTAAATATTTTAATAACATGACTCTGCTAAGAAAAGGAAATGAAGTCACACTCAATTTTCATTCTCTTGCCAGAAATTACACAGAGCTATGATAATCATAGGCCTGCTCGAAACTAATACTTTAATTTATCCGTGTTTATTACTCCTTATTACTATTATAAATACTAAAGTTTTGTACAGATGGCGGAAAATTAATTTGTTCATTTGCATTCGTACGTCATCAGGAAACGATGGATTTTGTCTTGACGAAATATTTATTTATTCATGAAGTAGTGGGGAAACTAAAGACGCCAGTTATTGCTGGAGCGTGATGTTGAGAGGGAAATGTGCTATTATGAGTAAAACCAGAAATTAGGATATAAAATTTTATGGTCCTCTGATCGTATTGAACTGTAGTGACCTGAAATGTATTGGAAAACAACCACTATAGTAACAACAAACAGCAACAAAAACCGCGTATAATAATAATAATAATAATAATAATGAGAAGCTAATATGATCTGGGTTAGTCGAGAAATCTTCCGCAATTTTTGGATCCTCAGTTTTTTTATTAACCTCTTCACAAGAACCCACAAATTGTCCCTATCTTTTGCCAGCTAAGTGCAGGCAACGCTCTACCATAATATTTCTTGTAGATCCATTTTATTATTCTTCTTTCTTCCATATCTGTGTTTTCTAAGCGATCTCTTACTTTCAGACATCACAAAAATCTCTCCTCTCCCCCCAGTACGTGCCACACGCCTTGCGCATAGAATCCTTTATTAGATCATCTAGATAACATTTGACGAGGATTGCAGTACGTGAAGCTCCCAATTAATAACAATAATAGCTAACACGATTGAAACTTCTAGGAAATTTTGAAGCAAACACTTTTTATCTCAGCAAGATTTGAACACAGCATGAAATTTGTTATTTGTGTGGTTACTGTGCAGAAATAGACCTATGGAAATTAACTTGCTATAACTGAACGTCAATGTCGGTGATGTGTGGAGACAGGAAAGAGGCACTCGGCAAATGAGGAAAGTCTAACGAACATAACATCTCCCCCCCCCCCTTCGTATCCTGCATCACACAGAGGCCCCACAACCTCCATTAGCCAATCAATCACCCAAATACCACAAAATTTACTGAGTGGTTCATGTGATTCCGGACCGCACTGCTGTAGGTTGCTTGTCATTGCTTTCAGTAGTCATATGTTTACTAGCTAACGCTGTTTTAAGATCAGATGTTCCGTATAACCTGCGGGGTCAAACCGCCTGGGGAGTCGCACTGATTAGCTGTTAATTTCATTGCCAACGCCTTTTTCGTTTCCTTGCGCACTGAATTTGTAGGAAAGTTGGATGGAAATTACAGAAAGGGTGTAAAGTAAATATTATACTCTGCTGAGAAGTAATAATATCACAGTGTTTTTCCGCCCCATGGCGCAACAGTCAGTGCCTCCTCAGTGTTGAGGCTTCACGATCACACATTTAACAGAAAAACCTTGTCTGCCTTCGGAGCTGAAATACGTGGAGGTCAGACAGTAAGATGTTACGTTTATTGTTCGTAGATTAAACACTTTTCACAGAAACACAACAATATAATGCTGTGTATGTTATGTACAGTCGGCGACGTGTTTCGGCCTTATGTATTTGCATCATCGGGTCACTAATGCATCATTGAACATAGCGAGAGGGAATTTAATTTTGGAAGTGAAGAATGTAATATTTAATAATGTGATTAAAGTTCGATACTCGGCAATTACATTTGGTATTACATTGACGTATGTGAGTTTCTGGTAGCATTTCCACTATCTGTACCCTTCCATACGAGGTTCTGCCCCTGTGCATTTACTGTTTTGGCTTTTTACGTACTAGATATGTTTTTCAGCTATTTTAAATCTATGTTGAACGTGCAGGAGTTACTGTATGAACTCCAGCGGTCTCACCCCTTTGTTCCTTTGTTCTCGCTTTTAAATCTCAATGTTGTTGTTAAACTTTTACTGAGTAAGCTTACTTAACTTACTCCACAGAACAGAGTTCTTCTTCTGGAGCTAACCAGTTCTCAGCCAGTCAAGAAATTCCCTGCATTTTATAGCACCCGGCGGACAAGTGTCCGCCACCTGCCTATATCCTGATCCAGAGTTATCGAATACTCTAACAAAACAAAAATGTTTTTATGAAGAGCGAAAAGTTACGTTGCAATTTTGGCTGCCTTTAGAATAGTACTGTACAGAATCTGACACCGCGTCTGTTGGGTCTACGTAAAGGTAAAGTGATCCCGTTACAGGCCCGGTGTGGCCCAAAGGGTGGGTAGAGGTATAGCTCTACACTTCCATGACCGGGACACTAGAAGGGGGTGAGTGGTCAGCAGCACGCCCCGGCCGCACTTTACCCCCGGGAAAGAACCGGTACCCATTTTACAGGAGGCTGGGTGGGCCCCAGGGCCGGTCTGGACAGGCGGAAAATCTCGTCCCCACCGGGATTCGATCCCGGACCTTTCAGCCCGTAGTCGGTCGCTATACTGACTGAGCTACCGGGCCCACGTTGGGTCTACGTATACTACCAAAAAGAATGGACTCTTACGAAGAAGTGAAGTTGAACAAAGTAAATTGTACCAAAAAGTGAAACAGCTTGAATGCAGTTTCTTGATCTCTTGAATCTCGCAGGAGAATTGCTCATTGAATTATAAAATTTGTATTCCGGTATATTGTTTCACGTGCCAGCCCGAGGCCTTTAGAAATAATACTTGCCCCCTTACCTCCTTTCATTCTTCTGAAGCAACCTTCAATTTGAGGATTTCATATTTAAAACTGAAAATCGCTTAGACTCCGTGCAGTAGTAAGTTTGATCAAAATTTTAATTATTGGGCGCCGGCATGCATGCTCCCATCCCCAGACTGTAATTAAAATAGCATTAGCTAGGCGAGCAGCGTTAAGGTGGGGGTATTAAGCTGACGTGTTTTAAACCCTGTTCCTCTCTGCAAACTCTCTCGTCACTCCTGTAGACGTCACCAAGAGAAAAGCGTCGTTCGTCGCCTCTAGTTTACAAACAAACTACCCTCCTCCCATCGCGTTTACAACTTTTCTTTCCTGTTTCTCAGGGGTAACAAACTGCGCCCAGGATATGTCATGCCAGTGAATATAGATTTCTTTTGAGGTAACATTTGGCTTCATAATATGTGCTTCTACTCTTTTGAAATTCCAGTAAAACTTTTTTGTTTCTGGCACGACAGCCCCCAGTGGGCCAGGGCCTCCTCATTCACGGGGTTTCTAGATCACACACAACGACGCACCACAGTCGGTAGGACTCCTCTGGACGAGTGATCAGCTCGTCGCCAAGACCTCTACCTGACAACACACAACACTCACAACAGACAAACATCCATGCCCCCGGTGGGATTCAAACCCACAATCTCAGCAGTCGAGCGGCCGCAGACCTACGCCTTAGACCGCGCGGCCACTGGGACCGGCCCAGTAAAACTCTTATGTAACCAATAATAATTCAGTTAATTAGTGTTCGGCGCATTCGCGAAACTGCGAAAGGCGACTGTCAGCGTCGTCATGTCCGTCCGTCCACATGGAACAACACGGCTCCCTCTGGACATAGTTTCATGAAATTTGATTTTTGAGGATTTTTCGTACATCCATCGAGAAAATTCGGGTTTCTTTAAAATCTTACAAGAATTAAATGTACTTGACATAAAGACCACTATACATTTTTTATCATACGAGTATCTAGCTCATTTCATCTTAGAATGAGATATGCTGGAGACAGAAGTTGCAGAGAAAATCGAAACATACATTTTGTTTTCAGTAACTTTTTCGAAAATCGCACCGTTTATGAGCTAAAGTAGAAAAAATATTCTAGAGCGGGGCAAGCCACAGATGACAATACGGCGTAAGAGCATTGCGTGCTGGATACCTAAGGCTACAAACACACACCAGTGTTGTGTAATACTCCATTGCTTTTCCCACTGCAACAATGGTTGCACGAACGCAACTCAATATTACGTTGTACGTACATTGCCTGTCTTGCTGTACTTAGCAAAGAAACCTGGCCAAGTCGTGGCTCAGGCAGTTACATGCTGGCCCCTCACCGCAGTTGACCGGGTTTAATCCCTGGCCTTTCCATATGTGATTCGTTGCAGTCAGCTTGGTCATGGGACAGGGCTTTCACCGAGTACATCTGTCTTGTCCTGTCAGTATTTTTCTACCAACTTTCGGTACTCAGTACATTCTTACACCGCCTATGTCATGTTATCTTAGCAGCTAACAGCTTCATTACTGTAATCTTAAAAATAAACAAGTAAATGTTTCGTAATTATGCTTTGAAAAAAACAGTGTTTTGAAGATGCATTACGAATAATTAATTAAAACTATCAATAACACGCAAACAAGATCCAAATGAACACTCAGAAAACACACACTTGGTATTTTATTTATTAAAATAGCGAAAAATATCAGCGAGGGAAGAAAATCACTGCTGAAGATATTTGTGTTACTGCAGATTATATGTCCAGAAAAAGGGCATCTATCGGAATGAATGGTCTTTAAATGAAGGCTTAAAATAAAGTTCGAATTTGCGATTTCAAACTTTCGCCTTGTTCTGAATGTTGTATGCTTCCTTCCGGGTAATTCCCCTGCGTCTGAATTTCATATGCGAACGTTTCGGAACACACTGTCTGTTCCATCTTCATAGGCGGGTAGGTGTGAAGATGGAACAGACAGTGTGTTCCGAAAAGTTGATATATAAAATTCAGACGCCGGGGAATTACTCTGAAGAAAGCATACAAAATTCGAATTATCTTATATTATCCTTGCAGGTATTGATAAATCAACAGAACGCAGCATGGATAATAAAATAATTTTGCCTTTAAAACGTTAGCTGTTAATGGGACATTCAGATATTGCGCCGCGTGTGTTGAGGCACACAAATAATCTAAGGAATATGACTGCAAAGTATTGTAAAGTGAAATTGTACATTTTCTTTGAAATATTCTCAAAGTTCAAAATGTCGATCGCTGTAATAGGAGTGCCAGCAACAAAGGTAGCTTATTGACCTACGCAAGTCTAGACCACTGCACAGAAACACGAGACTGCCATTGGTGGAGAGAGGAGACGTGATATTTGAAATCAATTTAGTAGTAATAAAAAAAATCTGAGGCATGCGAGATAGTGAAAACAGAGTTGGGATTAGCTACAAGTCAGAAGGCCTTCGGCAAGACGTTAGGTCAGTTACGAGACAGGCCACTTGAGGGTAAAGTGCAGAAGCACCTAGATGCCGTACTGTACCAAGACGAGCACGTTAACTACGAATTTGATGTATGTTTGTCCGTGCATCGTAGTATACACTTATGCGCAGAGAAGAAAACCAACTAGATGCTACTGGAATGATTTATTGCATGTATAATCTGCTCAACATGTTTCGGGCACTTATATGCCCATCATCAGGAGCTCGAGGCTATACTTGTGTTATTACCGCATATGGTGTGTAGTGCCTTGGTTGCTGGTGGTCGGCGGTCAGGTGCAGGGCAGCAGGATATGCGTCCGGGATGAGGGAAGGGCGCATGGCCTGCTGCCCTGCTCCCAACCGCCGACCACCAGCATTACACACCATATGCGGTAATAACACAAGTATAGTCTCGAGCTCCTGATGATGGGCATATAAGTGCCCGAAACATGTTGAGCAGATTATAAGTGCAATAAATCATTCAGTTGCATCTAGTTGGTTTTCTTGTCTACCTACGGCGGATGTCTTCAGAGATACTTCGTTCGAGCGGAAGTTGTGAAGTCGTCCTTAGGTCGCGTCAGATATCAACTATGAATGTAACTGCAAGGGGGCAACAGATGTTACTGTCTGGAGACAGCAATACCGTAAGAGGAGACGGCAGTTGCTCTGAGCCTCTTGCTTGATACTTTACCCCTTCTCCAAGCCAAGACTGCGGTACATTGTCTTGGGCTGTTAGTCGCTGGCTTTCCCCCAACCTGGAGGTGCAGTTCGATCGTAAGCCGGTATGTTTGGGTTTTGTGGTGGACCATGTGACAATGGGACAGGGTTTTCACCGAGCACTTAAGCCATTTCCTCCGTACTCGTCTACTGCCGATACTACATAATCCTTGAATCTGGGGCTTCTCTTCCAAGCCAAAAATATTGTGAGACACTAAGGCAGGGTTATAAATAGGGATACTTTTTTTATAACTCTAAATCAAGTAATTTGTAACGACATATGTTACAGTAATTAACGAAAGGATTTTATCACCAACATCGTCAGGTCTTTCGCGAGGCCAGATTTCAGATTCACAATTTTGGCAGTATTTTTAACCACAAGGAAAGGAGGTGTAATTTTCAAGTGCGGAGGATTTATCTGACTTAGTTTCGGATTGCTGTGAAAACCACTCCATAAAAGGGAAGGATTTTTTTTAACAAAACAGGCAAAGTACGTATAACGTAACATTGTGACGCGTTCGCGTAACCATTTTTGCAATGGAAACGCAACAATGCATTCGGTGTTTTTCCACATTTTCTCAGAAACGGCACGGTTTTCGGAAAAATTGCTGGACATAAAATGTGTGTTTTGATTTTCTGTATTACTTTTGTTGAAATATTGCTCCTTCTGAGAATAATTCAGCGAGATATTATCATAAATTTACGTAGGTTCTCGTGTAAAGTACCCGTTATTCTTGTCAGATTGTAATCGAAGAAGAAATTTCTGGCTAGATTTTCGAAAACTCCTCAAATAAAAAAATTGATCAAAATCCTTCCAGTTGGAACCGAGTTGTTCTTTTCGGACAGATAGACATGACGAAACTAATAGTCGTTTTCGCAATGTTGCCAACTCGCCTAAAAAACTGAGAGGCTATCAACTTTTTAGGAATGATTTTTCTCCATAGTGTTAACATTAAACACGTTAGACACAACTCCAGTGCCACTGTATTCTCACTTAGCATATGATTCAAGAAAAGGAGGCTAAAATGTACGTGAATTTGCGAAGCAAGGCGATATAACGTGGATAAGTAACTCTACTGAAAAGAGTTTTGGCATAGCAGAAGCACGAGGTCATCAGTTAGTGAGAGACAGAGAGGGAGAAATGTTTTGTTTAACGACGCTGTCAGTGGCTAAATTTATATGGCGCCGATGGTGGTGGAATGGTACTGAGAGAGACTAGCCGGAGTACTCGAAGGAAAAACCAGTCTCAATGCGTCTTTATACACTACAACTCCGACACGGGTTAGCCTCGTCTTGAAAATTACAGTAGCTGCTCATTTACCTCAACAGAAATGAGTACCAGGAGTATTTCCTAGGGGTAAAAACGGGCGGCGTGTAAGGCTGACAACCTTACCACCATCCTGGGCCATTGCGACGTAATGTGGGAACCTTAACTTCCTGGAACCCTCTGGGCACCTCGGGCCTGTAATGGGGCTGATTTTTACTCCTTTTTCTTTCGAAATTAGGGTGTATAATACCTTTAAGTATTACTGTAACAAGCATAATTGGATTACTACCAGGATTAACTATTTTATTAACAGGTATGTGAGTTGGATTAGTTATGGTTATTTTGATCTAATACACGGTGTTTGTTTTTATTTTAAATGTTGCGTTTCAGAAGCTGGTTTTGTTTCGGTTTTTGAGATAAGGAAATAGCGTAATCTGAAAAGTGCGTGTTTTACGTTTTCGTTGGATTAGATCTTCCCTTACATGTACACGGAAACAGAATCAGTTTACGAAATGCATCATTCTAACCGCGGATAACGTAAAGGAAAATGAGACGAGCCTTTTTCAGGAACATCAAGAAAAAACGCGCATGAGTTATGCAAATAATATGGATCGTTTTGAAAATCTTTATTCTGGTAATTTATGTGAAAAGTTTTCTTCTCGAGAAAGAACATGCGCTTGTTTTCGTCGTAAGCTACCGAACTTTCAGATTGCTGCCTTCTCATTATCTAGCCAATTTCTTCTTCTCTTCCACTTGCAACCAGGAAAGGCGGGGCTAACACTGAGTTAGTGGCTGACCCAGGGTTGAAAGGAGCTTGTTTGTAGCAGGAAACGTAATTGTGTGTGTGGTGTGTGTTTTTCAAACGTCAGCAACAGAGTGAGATCGGTTTATCTTCAGGGGGTTTGTAGAGACTTTGACTGGAATTAATAAGCAGATAGCTACATAACGGGCATTTTGAGTTGAAGCAATGTGTTTCGTATGTTGATTTGATAGGAAAGCGAGTGAGAAACATGTTTGGTTAGGGATTAAACTAAGCGGACATTGTCGTTTGAAATTTTGAGCAATGTGGTCATTATGTTGTGGCAACGTTCTTCTTTCTCGGTGACGCTACAGGCCAAATCGGTGTAGGCTGCCTCGTTTTTGAGTTTCTAAATTATACGCGATTACACACACACACACATACACACACCACACATACCACACACACACACACACACACCACACACACCACACACACACACCAC
>Ga0123352_10015181_pt1 | contig 12260 bp, 13 predicted proteins | sample TergutLab28metaG_FD_89700 | JGI IMG/M metagenome (GOLD analysis project Ga0123352, IMG submission 89700) | Labiotermes labralis P1 segment gut microbial communities from Petit-Saut dam, French Guiana - Lab288 P1 | ecosystem: Host-associated > Arthropoda: Insects > Digestive system > Gut ... | reverse complement strand
TGTACAGTTGTACTCTGTACTGGGTTAGCTACTTAGTAAGGCAGTAGCTTCTAATGTAACATTGTGCAGTTGTACTCTGTACTGGGTTAGCTACTTAGTAAGGCAGTAGCTTCTAATGTAACATTGTGCAGTTGTACTCTGTACTGGGTAGCTACTTGGTAGGGCAGTAGCTTCTAATGTAACATTGTACAGTTGTACTCTGTACTGGGTTAGCTACTTAGTAAGGCAGTAGCTTCTAATGTAAAATCTAAGTATTTTCTACGGTTCAGTACTGTTCTGTCCCTTCTGATGGCCAGGGGCTGGCTGGCCGCAACATGCAGCAGCAATATTAAAGTTCAGTTGCTGCTCCGTGACGTAATGTGACGTATCGTATCGCGTACTGTGTTGGTCTGTTCTGCAGAGTTACATCTGTGTGCTGCTTTTACGTATTCCTTGTACGCCAAGTGCATGGAGCCGTGCAGTGCACGTGGCGTGTACACTGCACAACTGCACTAAGTACACTAACCTCCTGTCAAACCTTCAGATATGCCGTGACACTACAACACTACTACGCCCTGCATTTTCCCCACACAATGTGTTAATGTTTTATGATTTTCGGATCGAACAGAACCAGGGACTTTCGGCATTTTTAACCGATTTGCCGTTGTAATGAAGATGTGTTTTCTCCGAGGTTGGACCTAAGTATTATAACTACTCAGCTTAACTAATGCTTCTAACGTAATTTTATAATTTTCTAATTCTAATCTTTGCACTGTACATTAGCATATGAACGTTTCTTTTTCAAGCGTGTCTTGCAACTGTACATGGTGTCTCTCGGTAGCTGTTTCTGTTTTGCCTTGCACCGATAGCGCTGTTACAGTCGTCGTATTTAGACATCACTAACGTACGGATACTTTCCGCATAAATGCAGGTGGAAGTGCTATATGGAACACCTCTCTTGCTTCCTGACAGTTCCCACCTAAACACAGATGTACAAAGCCAGACGTTGCTAAGATATTCTGTAAATAAGAGAGTTCAGTTTTAAACGCTAAATCGACAAACACAAGTGGGTGGCCTACCTCCACGTCGTGTTTGTCGCAAACCCTAAGGACCGACACACAGCGTCTTCTTCGTCTTCAGAGCGTCGCTCGCACCGCACTCACAAACACACACTCTCTACTACAGCAGCTCACGCTGACTGGGCGTCCGAATGCTCACACTCACTGCCGCTACCTGCGCGACCGACAACCTAACTGTCTCTGACTTCCTCAGGTCAACTTTTCTTAGTTTTATAAGTGGTCTACCCTCGAGCGGAAACAAACGGTTTACTATTGGCTAAGATGCTTCTATCACGTCACCGGATTGGTTAAGAGCAACAAGGAAGGTTGCTACTCATCGCTTGGGTTCAGGCGGTACTGTTGTCACTGTCATGGTCACTGGTCACCGGTGGGGACATTGTTACCGCAACTGCTGCTTCACGAAAAATTGTCTTTGGCAAAAACATGTACTCCTTTGGATCTCCCTCTTACTGCCACCTTAAGTAGGCTAACAGAACTGTAATTTTGACTGCTGTTTTATAAGGGATAAAAATTGGTCTGTCGCACTAAGGGAAGAACTTAGGCTGAGGGTGTTCGAGAAGAAGGTGCTGAGGAAAGCATGGGGGCGTAGGAGGGAGGAGGCAACAGGAGAATGGAGAAAACTGCATAGTGAGGAGCTTCATTATTTGTAATCCACACAAAGTACTACTATGGTAATCGGAGGAGGATAAGATGGGCGGGAAATGTGGCACGTACGGAGAGAAGGGAAATGCATACGGGGTTTTTGTGGGAAAACCTGGAAGAAAGAGAACACTGGGAAAACCTGGAAGAAAGAGAACACTTGGAGGACCTAGGCTTAGATGGGAACATAATATTAAAATGGGTCTTACAGAAATATAGTGAAGGACGTGCACTGCATTTATTTGGCTCAGGATAGAGACAGTTGGCGGGCCTTTGTGAATACGGTAGTGAACAATTGGGATCCGTAAAATGCGAAGAATTTCTTGGCTAGCTGAGAAACCACTCCCTTTGCAAGAACAGCTGTGCTGCTTGGGGTTGGTGAAGTAAATTATTCTTTTGGTAATGGCTTAATGCTTCTGTGGGCTCCTTTGGATTATCGTTTGGCAAGATGCCATGGCGGGAAGGAAGGAAGATTACAGAAATATCATTCACACAAGGCACGTGTTGCAAACATACAGTAGACGTGGAGGTGTAGCTCCATATATTTTGAACCTCGACTTTAGTTACAGATGAATTGTCAGCCTGACTTCTTGGTCACTGTACTCCAGGGTAAAGAGCCCCTGCTACCCAATGAGCAGGAGGCTGTGGGCCCCTAGTCGGTCTGGGCGCTTGGAGACAGGATAAATCGCTTGCTTCTGTCGGGAGTCGAGCTCCAGAATGTCCAGCCAACAGTCTGGTCACTGTATCGAGTGTGTTCCCTCTGGGTCCAGCCGGTTTAAGTTCCAATATTCTCCGTAGCAGCGTCTTTTCAAATAGTAATTCCTGTTCCCACCCCCCGCCCACAAAGCACCATTTCACTTCCGCACAGAACAAAAGACAATACTATTTTTGTGCCTTGAACTCCATCGCCGTGTGATTCAGTTAGACTCTCCTAATGCATGTGCAGGCACAATCAACTTTCATTTCGTCTGGCCCACACCACATGGAAGTGCGTCTCTCACGAACCGCATGGCGCACGCATTTCCCTGTGTGTTAGCTGTCCAAAGTCCAGTAGTCACTCTCTGTACCGCCAGTTTAACGTTCATAAATTATTCGTTTTCCCCACACGGTGTATTTGTGTCTCAACAACCGGCGTTAACCCTTATCCTGTTAACGTGGAGAATATGGTGAGCTCGTAATAATGCCAACAAATGACAGATGGGATTTAACTTGGCATTTAAAAGGTTAACCAGTTCGACTTTGTAGTAGAGACGCAGTGTGTTTTCTGTACGACACGAACTGGATTAGAACGGACTTGCCGTCTCTAGTTCTGTAAGCTCTGTGAGAACAGGTGCTGATGATTTTGAGCGAAGCTGAGCGGGAAGGAAGTGACGGGCACCCTTCACGAAATGGTATTGTGCTGGAGTGATGAAGTGACGAAATGCGGGATGGACATGGCATGTAGCTCGGAGATGATGAATTGTGAAACATTTAGTGCGAAACACGTGGCGTGGGGAGGCCATTTGTAGTGTTTGTTTGTAGATGTAAGGTTATATTAATATTGGGTTAGGAAAGTATTTGGTGGCTGTTGTGCACATGGCGATGAACGTGCAGATTCAGTACAAGCTGAGCGAATTTGGTGATTGAAGGACTGTCATCTGAAACCTTTTGCCATCACCGTCACCAGATAGCCACACCGTCGTTTGTTGGGACAACACTTGGCGAAAAATGAAAATAAATAAAAAAAGATACGTGCTAAACGAAGCGCCTGTCAGTGACACGCTGCTGGACGTTTAGAACTGCGGGCAGTAAAGTCTGACTGGATGTTTGTTTGTTTGTTTGTTTGTTCTTCAGTCAGTCCGTGCGGACGAATTCGTGTGCCGGCTGGCGACAGTTCACGATACGTGCAGTTTGACGACTGTAGGGATACACAAATGAGCGGTGGCTCAGGTGACACAGTAATTAGACTTGTGCTGGACGACCGTGATATCGACGTTCGATTCGTGTCAAAGGCAGACGTATTCCACTACGCAGCTTCCGGTCCGGACCGCAGTTTAAGGTCTAAATCAGCTTTCTTACAACGCGCAGCGGGATAAATCTGCCGGCACGTGAAGCTAACTATTCTCCTCCACCTAGGGCTGTGCGTAGGAATGTTTGGAACTGTACCTGCACTCCCGAAACGTCTTCATTTTGTGGCGCTTAAATAACCACATAGGTACAGCTGTACTTGCACCGAGTTTGCGAAAGTCTTCTAAGAGCTGGGGCATTGCCAAGGCTCATGCGGCAGTCTTCCATCTCGAAGTTCCTCTTTCGATTCCAGACCAGTCCATATGGGATTATGGTGGAAAGAGTGGCGCCGCGACGACGCGACAGGTCTCTCTGGAGACTTCGGCTTTCGCTTGACAGTGTCTTTCCATCACCTACCTGTCATCGACGCTATAGAATCTTATCAGTTGACAGCGTTGTTAAACAACACGCCTAAAAATGTCCCAACGAACCCCGGCACATAGGTTTGGACAATGCTTCCTCGTAGTCAAGTTTTGCTGAACGGAGAGTAGTTCGGAAGTCTGGTGACGATCTCTGGACCGTTGCGTCACATGTCTCGGAACTAACATGTCCACACCCTTATTAACAACGCTAAGTAACTCTACTTCGGGTGGGACCAAGTGCGTGCGTTTTATTGTCTATTAGAGTGTGCCGTTTGTAACTGTACGTGCAGTTCATGGACCCTCTGCAATTTGACTTCGTTACGGCAATTTTGGTATGATATTGTAATGATACAAATCTACGCTGACAAGTGCCTTTGTACCCAGCAGTCCAACAATTCCTGCTTGTTTAAATAAATTACAAATAATTTGTGTTGTATCTGTGTAGAGCAGAGTGGTAATTATACGCACCGCCTGCCTGGCCGTGCACATAGGCTAGGTCCTGCACATTACTGTCACAGTCAACAGGCAGTACTGCCTGGTTCTTGCAATGGAGCGTCATGTGCTTCATGTGGGAAACGCGGTGGATTTGAGCTGTAAACATTACTTGGACAAAATACACGCTCGGCAGGATTCAGTTGATTAGGGTTGTTGTTCCAAATGTTTTCTGTGTATCGCTTTGTGTGACTGAGTGTCTCTCTATCGTTGCATCGCTGTTTTTCGGAATGGCAAATTGCATTTACAGTAAGACGAGCTGTTGGGACACACAACATGAACAGCACTAACTGTGCGCTGAAATGCTGCGATCGTGCACGCTTAATAGACGGGTAGACATGATACAGGATGGTTTCATGAAAGGCACTGATTGGTGTACAATATTACACAAGTCACGATGTCAGTGTATGTAGATCCATGTTCAAGACATTTTTGTCTGTCTCTGTCTCTGTCTGTCTGTCGAGCAAATTATTGCAGATACTGCCAGATGTATATTTAGGCTCTGGACATAAAAGGCAGTCCTCTGAAGGGTCGGGGTGCCCTGGCCCTGGGGGGAGATTTTAAGATGTGTGGTCTGTCCCGTGTCATAAGCAAGTGTAAACAGCTTCACTGGTGAACTGCCTTCAGGTAAAGGCTCCATTGAAGATGGAGTCACTGTGACCACTCACCCTACGACACAACGTCATATCCCGGAGGACACAATCTTCTGTAGCACCGCTGTGAGGACGTGAGTGTTGGCGCTGCCTACCCTTGAAGATGAAGGCATTATGTCCCTCCGAAACGTCGGGAACCACTCGCCGACACAGCGTCATACCCGGAAGACGTGCAATTGAAGAAATCCATACTAATCCGCCACGTGCCGAGAGCAGAACAGTCTGCGTGTCTGATTGTTCCTGGCCTGCGGTCTGTGAGCAATGCAGTTGACAGGAACTGAGTGTTTGCATGCGCATTGGACAAACATCTGTCCATTGGCAGTCTTGCACTTTTGCAGCATATTCAGCTTTACGAAATAGCAGAGAGATGAAACACAAGACCTCGAACGGCCCTTAAAGACGCACAGCCTTTTGCAAGGTTCCGCAGCAGCTGCTCGTGCAATAAGGATTATTTCCACTGTTGTGGTAAGCACATTACTTCGCATGGCGATCAAAGCGTTTGTAGCAATCATCTTCGGTGCTGTGCGACGTTTCGACCAACAGCATCCACGTATGTAACTCGGTATTTAGATAGAATCATTCAGGATCGTTCGCGTGGATTTTGAAGAACCCGGTCACCTGCTTGTCAGATATTCTGCTGTTGTTCGATACTGGAAGATAAGTGGCAATAGAAGGGTGCAGCACTTCACATGTCGACGGAATGCTTAAACAGCAAAAATGTGACAATGTTAAACAAATTGAAATTATAATAGACGATGAATTTTCCGGGGATGTGATGTGTTTCGATTTATGTTTCACGACGTTTCGACTTATCTTACCGCCTCCTTCTTTAGGGTTAATCGGTCCAAGAAAAGTGCTCTACGACCCACAGACGCAGTTTGCCATCCCTAGCAGCACTGCAGCTCCCAACATCACGCCCATTTCCGGACAGTTTCGGACAGTTCCTGCTGCCGCTCGTTGCTGTCGATTTCAACACGTTCAAACTCAAACGAACGTCAGTCATTCTGCTTGTGTTTTGCATCGTCGGTCTGGGTTCGATGGTTTGCAGGCCGCTTATGGAAATATACCAATAAGTGGTACTGGTAACTGCCTAAATTATTGTGAAATTTTTATAATTTATACCAATGTAGGGGCACGCGGTGGCGCACTGCGCTACAAGCCGGAAGGGGGAGGTTTCGATTCCAGATGGTGTCATTGGAATTTTTTATTGACATCATCTTTCCAGCCGCAGTATGGTGGACTCAGCCTGCAACAGAAATGAGTACCAAGGATATTTCCTGGGGGGGGGGGGGAGGGGGGGCTAAAGACGGCCGGTGCGTAGGACTGACAAATTTTCCACCGTCATGTGCCATTAATCTAGAAATCTGGGAGTCTCAACCCCCTGGAACCCAAAGGTCCTGTCCATGCCTGTACATGGGTTGCTCTTTATGGATTCAATTTACATACGTGGCTACGGACGGCAGGGTACTGGAGAATGGGTGGGGGGGGGGTTGTGGGGTGTGACAGGTGTTTGGAAAGATGAGAACATCAGTCATCGTGGAGTGCAGGCCTACTGCTGCTAGGGTCAGCACATCAGGCGGGTGTGTTGGGTGGATCATGCAGAGTGTGGGGAGGAGAGAAATCCGGTGAGGTGACTGCCATTCGGCTCAAATGGTATAGATTGGGATAATATTAAAATGTATATCTTAGAGAAATATGGTGGGATCGCGTGGACATGATTGATGTGGCGCAGTGTGGGGACCAGTGTGGCTGGGCGAGCGTGGAAATGCGAGGTAGGATGCTGGCCGATCAGCGCCGTAGAGTTGCCAGCAGCCTTCAGCCACATGTTTTGTGGGTCACTGGTGAAGAGCGGTTCACAGCTGCCATGTGCCACATAATCAACACAGATTAACCTTGACGCGCAGGCGTGTTGGTGTAGCGGGAATGACAGGGGTGTGTAGCGGCCGTTGTGTTGTTCGTCCTGAAGGTCACGGTTGCCGTCCAGTTTGGTAGAAACCTGCTGCCGACGGTCTATAGCACCGCGATGAAGATGAAGCTGGCAGCCGAGAGACATACTGCTTGGTCCCTTTACAGCCCAGTGGTCACTGTACTGTACATACCGCCAATTTAACATTCACAATTCTTCGTTCCGGCCACACACACACTATATTTATGCGTTTTGTGTGGATCTGAGAACAAACAGCGATTATTTCCCTATACAGCATTAACTGGTTTTTATATCAGAGTCGGAGAGTGTTTACTGCGCGGTACGGACTGAGTCTTTACGTGAAATTCAAGTTAATCTTAGTCCGATTAGCCTTAGTCCATCCGGCATTAGCCTGAAGTATATTTAATGATTCAGTTCGTAACGTCTTTTTATAAAAACCTGTAAGTTCATATTGTGTAGGGATGCTTTTACCGCGAAGGCGCGTGTTCGATGCCAGACCAGTCTACGTGAGATTTGTGATGGACAGCGTGGCACTGGGACAGGTTTTTATCCCAGTACTTCTGTTTTCCCCTGTCGGTATCAATCCACCAACCCTCCGTAATCATCATCTACATGCTGCTTTTACCAGAAGCCTGAGAATCTTGGCACAGACAGCGCTCTGTCTTCAACCAGAGAGCGACCACGCAGTGTAACCGCGCTGCGACGCTCGTGCATCGCCCGTGGCCTGTGCCTGGCGTCTCGTACAGTAGAAACGTAGCCAACACGCCATGACAGTGTCACTGATGTGCCGTTCGCTTAGCTCAGCACGAGCGTTTACAGTGTTGTCTACGGGCTGGACGACTGAGCAGTCATGGTTCGATCCTCGGGAGGGGACAGAGATTTATCTCTGCTCCAAAGGGAACAAAACAGCTCTGGGGCCCATCCGGCCTCCTATTCATTTGGGTTCGAAGGGGCTCTTTTCCCCTGGTGTTAAAGCGGCCGGCGCACGAAGCAGGCCACTCACCTCCATCTAACATACACGGATTAAGAATGAGTGCATTTATATCTCCCCTTTCACATATTACTTCATGGCATGTATAGGGACAGCATTACTGACACTTCAGCGAAGCTGTAAGAACTACTGAAACTGTCACTAGTGGCACTGCCGACCAGAGGAGGGGGCATACAAATTAACGGGGCCTGGCGTTCTGGAAGGGGGTCCGGGGTCCAGCTCTGTGACATATTTGTGTCTTAGCAGGTGCGATCAGCTGTAATTAGGTAGTGAGTAATTTGTCGTGTTGACGGCTTTTGCAGCCGTTGGCCATCTTGGGTACGACGCTTTCCGCTTTGTTTCCTTACGTCCCCCGTATTATTTCCCTAAACAAAATCAATCAGTTGGTCTAGAGCCGTACAATTGTGCATGTGCCTGCCATGAAGGTATGTAGAGGCAGAAGCCCAGAGGCACTAGTTCGTACACTCGGCACAGGATGCGTACGAGTGGTCGTTCGGCTCTTCGCCCGCTCCGACGTAACCCGGTTGTCATTCAACAGGACGCCGGAAGTTGAAGGTCGCTTGGCAGAAGTTAATTGCTCGCGGTATTTACGCAAACTGCTGGTGCAGTGCTGCATGCATTTAAATGGCCTTGTGCCGTGTGAAGTTCAGCGATACATGTACTGTACATGTACCGAGTCTCGATCTCCGATCGGCAGTTTGCCAATCCGCTCTCACGCAGAGAGCTCCAAACAATAAGGCGCTGGTCACGTGACTACCCGCTGCATTATTGGCTACGACACAAACACGATATCGTGTTGATGTTCAGGTCGTGTCACACGGAGGAGAAGCGAGCCAAGTTGTGAAGGGGGGTGGTCCGGAGAGGTCAAGGCGAACAGCGGGCACTGCGAAGTGTGACTAATGTAGCGTAGTGTAAAAACGGAATTTTGTTTGTGCCCTGAAGATGGAAGTAATGTATTCCTTCGAAACATTGGAGGCACCCACATACCAGACTACACGGTGTCGTAAACATCACGACCACCATAAGAATGTTCGGTACTAATCTTTTTGCCAGCAGCCGACATGTCTAAAGCAGCCTGAGCTTGCTGCTGTTGGAGTCTCCGTAGCATTAAATTTAGTAAGTAAGTTGCTATTGTACACGTAATACACACATTTATTTATAACTGAATGATGTGTCATGAAGGGCAGAGCATGTGGCACGCAGGGAGGAAAAGAGAAATGTATACAGAGTTTTGGTATAGACAGAATGAGGGGCGTGAACTGGAGACCGACAAGTGGCAGGCTGTTTTGAATACGGTAATGAACACTCACAGTCCATTTAATGCGGTGAATTCTTGCAGAGCTGAGAAACTGATAGCTTTTCCAGAAGGACCCTGCCCTCGGAGTGAGTGAGTGAGTTAGATCGTTCGTTCGTTAGTAACCACTGAACTTCAAACCGTTAGTGGTGACGTAACTGCACATTATGTATAAATGACAGGATGTATTATGCGCCCTGCGGCAAAAGAAGTCCTATTCGCGGTCTGGCTTCTAGATATCTAGGCTCTAGATACCTGGCGATGTCCTTCAGACAGTCCCCCAAATTGCAGTAAAACCGCTACCTGCTCAGTCGTCAGTCCATGTACGGACAATCCGAGCCACTGGGCCCTGTGCAGTAGATGATGTGGTGATCTGAGGTGTGATAGTAATGCTATGGTGATGATGATGATGATGATGTGTCACTTGTCAGACCATCTGGTGCTGTGCTGCGTTGACCGCAGAGTCACTGTCTTAGAGATACACGTGAACACAGGAGCACTAAGGCAATGCAGCAGACTTGAGGTCCAGCACCTCTTGCATCTGGATCACTGTTAGCCACCGGGGGAGTCGGTCTGCACGTTATGCCAAAGAGGCCCCAAATTTGGCCTTCGCTCTTCTGTGATGTCACGCGGCATTAGTTGGTATTTTTTTTTACCGACGTTTCAGGACAACACACCGAAATTTCAAAGGTCAAGTAGTAGAGGAAGAATTTGTCTTGGACAGCTTTAGCCTTGCACATGTGACTCAGGCTGGGCTGTCCCGGAACGTCGCTAAAAACTACCGACCTCCTCCGCGCAACATTCCAAAACAGCGAACGCCTCTGCAGCACCGCGACGCAAGCCTGAAGTCTCGCGTTCGTTTTTTTAACGTTCTTCTTAATTTACCTTTATTTTGATTATTGCTAAGAAAGCTGTGGTGCTTGGTGCTTGAAGTGAATGAGGGTTGAGATAATTGTGGGGGGGGGGGGTCTGGGGACGTGGTGAGACACTGTAAGCGGTCCGTGGTACCGGGACGTTGGTACACCTGATATACACAAACACGACTGTTTACTTGCTTAATTCAGTTGCATGCGACGAGTGCTTCATTCTGAGTCGGAGTCGCTCTCCGAAACGTCGACTGCTGTGATCCACCTGACACGGCTGTCAGGCCGAAACATTCTGTTTATTTCTCTTGCAGTGAAACTTCAAGGTGCGTGATGTTTATGGCTGTCACGACAAAATCACCGAATCAACGATGTTTGCAAAATTGGCACAGGGGTAATACAGGCCCTGAGGGTTCCGGGAGGTTGAGGCTCCAATATTTCAAGACAGTCGACACACGAAAGTGGTAAGGTTGTCAGCCCTACGCACCGGCCGCCTTTACCCCCCAAGAAATATTACTGGTACTCGTTTCTGTTAGAGGCTGAGTCGACTCCAGGGCCGTAGTTCGGCCGGAAGGATTATGTCTGTAATTCCATCGGGAGTTGAGCCCGCGACCTGCCGCCTTCTATTGCAATGCCTCCACCAGCTGCGCCACCGCGTGCCACGAACACTGTCTGTACCGTTGCTGTACCGGTACTTTGTCGTGGGTAAATCAGCACTGCCAGTATCCTTGTTATCACTGTACAATGTACCTGCCCTTGTCATCGGTAAATCAGTGACGCTTCTACTCTTTTCATCACTCAATTAACAGTCTGTTTATCCTGTCATCAGTGCGACAACCCTGGCTCTGCAGTTACCAAGTCATCCTTTTTGTCAGCAAACGACATCGACTGTGTCTTGAGCTGCAACACGTGTCGTCCGTCAACTAAGGACCTCAACGCCCGCTCCCTTCGACCTCAGAGCCGCACGCTCCCTCACATGTCTTGCCTTTATTGTTTGTAATTCGGACGCTGATGCCGTCAGGTCAGTGCTCCCCTCATGGGGCTCACCGCACTCTGTCCTATGCTGCCTGCCTGCACTACAGATCCATCACACGACGCAACGAGACTAAGGTCGGAGGTGCAGCATCTTCCCACGCCCTCAGCACGAACAGCCGATAATGGTAGACATCAAAAGCAAATACACTGGGGCCCGGAGCTTCTTAGCTAAAGCTGTGCCATTCACTACATTATGTGCAGCGCTGGGAAACTGCTGAACGTTGAGTGGATCAAATCGTGCATACCGAAAAAACTACGGATTGACAGTTGTCGAGTACAGCAGACTGAATTAGAGTTGTTGAGCTTTTGCTTTTGTGTTGTCACTGGTGCAGTCGTCGGAACAACTGAACATCAGGAATGAAACTACATTCAATAAAGGATACAAGGAAGTTTAATAAAATAATGTAGCAGGCACTCTGATGCCAGGAACGTCATTCTGACTGCAGTGTATGCCTGGCACACCGGTAGCAGATGGTACACACCAGACTGCACTGTATACCTGGCACACCGGTAGCAGATGGTACACACCAGACTGGAGTGTACACCTGGCACACCGGTAGCAGATGGTACACACCAGACTGCAGTGTATACCTGGCACACCGGTAGCAGATGGTACATACCAGACTGCAGTGTATACCTGGCACACCGGTAGCAGATGGTACACACCAGACTGCAGTGTATACCTGGCACACCGGTAGCAGATGGTACACAACAGACTGCAGTGTATACCTGGCACACCGGTAGCAGATGGTACACACCAGACTGCAGTGTATACCTGGAACACCGGTAGCAGATGGTACACACCAGACTGCAGTGTATACCTGGCACACCGGTAGCAGATGGTACACACCAGACTGCAGTGTATACCTGGCACACCGGTAGCAGATGGTACACACACCA
>Ga0123352_10015180_pt1 | contig 12260 bp, 6 predicted proteins | sample TergutLab28metaG_FD_89700 | JGI IMG/M metagenome (GOLD analysis project Ga0123352, IMG submission 89700) | Labiotermes labralis P1 segment gut microbial communities from Petit-Saut dam, French Guiana - Lab288 P1 | ecosystem: Host-associated > Arthropoda: Insects > Digestive system > Gut ... | reverse complement strand
CGTTCGGAAAGTTAGGTGCAGGGAGCAAATAACGGATATCGGGAAGTGTTTCTTTGTAAATAGGACCATTAAAAACTGAAACCAACTACCTGCAGAAGCGTTAGGGACTTTCCCATGTAAACCTAAAATTTTTAGAAACAGAGTTCATTACCGATTTACAAAAACCCGCCACCTGTCCCTATCTTGAGCTTGCTCGATCCAGTCCATGCCCTCACATTCCAATTCCTGAAGATCCATCTTAATATTATCCTCCCATCTGTGCCTGGGTATTCGAAGTGGTCTCTTTCCCTCAAATTTCCCCACCAAAACCCTTTATAAACTTTCCTCTCCCCATACGTGCTACAGCCCAGCCCATCTCATTCTCGATTTGATCACCCGAACAATGTTGGGTGAGGAGTACATATCATTAAGCTTCTCATTATGTAGTTTTCTCAAGGCACTGAATGATGTTACATCTTTATCGTTTAGATAACAGTGTCGAATGTAAAGCTACTGCGTGTGTAAGTATGTAAACGTTACATTCTTTCCATTAAAATGGCGTTGGCTGGACGTAACCTACGTACCCAATAATAAAACCGTTTCGTATCATTTTAGTATCAACCTTTTAAAGGCTAACGGTTACTGTTAATGCTTCCAGTTTTAACATTCCAAAATTGTGCATTCTGCCCACACTGCATTTAAATGTCTTGCATGTATCTCCGAACAAAATGCGAATTTTGGCTTGTACAACATTCAATGAATGGTTTTATAACCGAACTGGCAAGTGTTTATTGTGCGGTGCGAACTGGGTTGATTTATTTAAAATAAAACAGATTACTTTTCGTCCTTAAAGGGTTAAGCTGTGTATATTTGCATTTGTGTATTTATACACGTAGGTGCAGTTGTGTGTGTATCCTACTGTTCATCTTTCTGAAGCTGTATGTTTGAACCACACTTAAAACTAATCATTTTAACGAGCGAGAGGTTTGAAGACAATCTTTGTTAGGTATTACGCGCGCATAAGCTGTCAGTCGTCATCTGACGCTTGTATGGTAAGTGCGCTGTCAAGAATATATCTTTACTTGCAAGCTGCCTGTTCTCCTTACGGTGATACATGTTCTTGTACGTAACTGGTACATCCTCTGCAGGTAATTTGTAGTCAAGTAGCCTAAGGGTTCTGCGCGGGGCTGTGTGGGTTGGGATTATGTTATCCTAATAGACTCGATTGTTGCAACGATCCTTTGAAATCGTCCTTGTGATCTCATTTTCCGTCACTCCTTATGACTTGGTTTATCTCTTAGGATTTCTTTTTTCAATCTAACCGCGTCATTGTGACTGCTTGTTTAAGGATTGAAAAATTCAGTGAGAGGCTTGTTAATACTAGTTCCTACTAGCGTAGAATAGTTAATACTAGTTCATAATAGTGCAGACTAGTTAATACTAGTTCATACAAATTACTACTAGTTCGTACTAATGCAGACTGCTTAATACTAGTTCATACTACTGCAGACTAGTTAATACTTGTTCATACTATTTAATACTAGTTCGTATTAATGCAGACTATTTAATACTACTTCATAATAGTGCAGTCTACTTAATACTGCTTAATACTAGTTCATACTAGTGCAGACTAGTTACTTCTATGCGTTTCGAGCAGAGCTTATGAAATATTCACTCCCCTCTACTCCCATTGCAATACTTGTTGTCCAACACCTGTTATTGTGTTATTATTGTCAAGTTTGTATTTTATATCGATATCTTTCTACGGAAATACACATGGTGGATATAAGCTCAAAGTATTTCATCGTCTTATTTGTAGCTGTTGACTTGCAGCTGTATTAGATTTGCGCTGTTCTGGGATTTTACGCAGCGCAGAATTTTAATTCCGTACGGAAGTTTCGTGACAACCTATTGGTCCCATCTTCAAGAGACCGATAGGTTGTTCCGAGACGTCGGTACGAAGTTACCATTCTGTGATGCGTAAAATCCCAGAATAGCGCAGATCTCATTTGCATTGCGGCGGAAGTCTGAAATCACGCAGAGATATTTATGTATATATGTATGTATGTATGTATGTATGTATGTATGTATGTATGTATGTATGTATGTATGCATGCATGTGTGTATGTATGTATGTATGCATGCATGTATGTATGTGTGTGTATGTACGTGTGTATGTATGTATGTGTGTATGTATGTATGTGTGTATGTATGTATATGTGTATGTTTGTATGATTTATTTCCGTACCAAAATTCACATAGCTCGCTACAGTTGTTGGTTTTCGGCATCAAATTAAATCCCAGCAGTAAATATCGTAGCCATGTTGTAATTTCGTATTGTAAAAGCATTTTTTAACAAGGGTTGCGCATTTTTTTATAAGTAATGTTACTTATACATAGTTTCAAAATGTTCACGTAATTAGCGCTAGTGTCGCTCCATTCTTACCGCTTCTCCCTCGTAGGAAAGTAGAACTTCCCGCGTTGGATTATCCTGCTTTATCATTGTGTTCAACTGTGGTTCTTGAAAATTGGCCATTTGGTTTAGAAGTTGGAGAGAGAGAGAGAGAGAGAGAGGGGGGAGAGGGATGGTACAAATGAACACAGAAAGCGCGATGATCTCATAAGCCTAAATATTTCCTTTTAAGAAAGGAAAATTTGCATAATCTGAAGTAGTATTCTGGTATTCGCCTGGAGATACTGACGAAACCCGAAAAAGGTTATATGTACCAAATTCTGTATCACTCGTCAGCTGAAAAGTGCTACGTGTAGCAAGTTTGTTCTGTGCCACACGTCACCTGTCTGCACGTCACGGTTGTGGCCTGACGGAATGTCACAATATAACTGTAGAAGATCGCGTCTTTCTCACGTGTGTCGTCGCGACAATTACACTATTGTTATTAGGCAGTAGTCGTAATGAAGTCCTTACTTATATATAATGTCGGTAGTTGCCGTGTGTCTGGCACTTCCTGTGTAAATAAGTGCAGGCTTCTATGTAGCTAATTTTAACGAGACTGACAATTCATTAAGGCCGACCCCTCAGTTGCAGAAGGAAAACAGAATGACACACTGCTATGCGTGTGTCCGGCATATATTCAACAACTAGTGTAACTGCATGTGCATGAGTACTTGTGTGTGTGTGTGTGTGTGTGTGTGTGTGTGCGCGCGCGCGTGTGCATGCGCGCGCATTAGTATATATCAAACGCGAATGCTGGTACCTAGAGTTTTCCAATACGAAATATCTCCAGGGAGTAACGAATTTTGTGTTAGTGAGATACGCAAGAATGAATTTTTTACGTGCGCTCCGCTGGGATTATGTGTAGATGTCTGTTTAATCGTAGGTTGTACATTACGGGGCTACTCTCCTAGTTAGCCTGCTCTCCTTCATTAAGGAACGAATATACTCATAATATCACAGCGTTGCCTCTATGTGTCTGTCAGTCTGGTATTTCTTTTCAGCTTTTTAACTAATTGACTGATATTTACGAAATTTCGTATGAACGGCTTCCAATAGCAAACCATCCCAATGGTTTACCTTTACTTTTCTGCGACCATTTACATTTGTAAATAATACCAAATTTTTATTTGATTTTAAGTTGGAGTAATAAGGAAAGGTGCTGCAAAGTTGGGACTTAAAGTAAATAAATTCAAAACTCAAGAAATGAGAGTCAAACCTAGTACAGACCTCATGTTGACAATAAATGGTAGCAGGTGGAACCGGTTAAATCTTGGCATCATGATGGTGGAGCTTTAGAGTATGTCCATTGGCCTATGAAGAAGGCAAATGTAGCCCTCATGCAGTTTTCCGCAGTTTGGAGGAAAAAAATGTCTTAGTTACAAGTAAAATTCAGTTGTTTGGTAGGTATGTTAAGTGAATCCTATTGTGCGGGTATGCAATTTGGAAAATAGCTGAACGGATAAGTAATGCACTCTAAACCGATACCTACGACGTATTTTAAACGTCAAATGGCCGAATAAAATTTCGAATGAGAAATTATGGCAGAGAACAAAACGAACACCTGTTGAACAATAATTAAAGGAAGGAAAATGGCGTTGGATTGGCCATGCACTACGTAAACCACAGGGTGCATTAGAAAGACACGCAATGGACTGGAACCCTCAGGGTACGCAGAAGAGGGGTAGACCAAGAACAACCTGGAAAATAATAAGAGAATGGGAACTACAGACGTCTGGAAATAGCTGGAAAGGGGCAAAAGGACTAGCCTGGGATAGAACCAAATAGAAGAGTAGGCCCTGTGTTCCAAATACGGATAAAATGGGAGAATGAGTGTGAAGACTGCCATGAGTCCAATTTGTTAAACTTGTTGAATTAAATTGTTGAATTCAGGATTTACATGATCCAAATAAGATATTCACAACGCAAAGTAAAGCCAGCAAAAAGTTTGCTCAAGTAATATCCCTTGAGACTTCTGTTTGTGATGTGTCCGATTTGAGTCTCAGAGCACAGCCTAGCCTGAGTGATGTTTCTCGTGTTTTTTCCTCGTGTCCGCCTGACGAATGTTCGGATAGTATATTAATTTAGTGACCGACTGAGTCATTCCTCGTCATTTCCAATTCGTCATTCACAATCGTCCAGTCATTCGAAACTGTGAAGTTTTGAGTTACTGACAGCGCCGTTAAATAAACAATTCATTAAATGACAATGTGTAGGACTTGAAGTCTGCAACTGTAGAAGTAAGCTTTGTGAGTCCGGACAGGAACGTTTTGTTTTTCTGTGTCCAACAGCGTCCTTGGCTGATAGCTCAAGTATACTGCTCGAGTGACATTACCTTATCTTTCCGGACTTTCCATGGTCATGACTGAGTGGCCTGCACTTGACGTTTGTTGCGTGTGTCGTTATTCCGGAAGAAAAGTGTCATAACTCAAAAAAGCAATTTATGAGTTCTGTGTAGGTTTAGGCTGAAAAAACTGCCGAAAGTTACTTGTTTTAGAAGGAACGTTTTTACAACTAATGTTAGACTATTAGCTGTTACGAGGCGCTGGAGTCACTGTTCTTCCGATCGCAATACCTACCACGCGATTGGAGAACAGTGTCACTTGCTCAGTTATCTACTTTTGGAACTGTATATCTTTTCTTCCGGACTGACGATATGTCGCTCACATCGATACATGGTACAGGTGAATGTCTCGCCACATATACGTTACACAAACCGTCTCCGTTTACAGCAGCTGTCATTTCCCATTACCATGTGCATTATTGCGCTCTACAAAGTATGAATACTTTTTTTTTTTGCTACTGAATGTTGAATGTACGTGTCACGTTAGGGGTAGGAATCTTCGAACTTTGAAAGCTGCAAATTAGATCTTGAAATCTCCCCCCTTCGTTACCCGCGTAAGCTGTAATTGAAACTTCTTGGGATAGATATTTTTTCTAATTCTCGGTCCCACAAATGTAAACCGTCCTCAGATCTGTATATTCTGATACCGCGATATCTCTGCATGCCTCTGTAGGAAGATACAGGACAGGAGTGGCCAGCTAGACAACCTTCGTCAGTCGCATTGCAGGAGGCAACTTGTACACGATCAGTATATTTATTTACCCAGTCTAATGTACGGTAGCAACAGCACTCGCTGCTTTAGAAAACGCAGCCAGCGCTCTCTATTAGCGAAATAAGGACATACTGCTTTTTGGAGAATCCAATAATCGAGTTATAATTTTTCCCCCCTGTAGGATGGTTTCTTATTTTTGTTAACCAATAACAGTAGGTTAGTTTCAGTTAGTTGTGAATCTCCTCTCATTAGAATTTTTTAAAGCGCCTTGCACGGTCAGTTTCATACGCACATGAACTTTATTTTAACAGGAAATTTGCGTGAGCCGCATGCGACTCGCGAGTGACGTGGTGGTGACCGTCGGTGTTAAAGAACACTCTCTCACATTCTTTCCAAGTTAAGCTGCAAGACGTTTGCTATAACGTAACCTGAGTGGTTTATGACTTACATTTTAGAAAGATGTAGTCGGCGTACCGTCAGACAGCGTCGCGGTGCTGGTTGTACCGGCCTTGTCTTCACTGCCATAATTAATACTGTTTATTTCTGGCTTCTAAACGTCGATGTATTGTGTATCTAGTTACTGTCGGCTTAGCTGTTCGCTGTGTCTTTCAGTCCGATCCACTAAGTGACTATTTGGAGGACTGGCTTTTTGGGAAGCCAGTAGTCGCTTTGCTGTTCGACAAACCTTTGGTAGAACCCGCAAATGGAATCACTTCAATCTAGTCTGCCGGTATCCTACTTGCATGATGTTTTTGTCGTGTATGTTTTCATGGAGATTATTTGCATTTATATTAATCCTGGTGTTCTTTATCACAACTTATGAGCACATATGATGCGCAAATCATAAATCCATATAAACAATATACCTTCACTTTTGTGAACGCGTGGGAATTACGCGAATACATTTTAAAGTACCCTTTCCTTTTAGGTTGTTCCCAGTATTTCGTGAAGCTTGTACATTTGTAACAAAAAATGGTTTAGAAGTCATTCCTTTTGGCACAGAATTTTTGTGAGTTCTCACACAGGAAGACTAAGATAAAAAGAACGATACGTTTGCCTGTAGTTTTCCATGCGTGTAGAACTTAGTCACTCATTTTGAGGGAGGAACATAAGCTGAGAGTGTTCGAGAATAGGGTGCTGGGGAACACATTTGGCTCTAAGAGGGACGTGGTAAATGGGGAGTGAAGACTACATTGTGAGGAGCTTAATGACCTGTGCTCCTCACTATATATAATTCAGGTGAGACAAGTAAGAAGAATGAGACGGACGGACGGACGGCCTTGTGTTACGTATTGGGGGCAGTAAAGGTGCATACAAGAATTTGCTGGGCAGACCCGAGGGAAAGAGACCACTTGGAAGACATAGGCATGGATGGGATGATAATATTAAAATGGGTCTTCAAGAAGTGGGACGGGGAGCTATGGGCTTGATTGATCTGGCTCAGGGTAGGGCAGGTGGCGGGCTATTGTGAATGCGGTAATGAACCTTCAGGTTCCATAAAATGCGGGGAATTTCTTGACTGGCTAAGACCTGTTAGATTCTCTGGAAGGACTGTGCTCGAAGGAGGTAGTTTGTTAAGTTAATCACGCAGGAAGCTGACCGATGAATCGTGTTTCGATTCCCGGCAGGAGTAAGAAGTTGTTCCTTTACCAAAGAGTACGGGCTGGCGGTGGAGACCATCCAGCCTCCTAATAAATGGGTGCTGGATGCTGTGTCCTAGTGTGTAAATACGCCTTCGTGGAATACGGAGTTCACGTCTACCTGCCTTGATGTTATCTATCCTTTCGCATCTAGTCTCGCAGATGATGCTACCTTTAGTTTATTCGACTCAGCCTTCGTATGAATTGCTAATAAATTAGGTAAGTTCTACAGGTCTAGCTTGTCGTATCATCTTTGATTTGATGCATCACTTAGCTCAACATTTGGAGAAGGATAGCCTACATAATATGGCCCTCCATATTGTGCATCAGTCACTATGAATGACTTGTTACCTGGAACTGAATTAGATCGTTGAAGGTTGTGATCCGGAATATGCTAGAATCATCCAAGCATAAAAACGAATATAACTGTCCTCTTGGATTAAACGAATTTCCGAGGTAGCTAAGTTTATGTTTGGCGTAATTCCTGTTTGATATCTGCGCTGTTTCTTTAATCTGTTCTTTCAAAAATATCTTTGTGTAAATAAATTAAGAATAGGTTGATACGGCTGCAGAAATCTGTTTTAACAAATGCGAATTTTGTTTACTTGTTATGTTGCTATGGCTGCATAATTTATACCGTTCATCAGTTACAATTTGGGTTATAAAATTTGCAATATTGGCGGCATATGCGACGTGCCTAAGTACGAGCGAGATGACGGAATGCCTTGGACGGTCGAAGCATATTGCGCAGAGGACAAAATAGATTTCACATAAAAGAACAGAGGGCGTGAAGTTCAGAATTGGATCAAACTGACTGACGATAGATCCAATGGAGGGCTTTTGTGACAACGGTAATGAATATTCTGGTTTCATAAGAGACTGGAAATTTCTTGAACAACTGGATGATTCATCACCAACCGAACTTCGCTTTCGAGCTGGTAACCTTAGTTTTCGCGAGGTCCTGACAAATGGGCTTTGCTTAGTGAGTTTTTATGATTTTCGTCAGAACGCCCAAGTTTGTACACCACGATGGTACCTACAATTACGTTTTGTTTAGTTTTCTTTACGATTAATTATTACCCTAGAAAACGTTGTTAAACAACCCGTAAGTAAATAAATATGTTAGCTGTTTGCTGTTTTGGATCTCTGACCTGCGACCTGCATGTAGAGCTATGCGAGCAGCATTGTACTTAACATACCCTCTACTGAAAATGGATCATATATATATTGCCTCAAAGAATGCAGTGAGTAGTTTTTGTAGTCATTTAAGCAGGTTTCTTGTTTGCGGAACGTACTGTATTGGCATACATTTAGCAAGTACTTCATATACCGATTAGCTCTCAGTCGAAACGGCTTGCTGTCCTTTATCCACGCTGGTCTGTTTGTTTTTGTGTCGGCACAATAATTCTCACGGTCCGTTCTGAGTAAGATACAGTGCGTTTAATATTCCAGGTAGTGACTCTTGTGCTAATTAAGGCGTGTAGTTTATGTCATTAACCTGCGGTCCATACTGGGTACCATGGCGGTACTGTGTTCCTTTGGGTTAATTTGTACTTGATTCGAATATTGGTCGGTAAACTGGTGTTTGTAATTGATGTTTGTGTACTTTATGGCAGTCCTGCCGCGCAAACATAGGCTGAACTTAAAACAGAGTTCGGAAGATTCGTTCCAAATCCTTTAAGTGTTCTTCCAAACTGTAGCTATGACTTTGCTGTTCAAAGTGCGACATTAGGTATCAAATAACAAGAAAAATTAAGCACTTGAGTATGAAACAATCTAGATGTTGCTTGGATTCGAAATGTTCTTATTCTTCTAAATCGGATCAGAGAAGAACGAACACATATTTGGCGTTACCATTTTCCCTAGCAGCAGTTTCCATTCTTCCTTCTTTCCCTCCACTCCCACCACATTTCATTTGTATTCTTGCTTGTTCTTCGTGTACAGGTTTTATCTCTTTCATTCTCGAGATGTCATTGGTATTGAAGGCAGGGGGGTCTGCAGTGCGTATTGGTTGGAGGAGCAGGCGACTGGCTTCACCCGACATCCATATTCACTTTTCCCTGACCCGATTATAAATGTCCTAACCAGAGTGCTGTACGCAGTTGGATATTTTCAGTAATATACAACCACTCTCTCCAGCGTTGTAACCACTTTACAATTAGCCTATAAACTACAGTGTCCTTGTCTATAACTCCTAATCATAGTTTTAACATGAACATGGCTGTTCGGAAACTTACAGTTCACTTTGTCGTATCTTCCGCTGTGTAGTTCTAGGGGCGGCATAATGCGCCGAATATACCGTAACAAAAACCTGTTTTCGATTTATCTGAAATTCAGCTAACAAGACAGGATTTGAGGTTTTAGGTTCTCGCAGTTGTATTGTCTTCAGGGACGTGATACGGTTCACACTGGTAAATGTGTGGCGATTTTTCAACGGAACATATTGCTTATTTCATCACGGTGGAATCAGGGGTTCAAACCGAAAGATGAAGTACCCGGCAAGCCAGGCACACGTCACCATTAGCATTTGTCCCCTGCGCATCGTGTTTGCATGGACTAGGTTCAACTGGTTGATCTGTACTGTTGCTCGCAGGAAGTAGAGTTGCTGGATTTTGTTATATTCATATCCGTGCACTAATTTTTAAAATTGAAGAATATGCCATCAAATCCTCTTCATAACAATATAAAGCTTTTAAAATTAAAACACTAGGCCTCCGACATGTTTCGACCGTTACCTGTTGGTCATCCTCAGAGACTGTACGCCAATATTCGTATAAAATGTAGGTTATAAATACATAAAATAAATCAAAATGACATTAAATCGTTTGTTGTCTTGATGTTGGTACAGTATTGTAATCTTTCAAATCTCTGCAGCAGCTTATGTAAGTTCCGATTGTAGGCTTAGACTTGAAATATTACACTACTGTACCAACGTCAAGACAACAAACGATTTTAATGCAATTTTGACCTATTTTATCTATTTATATCTAGGTTTTATACGAATATTGGTGTACACTCCCTGAGGATGACCCAGAGGGAAAGGTCGAAACATCTCGGAGGCCTAGTGTTTTAGTTTTAAAACTTTATATTGTAATACAGTGCATTTGTTAGTATATTCTTGAATTGTAGTTATTGTAGAGCTGCATTGTGTGTCTCCTCTTCAGTATTCAGACACATATTCCAAAATTGAGCTGTTTACCGGGTTTAGTCTCAGTAGTCTCTCACTTCCTGTGAGAAATAGACCCATGCAGCAACTGAACTACCTCCTTTTGTCTGCGATCCTGCAAGATATATTTACGTAGCCGATCAAGAACCGGGCATACACTGAAGATGGTCTTCTCGTACTGTACGGTACTCTTTTCAGTCTTTATAATGTGCCTGTGCCTGTGTCGTATGTTGTGTTTCATATATTAGTTCTGAAGAAGTGATGAGCGTCAGTGGACCAGAACTGATGTGCGCAGTTCGGTAGCACAGCGCCATATGTGGTGCAGTTGGTCTGCGACGCTGGGAAGACTTCATGCTTGAGTTGATGTAGTCGAAAATACAAACCGCAGGAGTCATTACGAGCTCGCTCACACGATGTCGATATTCCTGGATGTAATATAACACGTGATTTAATCTGTGTAGACATTTCTGAATTTTTTGTTTCAGATTTTCAGGGCGGTTTTTGTGAACATGGTGGTCTTTTTTTTTGGGGGGGGGGGGTTTAGGCGCGTTCGCATAGTCGCGAAAAACACCTATTAGCTTCGTCATGTCTGTCCGTCCGTATATTTCTCCACATGTACTAGCTCATCTCCCACTGGACTGATTTCCATGGAATCTGATATTGGAGGCTTTCATTAAAATTTGGTGAGAAAGTCCAAATTTGGTCAAAATCGGACAAAATATCGTGTCCTTTACATGGAGATCTAAGTACTTTTATTGTTGCTGGCGACATTAAATCCCCATCTTTGAAGGAAGTGGTATCAGGCTGTTAGGATAGTCGAGGAGGTATAAGTATTACGCGAACGCGCAACAATGTTGTGTTGTATATACACTGTCTTTCTTGTTACACTGTGTTTACACCGAGTTTGGTTCAGATGAATGTACCTGAACAGTGTTCGGTCACCCTGACGATGGAGGAGGTACGTTCGTCCGAAATCTCGGAACAGACCAACATTATACGGTGTCAAAAACCCAAAAGACGACAGTCTTGTACGTAATTTTTGCAGTGAAACAGGTGCTGTATCTAACTATATAAATACATTTTTTTTCCCAGAAAATGCAAGACACATTCATTACCATTCGTTCTTTAGCTTTCATTTACCGTGATAACTGTCTTATCAAAAATTTGTACGCTTATTTTCAAAGATAAAATTCACAGTATAATATTTGTACATTGAATGGAACTGGGGTTCATTCCATATGAAAGAGTGTGTCGAATTGTTGTGGCCTACTTCAGTTTGCAATAAAATGGTCCGTTTCAGGTACATATGTTGGCGCTTGCATAGGACGGGAATCTCTCGGAAAACTCCGTCTTGTACTGTGTGGATCGGATATACCTGAGGTCACTGCTTGGTTCGGGTCGGCACGGCCAACCAAGTTAGGGGAGGTAGCCCCGGCCATTTTTTTTGTTTGACAGTTTGACTGTAGTTATTAATATGAACATAAAAAAACTACACTTAAATAATCAGCAAGACTTATATTTCTGTAATTGAGTACAAACAGACAATAAAACAAAAAAACTTAAACAAAAAACTACTTCAAACTTAGTGTTAATTTCAGCCTCTTTAAAAAAACGGCGGGTAGCTCCGGCCGTCGTATTATTTAATGACCAAATCGTTTTTTGACAACACAAACATCACAGTTATGCCTCATGAGCCTAATCTTTACATGTATTGCCCTGGATCCATTCCTTATCAAATGATTCTCCACAAATGATGCATTCTGTTTCCTGCCGGTCCCAGTGGCCACGCGGTCTAAGGCGTAGGTCTACGACCGCTCGCCTGCTGAGATTGTGGGTTCGAATCACACCGGGGGCATGGATGTTTGGTCTGTTGTGAGTGTTGTGTGTTGTCAGGTAGAGGTCTCTGCGACGAACTGATCACTCGTCCAGAGGAGTCCTACCGATTGTGATGCGTCGTTGTGTGTGAT
>Ga0123352_10015179_pt1 | contig 12260 bp, 4 predicted proteins | sample TergutLab28metaG_FD_89700 | JGI IMG/M metagenome (GOLD analysis project Ga0123352, IMG submission 89700) | Labiotermes labralis P1 segment gut microbial communities from Petit-Saut dam, French Guiana - Lab288 P1 | ecosystem: Host-associated > Arthropoda: Insects > Digestive system > Gut ... | reverse complement strand
TATCTTCTAAATCACTTCCGTATTCTGATATGCGATACCCCAAGTATTTAAAATCTGTTACTTGTTCAATAATATTGTCGTTTATCACAATTTTTACCCTCTGTATGTGGTTCCCCCACATTGTCATTGATTTTCATTTTTAAAAGACTATATTCTTAAACGTTTCAGATCGTAGTGACGCATCATCAGGGAATTTTTAATTGTTGTTCTGTCGAACAGTTATTTTGATGTCTTGTATATGTGGAAGAACTGGTGGGATTCTTCCGTAGAATAAATAAGTTTAGCAAATGTATTACTGCACTAAAAGTTAAAATATAAACAATATAATTACAATTAATACGATCAATGTACACCCCTGGTTACGGAACAAGGGACGAAACATGTGGGACTTCATTCTTCTAAAAATAAATATATTATTATTAATCATATGGTAATTGGTTGCATTTATTGGTTAAAATTTTAAAAATTGAATTATATTACAGGGGTTGGAAAATATAAAATTGGAAGTAATAAGAAATCTGCCTCGACAGTAGTGTTGTGGCTGCGTTTTGCAAAGGAATGAAAGCGCCATGAAAATTACGTTATGCTCACATTTCTTATCTTGCTTTATTCCATACACAGATTATCCTAAGCATGCCCTTTTTATTCTTGTCCCTCCTTTGTCTCAAATTCGAAATATTTCCACCTTTATAGCTATCAGTCCCTGCTGGGAGAAGTAATAACAAGACACGCAAAGTACGTGTAAAGTAATATTGGTGCGCGATGGCGCAATCCGTAATGTCGTGGAAAAGCAATAAGTTTTGAATATTTCGAGTGTATTTTTGTAGCCTTATGTGTCCAGCATACAGAGCGCATGCGTCTTATTATATTGTCTTCTATGGACTGTCTGAGTCCACCACAAATTTTCACATTATTTCATAAACGTTAAGATTTTCGGGGAAAAAATTATTATTCATAAAATATGTATTTTGAATTTTTTTTTATAAATCTTGTCTGATACATTACTCACTATAAGAACAATTCAGCGATATATTACAATAAATGCACATAGGTCTTCATATAATGTACCCGTTATTTTTGTCAAATTTTAAAAAAACTTGAACTTTCTCGGCATATTTTCGGAAAATACTTACAAATTTAATGAAAATCATTCCAGTGGGTGCCAAGTTATTCCATACGGAGGGACGGACGGACAGACATGACGAAGTTACTAGCCTTTTTCGCAGTTTTGCGACCGCGCCTTTAAAAGGGACTGAAAAAAGTTTTTAAACAACAATTTCACAATTTGTGCCTCCCCTTAAATATTACTACGGCGATACAATCAGAGAAAAGGAGATGGGTTGGGACATGTAGCACGCATGGGAATTTCAAGAAACATTAGTAGTTATGGTCGAAATCCCTGAAGGGAAGAACTTGGCATAAATGGAAGGATAATATTGAAATATGCCTTAAATTAACGACAGTGTGAAGAGAGAGAAACCAACTAGATGCAACCAATCAGATGTTTATTATCAAGCTTCTATCTCAACATGTTTCGGGCATCATTATGTCCATCATCAGGAGAACAAGATCGTGTACTACTGCATATGGTGTTCTGCACTGGTTGTGCTGGCTGAGGTTGTGTGGAGCTCCTGATGATGGGCATAATGATGCCTGAAACATGTTGAGATAGAAGCTTGATAATAAACATCTGATTGGTTGCTTCTCGTTGATTTCTCTCTTTTCACACTACGTTCATGATGCACGGTCACAGGAATCTAAAACTAAATTAACTTTGTTTGTTCGGGTGCGGAATGAGTTAACCTTTTTCGTAATAAACCCAGAGGCTGATTCTTGAAAAGACGGTAATAGAGCTCCAAAGTCGAGGGATTTCTTTGACTAGGCAAACGACTGTCCTACGCAACCAGATTTGTATTTCCAGCAGTTCCGAACAATCAACCTGTGGTTTCGGAATTGTACTGCACATTTTAGAGGTAATTGGAAAGAAGTTATAAAGATTTTTTTTTACTGTGTTATCTTCTGTAATCTAAAATTCTTAGGACACACTGAACTTAAGGGTCACATAAATTATGTACTTGTCTATAAAAATGTTAAGAACAATGCACTGGATCGAATTGATGAAATCGAGTTTGTCTAATTTATAATGAGCTATAATAAGGTAAGGCCATTATGTGGGAGAGGAAATTTAAAATGCTACTAACCGTGAATTTTTTTTTTTTTATCCATTTGAAAGATTGCAACAGCTACTTGCCAAGAGTTCGCATGTTACGTAACGTGTGACAAGTTACTATATAAGAAACCATGACGGTAAAAACAGAATCTGCTGCCACTAGCTTCAGAATTACTGAAATAATGTTTTCGTGACAATTCCCTTAGTACGAATGGACAATTACTGGTAATCGAGGGACGGCCGGGGATACATGAGACTTTGAAGTGTTGATTGTGGTATTAACAGTCCAGCGTTCTGTGATATGACGCCGTGTAATTTTGTAAATAATTTTTCGTATTTAACATAATCCTGCTGCCTTCAGCTTCACTGTCGAGCATGAAGACAGCCTGCCTGGAGGTAGCAGGTTTCTCTGAAACCTAGATACATATTTGCTAAACTACATTACTTCAAACATTTAAATCCGTGAACATAGCACGTGGTAGTTTCGAAGTTCATGTTTACCCAAAACAAAAAAAGTAACGGAAATGAATATTAACACTTTAAAATGAAAAATCAGTACACGGGCAAATTTTTTATGTCCACGTTATGGAGGGAAAGATGGAAAAATAGAGGTATGGCTCCACTCACTCACAATCTCGGTACTGTATGGCGGCGGTTGGTCAAATTCACGGCCGGAAAAGTCATCTCCACTGAAATTAACTAGCGGTGACCGTTGAAAAGGAAGCTGGGTGAGCCCCAGAGAAGATCTGAGAGGTCTGAGACTCTGTGGTATCGTGCCAAATATATATCTAACGAACCACAGTGGAAAGATATTTCTTCGTTATTAATTCGATTAAAATCACTATTATTAATTATTTTTGACCATAACTTGTGGCCAATAATACTGTAAGGCAACCACTGTTAAATAAATTACAGCAAATACAGTTTTAAAATAATAAATAAATTTTCCACTACGTCCTGTGATCCATAGATTGACATCAAATACAAACAAGTTAAGAAACTTAACTAAACAACGTAAAATTCTAAGGTCTTTTCAAAGTTTTTTTTAAGTAAAGTAAGTAACGCAAGAGATAATGTTATGATGGCTATGACTGCCAAAATTAATATCTGAATCTAACGCTTTGTACGCTGGTTGAAATCTACCAACATTTCTGGAAAACCTGCTACTTCCTCCTTTAGGCTAGAATTATTATTCTACCCTAAAGGCAAAGCAGTTCCTTTTAAACCTTGACAGATTTATACCAGAATATACAACGTACGGTGTCACATTCCTGAAAACGACTGTCTTCAATGTAATTAACTGTAAACGCGGTGGCTTTCGGTAATTACGTACTCATATATAAATATAGACACTTATTCTGTGTAGTCTTATATTATCCTAATATTGATATATAGCAGTATACATTTGCCCTTTTGTCGTTATTTGTGTTATGTATTGTAGTGGGTCCCTGTCACCACGGCATGGTGCGTCCTCAGGTTGCGGATAGAGGAACCGCTTCCGATAAGGAGTGTAGCTGCGAATAAATAGAATAAGCAGTCGCGGACAGCTGACGAGGGGTGGTCCTCCAGCTTGGGGGTTGGGCGAGGTGCTAATAACCCCTCCCTGTAAAAAACATTGTTAAAAAGCACTCACATGCGGGATGCTTGTTCTGGAATACAGGTGGCGGACGCTTGTGATTGCGGGAATGAACTTTCGTGTTCCGTGAAATGCGGGGAATTTCTTGACTAGCTGCAAACCAGTTAGCTTTTCAAGAAGGACTCTGCACCATGGAGTAAGCAAGTAAGTATTGCACAACAAGTTATGATTACTAGCATATGATGACGAAAAAAGAAGGCGCTTTTGCAATAGTATTTCACTGACAAATTTTACGGAAAGAAACCATTCTTTGGCAATACAGTTTGTTCCATTTTATTCTCCCATGAAATTAAACATCATTACGAACATTTCGAGTTATTGGAATCGGGCGTTTTTGATAAAGTTTATCGTCAATAATTTCCATAAAATTTTGTAGACTTTATGTTGATATTACATAAAACTGAAAGAAAATTCATATAAGCAATACTGCTAAGATAAAAAAATCTACGTCTTTTGTCTTAGCGCAGAGGTTTCTTTCATTTTTGAGAAGAATATTATTTGAAGGACAATTCCCATATTAAATAACTAATACAACTCTATTTAAAATTATGAATTTTCGTAAATATTTTGTAGTAAGCCTAATTAATTCGTCATTTAATTTTTAGAAAACAAAATTAGTTTATTGGCCGTTGTTACGCCACAACCATCAGCTTAATGTCCTAAAGCTAATGTATTTTATTTCTGGTTTATGTTAAAAATCTTTCAGTAATTTGCGTATTAAGAAAGTATATTCTAACAATTGAATTTAAATATTAGCCTGACTGCAACACTTCCCAGTAAAAACTTATGTACATTTTGAAACACCCTGTAATAACACTAACGGAATATAGTAGCAATTTTCAGTAGTAGGTGAAGTGACCACTTACGTCACCCACCGCCCAACTGTGAAGACTCACGATACGCAATTCTACGCTCATCACTCATAGTGACGTAACCATAAAACACTGGCTGGCATGCTACAGCAATTCCGCAGACATAAGAATTTTATGGGCATTCTCTTTAGATTAAGCGGTATGCTGCAGCTTGTCATGAGCTTTTCGCAAACCATTCAAATTTTGTAACGGTAATTCTAAGAAGATAGAAGTGTGCTAGTTGTTAATTAGGCACCACGTACTGAAGACGTATGAGGAATAATGAATTTAAAAGGACAAGTGATAATAGTGTCATTTAGAATCCAGACAATAAACTATAGAACAATTAGAAAATTTTTAAGGGCCTGGAGCTTTCGACGAATTACGGCGTAATTTCTATTGTAAGAAAATGGGTACTTCATTGACAGGCTGTACAGCGTTTGACCTGTCCCACCTTGAGAACAGAATAGGTCTCAGAATCTGTGACACTAGGATGCTAAGGAAAACACTTTGGCATCAAGTGCGTGTTGCGAACAGGAAAATGCGATGAGAAATTCACACAAAATTTTAGCTGGAAAGATGAAGGGAAGAAACCATTATAAAAGATAAGACAGAAAATGAGTTTTAAAGGGATAAATTACGCGGTACGGACTCAATAATTTTCGGTCAAGTTTAGAAAGAGTGTGGGGCTATTTGTGGAGCTTCATGCTTATTTATTTATTATTTACCGTTAAATCTTTAAGACTTAATTTTCTTCGTGAAGTGAGTGTACTGAAATTATGTGTGTGTGTGATTGTGAGTGTGAGTATGTGTGATTGTGAGTGTGAGTGTGTGTGATTGTGATTGTGAGTGTGTGTTATTGTGATTGTGTGTGTGTGTGTGTGTGTGTGTGAGTGTGAGTGTGTGTGATTGTGAGTGTGAGTGTGTGTGACTGTGAGTGTATGTTTTGTGTGTGAGTGTGTGTGATTGTGAGTGTGTGTGTGTGATTGTGAGCGTGTGTGAGAGTGTGTGTGTGCGATTGTGAGTGTGTGTGATTGTGAATGTGTTATTGTGTGTGTTACTGTGTGTGTGTGTGTTTGTGTGAAGGACATTAGTATCGCGATTTAAATTAGTACAGTGAACTGATATTGTCTGAAAACAGAGCATAGATTATTTTGAATAGATTTAGAAGCAGGTGTTATCTCCGATTATTCTCAACCTCAGCACTAGATGGAGGTCAGTGTTCAGCTTAGGGACTCCGCGGTTTTAACCCTGAAAGAAGCCTCTTAATTCTATCAAGCAGGAGGCTGTACGGGTCCCAGAGCCCATCAGGATCTCTCGTAGAAAAGAAAAGTCTCTCTCCGTGTCTAGAATCATACCACGTTCTTTCCATTGTCCAGTCTACAACCTATTTGCACAGTAGTATAATCTATTTCAACCTATCTTCTATTTGAAAAGTGAAAGATATTTTGTTCACAGTGTCTGTAAAATACCCAGTGGAAGGGGGCGGAGAATGTGTAAGAAAAGCTCTACATGTTCGTTGCATCGGCAATGTACAGACATAAAATAATGCAGTGTGCGTTTGGAAATAACTCTAGGTAACTCCGTTGTTGGATGTTAAGCCGCGTATTCTGAGCAGGAGGGTACAAACATTTCGGAGAATCCAGTTGCTGTAGGCTTTCTTCTACTCTAAATAATAAAAAAGGATACGACCATTTCATCCAAAATATTGGTAATCGTACACCAGATTGTACGACTTCACAGACTATTCGACGGTTATTCACCGGCATCGTGACAGACTCGTTTCTGAATGCTGTCTGCTAAGACACCAGTGCTCTCGACTACAAGAAAGCACTCGGTGCTTCACTGATGTTTATTACCTTTAGAGTATTAATATCGTGTTCAGACCACATCAGTACTCTGCTAATGGTGAAGATCGAATTGCTCAAGATCCTTCATACGCACTTGAAAGATCAAAGAAAATTATTAAATGACTCAGCAAACAGTCTCATTAAAACACTTGAACTCTCAAGCTACCCCTACAGAACTTCAGTGTGGTTTAAGTGTACGACGTCCTAATCTAAGATTCTCACTTACAACGTAAGCTATGTTCGTATTTCAGATAGAATCTCTTGAGTAAATATAATGGCACTTAAAAATCTAAATGTGTGCAAGTAATGAACAGTATTAAGGCCAGTGAATTCCTAATTTTACGTGAAATACAGGGAAGATGTTTGATATATAAATCTCTTCGGCCATAAAAATTAAACGAGGAGTCATTACAAGGTTAATTTCAGTTAACTGTCTTTAATTTATTCCACCATAATTTTTCAACATAATCCCCACGCACATTCATCTATTTGTCCCAAACTGACTCCAGCTGAAAATTTCCGTTCCTGTAGAAATCGGGCTCTGGCATTCGCAACCATCGCGAGCAGACATTTCCACTTCCTCATTATTGAAGAATCGATGAATTCTCAGGCGACGTGTTTTGTTTTCCGAAATATGTTCCCCGACTCGTTCTGCGTTTTTATCAGATCTTGAAGCACTAGGTCCGCCGGTGTAGTTGTCACAGTGGCAATCCAAGTGTATTCGAAATATATCTATAATTTTCTGACATGTTGCTTTCTCTTTACATCCTAATCAAACACCTGTATAGAAGGGCTTTGAATTTCGATGCGCAGAAGTTATTTCTCCCACAAAAACAGGATCACACAACGTGGGTTTATCCCAAGGATAGTATCCGTCTATTTGATTTACGCTCACTTTTTCAGTAACAAAAATAAAACCTATAGCATGAGTTTGGTGTAAGAGAAGAATGAGATGGGATGAGCATGTGGCGCGTATGGATGAGGAGAGGGGGGTGTATAGGATCTTGGTGGGGAAGCCGGAGGTAAAGAGACCACTGGGGAGACCTAGGCGTAGATGATTGGATAATATTAGGATGGATCTCCAGGAGGTGGAATGTGGGTATATGGACTGGATTGGACTGGTCCAGGATAGAGACAGTTGGCGGACACTTGTGAGTGCGGTAATGAACCTTCGGGTTCCGTGAAATTTGGGGAATTTCTTGACTAGCTGCAAAGCAGTTAGCTTCTCAAGAAGGACTCCGCACCATGGAGTAAGTAAGTAAGGAACTGGGTTCAGCACTGCGAACGGACCTAGTTGCTATAGGCTACTTAGTGACTTAGTGTTGCGGAAAGCTTAGTCGATATATTGAATAGGCTACGAGAACGGAGTTTGTATTCAGACTTGAAAAAAATTTGTCTCGCCCAAAAATTCCGAACAGTTCTGGGGCTCAAACAACCACCTCTTCAGTGGGTACTGGGGGCTCCTTAAGGGGTGAAGCAGCAGGGGAATGAAGCTAACCATTCACCACCATCTAGTGCCGAGGTTAAAGTTGAATGAGCTCTAACCGACTTTCCCAGTACGATTTCATGTCGCACACAGGAGCTGTCCTTGTACCTGTAAGGCGCAATGGCGGTGAGATACGTTCCACTTTTTCAGGCAGCTGTTACAGTTCGACACTGTGCCGTAGTGACGAAGAGTAACGTAGAGGGGACAGAAATCCAATTCAATATTTTACGTGACAACCCGTATGCAAACTTGAACATATTCTTGAAATAGTGCAGCGGACCTCAGCCAAGTACCTCATCCCTCGCCAAGTATATCGGTTCAGACAAGCAGTGGCAGGGCTAATGAAGAAGCTACTGCAGTGTGGACTGGCAAGTGCATCACAGTTCGTTAATTGATGCCCGCAACCCCCACATAACTCAGCTGTAGCAGTTAAGTGGTTTAGGATCCAAATCCAAAACAATTTATCTTCGGTCGAAACAATAAACAGTATCAACACACAGTTTCGTCCGACAAAGGAATTTAAAAGCTGCGTATCTCCCTCGAGACTTTTTGCAACAAACCGGTAACTACATTGACCAAGTTTCCTTAGGTGTAAAAATGTTCTTGTGTGTTGGCCTGTAAGATTTTTTTTTGTCTAAGTTACTGTTGCTGTTAAAAAGGGAACTTTCTTAATCATCTTTTTCTATCTAAATTCAGTGCTTGCAGCGAATTGTCAGCACACATGACTATTATTTTGCTAATAAACATGAGTAATATTTTCGAAAATCTAACTGCATTCGTGATGGCATCAAATCGAATCCAAATTCTAAAACTGTAAAAAACAACTTTAATTACCCTTTTTTCACACTCGTACCGTGCATAGTGATATTATCGAAGTTTTATTTATTCACCAACTGATGCAATAGTGAGTTGTCTTAAAAAGAGTTTTAAAATTTACATTAAAACAGATCCGACGTGTTTTGGTGTTATAGTTACACCATCACCCGCGAGCGCATTAATTTGTGCTTACTAAAGTTACAGTTGTTGAAATAGTCCATTAAAATATATCGGACTATTTTAACGACTGTAGCTTTACAAAGCACAAATTAATGCGCTCCCTGATGACGGTGTAACTGTAACGCCGAAAAAAGTCGGAGCTGTTTTAATGTAAATTTTAATGTAAATATTAATAGTTTTTTTTAAAGACAACTCACTAGTGCATCAGTTGGTGAAAAACTTACTTACTCCATTGCGCAGGGTCCTTCTTGAGAAACTAACTGGTTTGCAGCTATTCAAGAAATTCCCCGCATTTTATGGAACCCGAAGGTCCATTAATTAGTGAATAAATAAAATTTAATTACCGTTGTTATTTCCTTGACAAAATCAGGTAACGTCACGCTGTAATTGCTGACGTTGTACTGCTTGTGACTTAAAAGCGATTCCCGCGATATATTATAACGGATACAATCAGGACAATTAACATTAAAAGTCACTAAATTAGTCAAGATATTCCTCAGTTTATGAAGGTTTTTTTAGTGCACACAAAAGCCAGAACACAAATTCTGTCACGAGCAAGCTGAATCCACTTTAAACTATTCGGCCATGTCTCTTTAATGTAGTTGGTATGAGTAGGCTACAGGCTAGACGATGGAGAAACAGTGCTTCGACTTCCAGCTAGAACGAGGAATTTTTCTTTTGTCCGAAGATCTAGACAGGCTCAGGCCCCAGCCAATCTACTATTTAAGGGGCACCCTGGGTAAAACAGCTGTGGGTAAAGCGGACGGGGCAGGAGGCTGACCAGTCATCTCCATCTATTGACGATTTTGACAATAAGAGGAGTTACACCTCTACGCACTCCATGCAACAAATTTATTTTACAACTTTAATATTATCCTCTCATTAACACCTAGATCTCCAACGTGGTTTCATCTCTCTAAAGGAGTTTCCTTATGACACTTCTGAAATTTATTAGGAAGAAAATGAATAATAATAATTATAATAATAATTTTAAATGTTACTGACTTCACACTGGTTTTTCAAGACTCAAGCAATGTTCAGTATTTCCGAAAGGCAAGTACACAAGAAACTTCAAATTTTGTTAAAGATCACCTTCGACAATGGCTTTATTGAGAGTTAAAGGCAGTAACAAAAATAATATTCTCGAACAATGCACTTTTTAAAATAATTTTTCAGGCTTTATGGCGCGGGTTTTTTCGGGCTAATGTCCTCTGAATTTTAACACGTTGTGATGTTTGTTGATCGTGATATTTCGGATGAAGCTGCATTTCAGCTTCCATTTGGACCGAGTTTCTTCAGTTCATAAGATGGAGGCAGCGCGATCCTCTAAAATATCAGTCGCTTGCAAAACGACACTGTATCGACATGCAGAATAATGTAATCAGAACGTATTTTGTTATAAATCCTTTATCTGCGTATACATATTGTTAGAATTCCAGTATAATTATTTGAATTGAGATTAAGTTCTATGCGCTTTTTTTAGAAAATGGTTCTATTATTTATTTAATTAGATATTTATTAGTGTTTCATTTTGTAAGATATGAGCATTAATAATAATAATAATAATAATAATATACTGTATACAAACGCGAATAAAACAACACTACATGCGATCTAAATGCACTCTCTCTTTATAAAGCTGTCTTGATCGAATACGCATGGCGGAAAGGCTACTGGCACCAATATTCTTATAGCAGAGCGCCTAATGAACTTCGGTAAACACTATGAACAAGTAGCATATAACAGATTATTTTCCGGTTGTACTGCCACCGTCATAGGACAGATACGTCTTCGTACCTTCTTAAATACTTTCATATATTCAAACTGCTGAATAACGGGTCAGTCCTCTACATTCAACGCACATTTTACTCACATCATAGAAAGTTTTATTATTATTATTATCATCTTCATCATCATCTCCTTTATGCAGGGTATTTATACTTATATTCCTGAGACAAACTAGGCCCTAGGGAATACAGTGTCGCAGCTATTCTGTTGTTACTATTCATGGTGCTTATATCGTTAGTTTCAGTGTTGACTCTATTGTATTTTTACATTAGTACTTTCCGAAGTATGTGTGCAGTGCCCAATATGACTTTTTTCTGTAGTTCATTGACTTCATGTTTTCCTGGTATGTCGCTCACGTATTTTCTAAATGACTCTGAAGTAGTCCCAGTCGCCCCTATTATTGCTAGTATCACCTTTGTTTTTACATTCCACATGTTCTGTATTTCTACTGTATGGTCTTTATATTTTGAATCTTCTCGGCTTCAATTTTAATCACATTTCTGTGTCCTGAGATTGCAACGTCTATTAACATACACATTCCCTTTTCATTATCACGGATTATAATGTCTGGTTTGTTGTTGGGGATAGTTTTGTCAGTTTCTACTTGTTGATTCCACAATATGGTTACCTTGCCTCCTTGACTTGTTTCTACTGATTTTGGTACATGTACATACCAGTGTTTTTTGTCCAATTGTAACCATATTTCCTTGCTTATGTTGAAGTGTAGTTGTGCACACACTCTATCGTGTCTTTTTATGTACTGTTCTTTTGCCAGTATTGGGCATGTTGATATTATGTGGTCTATTGTCTCATCAAATTGTTGGCAAAGTCTGCACTTGCTATCTGTCTCTGTGTTCAATATTTTTGTCGCATAATATTTTGTTTGTAGCGCCTGGTCTTGTGCTGCCACTATTTCACTTTCAATTTCTGCTTTAAGTCTCCCTTCGATAGCCAGAGGAACGTGTCTTCTTCGCTAATAAGCTGTCTATCTATATTTATAATGTTTATTATTATTAATATTATTAATATAAACGCTTCAGTACCTCAGCCAGTGTAGCGACTGGGATATGAATTGGAGGACAGAAGAAAGTTCGATCGCAACACCGAGTGACCGGCTTCCCTGGAATCAGCCCAGGATCCTGTATAACGAATACCAATGGTTCTTTACATATGATATGATATGATGATATTTATTTAACCGCAATTGGGTTGACACCCGGTGGCAGCATCACACGACACATTTACAACAAACAATACACACAATACATAGAGAGTACAATTCTGGAAGTGCGGGCCGTTCCCCGTCTTTGCGAGTAATACCCTGACATTTGCCTTACAACTGAAGAAAAAGCACGGAAAAAACCTCAGTTAGGGTAGCACAATACAAGAAAAATGAACAAGCTCAACGCACAAACACAATACAAGAACAATACAAGAACAACAACAAGCACCGCACAAGGACCGAAGCACCATACAAGAACAT
>Ga0123352_10015178_pt1 | contig 12260 bp, 11 predicted proteins | sample TergutLab28metaG_FD_89700 | JGI IMG/M metagenome (GOLD analysis project Ga0123352, IMG submission 89700) | Labiotermes labralis P1 segment gut microbial communities from Petit-Saut dam, French Guiana - Lab288 P1 | ecosystem: Host-associated > Arthropoda: Insects > Digestive system > Gut ... | reverse complement strand
TCAGTACTTTTGTCTACGACAAAAGCGGCTGCGCCGCCGGGCTTCTTCCCGGTACGCCTTGACAAAGGCAGGAATAAAAATTTCCAACTCAAAACCGTGTTGTACATTGTATTGCAAGGGTATCGGATCAATGAAATGATTTTGAAAATTAGGAGGATAAAAATGCGTAGAATATTTACGTTTTTTATAGCAGTTGCAATGTTTGTTGGGTCTGTTGCACCTGTCAACATAGTCCAGGCGCAGACACCATACGCCAACTGGGAGATCGCAATGAACCGATCGTTGGATTGGATACGGAATGCGGTTACACCTCATCCGCTTGTAGGTTTTGTTGGCGGCGAATGGGCAGTTATTGCTTTGGCTCGTGCGGGTCGTGTTACATCAGAAGATCCATGGATTCACGGCTGGCTTACAGACCTCGAAAGAATGTTGACAGAGGTCGATAGAATAGCCGCACAAGGCAATGATATCCAACGACCGCCATCAGCAGGAACATTTCCCGGCGGAATTCGCCGTTGGACTGATTTTCAACGTGTGACAGCGGCGTTAAGCTCTTTAGGTTTGGATGCAACAAATTTTAACGGACGTGACCTAACGGCAGTATACAAAAACTTTATACCGACAGGGGAACGCCACGCCCTTAACATGACTATTAACGTAGACACTTTCGCTCTTATCGCTTTGGACACAAAACCATACAGCGGCGATAGAGACTTATTTATACAACGGCTACTGGAAGATCAATCGCCATTTGGCACATGGAGTCTGGGCGGCTTTGATCTGGACGTTACAGTAATGGCGGCGCAATCTCTTGCACGTTATTACCATAATAACCCTGATGCGAAAGCTGCCGTTGACCTCGCTTTGGATTGGCTGCGTAAGCAAACTTTCCCTGACCCTGAAAGCACGGCTCAAATGATAGTGCTGTTGACAGCACTAGGGCAAGATTTTGCCGAAGAAGCGGCATACTACGTCAGTTGGCTGTTAAGATGGTTCGACCAAGAAAGCGGTGCGTTTAGACGCCCAAACCCCTACTCCCCTATAAACCACATGGCAACGGAACAGGCGGCATATGCGCTCGTCGCCTACTGGAGATTTATAAATGAAATGACTCCATTATACGACATGAGCGATATGTTTGAAGATGGCGCAGCTGAATTACCGGAACTAAGAGTAGCTCAAGGAATGATTGGGCTGCCGAATAGAAACCCTGATGTTAGACCAATGACTATCACTTCGCAAGGAAGAACTTTTGAGGACATTCAAAATCATGTTAATCACCAAGCGATTGAATCCCTTGCAGAGAGGGGAATCGTCGGAGGAAGAAGCGAAACCGTTTTTGCCCCGGATGATACGATGACTCGAGCAGAATTTGCTGCGATAGTAACAAGAGGGCTTAATTTGCCGGATATATCATCAAGCGGTACATTTGATGATGTATCAGCAAATGCCTGGTATTTTAGACCGATTGGCACAGCATTTTTCTATGAAATCATTAACGGTACATCCGATACGACATTTAACCCTAGCGGGTTAATAACTCGTCAAGAAGCTGCCGTGATGGTTACAAGAGCCGCAAGGCTTACAGGCATAAATACTGATCTAGGTAATGTGGAAACGATAAATATATTAGCTATGTTCGGGGATTACCGCACTGCTGCAAATTGGTCATGGGAATCACTCGCTTTTTGTTATAGGGAGGGTATATTGGATGATTATGAATTTTATATTCAACCAACTATCCCAATAACCCGCGGTGAAATTGCCGAAATGCTATACAGACTGTTAAACAGAGCAAATCTTTTGTAGGAGGCAATGCTTGTCATGAAAAAGCACAAAAATAAATTCATTGTCACAGCCGCTGTTTTGGCATTGCTTGCAAGTGCCTGGTTTTGGGGTGGTGCTCCTGAAATAAATCATCCAACTCCGGGTATTGAGGCTGAAATATCTTATACATCCACAGTTCAGCCTTCCGAGACTTTTAATGAAACCCAACAAACCGGAATAGCTGAAGCGGCAGCATATTCTTTAAACTATGAGCCGGATGAACATGCTGAGGCAAATGAAATAGATGTAAAAGAAGATAACCTACCTTCCGATTACTATGAGTACGATGAACAAATAATTGAGTCTGAAGAAAAACACACGGAAACCACTGCTTTCGATATAGTACCCGAAGTAATAACCCCTAGCCGTTTTGAACAAACACCGGAAGGGGTCGTTGTTCCGCATATCAATCAGGCAAATATCCAGGTTTTTGCATCTAATCACTCTGAAATGCGTGCGCCTGTAGAACCGGAGGACATGGAAGTTGGCGACGGGACATTTACTGTTACTTTGTCGGTTAGAGCACATACAATACTTTATAATATGCATCTTTTGCACAGAGACAAACATGAACTTATGCCCGAAGATGGTTGGATATTTCCGCCGACAGAAGTTGTAGCATATGAAGGTGAAAGCGTGTTTAATGTACTGCAACGGGAAATGCGCAGGAATAGAATACACATGGTTTCACGTTGGACACCTATTTTTAACTCAGCTTATGTTGAGGCGATTAACAATCTCTATGAATTTGATGTTGGTCCGCTTTCCGGTTGGATGTATAGCGTAAACGGCTGGTTTCCAAATTTTGGATCATCACGTTATCTTTTGAGCGATGGAGATGTGATTGAATGGGTATACACAGTAGACCTTGGGCGAGATTTGGGAGTGCTCTGGATTGGTGGCGAAGATGGTTGATAAGGATGCGTTTTCCGGGTTTCACCCCTTGGTAAATATGCTGTATTTTGTAGTAGTCATCGGATTTTCCATGTTTTTTATGCACCCTGTAAGCTTAACAATTTCATTGATTTGTGCGCTTGTATATGCTTCATACTTAAACAGAAAGAGGTTTATACGCATGGGGCTGATCTTTATGCTGCCGATGCTGCTGTTCACTGCCGCATTGAACCCTCTGTTTAACCACCAAGGAGCAACCATTTTGGCATATTTACCAAACGGCAATCCGTTAACACTTGAGTCAACTATATTTGGCATAGCAGCGGCAGTAATGTTGATAACAGTAGTATCGTGGTTTTCGTGCTTTAACTCCGTTATGACCAGTGACAAATTTGTCTATCTTATGGGGCGCATAATTCCTGCGTTATCACTGATTTTATCAATGTCACTGCGTTTTGTGCCGCTTTTTACATCTCAGTTAAAAGCCGTATCTAATGCACAAAAAGGTATTGGGCTGGATGTAAAAAGCGGAAGCATTCTTCAAAGGGCAAAGAATGGCATTAAAATAATGTCAATTATGGTGACTTGGGCGTTAGAAAACGCAATAGAAACAGCAGACAGCATGAAAAACCGCGGCTATGGTTTACCCGGGCGGACAGCATTTTCCATCTTTCGCTTCGATAAGCGTGATGCAAAGGCGATAGTGTTTATTACACTATGTACCGTCGCAGTTATTGCCGGTGCAGCTCTTGAGATATTCCGTTTTCGCTATTTCCCAACAATAAGTCATATTTCAAGCGATTGGCATGTTATATGGACAATAACACTGTTTACTGTATATTTTGCACTTTGCGCATTTCCAATAATTTTAAACATAAAAGAGGATATAATTTGGAAAAGTATAGAATCGAAAATTTAACGTTTACATATCCAACCAGTGAAAAGCCTGCGCTGCGTGATATTAACCTAAGTATCAAGCAAGGTGAGTTTGTAACTCTATGCGGTCCTTCGGGCTGTGGCAAAACAACATTATTACGGCATTTAAAACCTACGACCACACCTCATGGCGAAAAATTAGGTACTATTTACTTTGACAACACGCTTTTGAGTGAATTACCCGTAAGAGATGCAGCGGCCAAAATCGGCTTTGTGTTTCAATCTCCGGATAATCAAATTGTAGCTGATAAAGTGTGGCACGAGCTTGCTTTTGGTCTTGAGAGCCTTGGCGCAAAAACTTCAGAAATTCGTTTACGTGTGGCAGAAATGGCAAGCTTCTTCGGTATACAGTCATGGTTTTATAAACAAGTAACGGAACTTTCGGGTGGGCAAAAACAAATGCTTGCTCTTGCATCGGTTATGACCTTGCAGCCTTCTGCGCTTATTTTAGATGAGCCAACAAGCCAGCTAGACCCTATCGCCGCAGGTGAATTTCTAGCGGCACTAGGCAAAATTAATCGTGAACTTGGTGTTACGGTAATAATAACTGAGCATAGATTAGAAGATGCACTGCCTATGTCTACACGAGCGATAGTTATGGACAACGGCGCAATTATTGCGGACGGCGCACCTCGTGAGGTAGGTTTAAAACTTCGCAAATGTGAAAATAACATGTTTATGGCAATGCCCGTACCGATGCGTGTTTGGATGTCCGTTACGGATGACTCGTACAATGTCAGAGATGTGCCAATTACAGTTCGTGACGGTGCACAGTGGCTTTCAAACCAAACATTCAATCGCTGTCATTTTGAAAACGGCGTAAAACCTCAAATATCAAATACAAAATTAGCAGTTAGTCTGGATGATGTTTGGTTTAGATATGAAAAAAAACTGCCGGATGTAATAAAGGGGCTAACATTTAACGCAAACTACGGTGAAATTACAGCAATATTAGGCGGTAATGGCACAGGCAAAACTACAACTTTGTCACTTATCACAGGTCTTAACTCTCCATATCGTGGCAATATCCATACAGATACGCAGGTTTATGCACTTCCACAAAACCCTCAAGTTTTATTTACCGGTAAAACATTACGGCAAGATCTAAAAGAGATGGGATCACAAAGTTTAGCATCAGTCGTAAAATTATGCAGACTTGAAGGTTTGCTTGACAAACATCCTTACGACCTTTCAGGGGGAGAGCAACAACGAGCTGCTTTGGCAAAAGTTCTTTTGCTCCAACCTAAAATACTGCTGCTCGACGAGCCTACAAAAGGACTTGATGCAGAATATAAGCAGATTTTTGCCGCAATACTACATAAGCTAACGAGCGCAGGTGCTGCTGTCATACTAGTAAGCCATGACATAGAATTTTGTGCAGAAAATGCTGACAGATGTGCTCTGTTTTTCGACGGTAACGTTGTAACCGAGAACGCACCCCGAGATTTTTTCAGCGGTAACAATTTCTACACTACCTCTGCGAATCGTATGGCGAGGCATATGCTGCCCGAAGCAATCACTGCTAATGATTTAGTGCTTGCTTTAGGAGGCAAAATGCCTCCTACCCCGGTAGTGCTTGACATAACCGCAAAATATGATATAACGCAAGAGGAAATTCCCCCATTGCCAAAGCTCCAAAAGTTGTCCAATCGGCGCAAAGTGATTTTATCTGTTTTCATTTTGTGGTTTTTGGCAGCAATGTCTTTCGCATGGGCAAATGTAGATAACCTCATTTCATTTATAAGCGGGGGGCAAGAAGCCGCTAACATTGCGAGAAACGGTGCTTCATTGTATGTAGCCATAATGGTTGCATTAGCTCTTAGCATTAACGGCATTGCTCTCACCCTATCATGGAAACGCAGCAATGAGCGATATGTAAAACTCTCAAAACGCAAGCTGTCTAAACGTACTGTCGCTGCGGCGGCAATGATAGTTATAACAATCCCTTTAACAATTTATATTGGTGTAAGCCTATTTGACGACCGCCGGTTTTACTTCATTGCCATGCTTATAATTTTGCAAACCATGCTGCCATTTATACTTGTATTTGAAAGCCGCAAACCACAAGTAAGGGAAATTGTAGTAATTGCAGTTTTATGTGCAATAGCTGTAGCAGGACGGTCGGCATTCTTTATGCTACCACAATTTAAGCCGGTTATAGCTATGGTGATAATTTCAGGTGTAGCCTTTGGAGGCGAGGCAGGCTTTCTTGTCGGAGCGTTGACGGGTTTTGTCAGCAATATGTTCTTTGGGCAAGGTCCATGGACGCCTTGGCAAATGTTTGCATTCGGTATAATTGGCTTTCTTGCAGGTATACTGTTCCGCAAAGGATTGCTGAGCCGGAACACAAAATCTCTCGCTGTATTTGGCGGGTTTGCTACTTTCATTATCTATGGAGGCATTATGAATCCCGCTAGCGTGATTATGTGGCAGCCAAACCCAACAGCAGCTATGTTCATTGCAGCATATTTGCAAGGTATACCCTTTGACCTGATACATGCCATCGCAACTGTAACATTTTTGGTTATAATATCGCAGCCTATGCTGGAAAAGCTTGATAGAATTAAAGTTAAATATGGGTTAGTGGAGAATTGATGATTGACACTTTTATTGACGCAGGATATAATATTCAAAAGTAGAATTAACAGAATGGACGATATGTATGACTGAAACTGCGAGCAACTCGAAGAAAATTATTTTCAGCGGAATGCAGCCTTCAGGGTTTCCTTCTCTTGGAAATTACCTAGGTGCGCTCAAAAACTGGAATGTTCTTCAAGAAGAATACTCCTGCCTATACTGTATAGTTGATATGCATGCTATTACTGTGCGGCAAGATGCATCACAACTTAGAAAAAATGCTCGGAATCTCCTTGCGCTTTATATTGCATTAGGGCTTGATCCTGAGAAAAATATCATATATATGCAGTCACATGTTCCCGGTCATGCAGAGCTTGGTTGGATTTTGAATTGCTATACATATATGGGCGAACTTAACAGGATGACCCAGTTTAAAGATAAGATTAAAAAACATGAAGATAACATAAACGCAGGGTTGTTTACATACCCTACTCTTATGGCAGCGGATATTTTACTTTTTAATACCGACCTTGTTCCGGTAGGCGAAGACCAACGCCAACATCTTGAACTGTGCCGTGATATTGCTGTTCGTTTTAACAATATATACGGAGATGTATTTAAAGTCCCGGAAGCATATATTCCAAAAGTCGGCGCAAGGATTATGAGCCTTCAAGAACCCGAAAAGAAAATGTCGAAGTCTGAAACTGAAAATTTAAACAACGTTATTTTTATGCTTGATGAACCAAACATTATAATGAAAAAAGTAAAAAGTGCAATGACTGATTCAGACAGCGTTGTTGCATTTAAAGATGATAAACCCGGAATATCAAACCTTATGACGATTTATGCAACTATTACCGGGAAAAGTATTTCAGAAATAGAAGCTGAATTTGAAAACAAAGGCTATGGAGTTTTTAAAACAACCGTCGGAGAAGCAGTTGTCAGTGCTCTTGAGCCAATACAGGCAAAACATAAGGACCTTATAAAAAATGCTGATTATTTAGATAATGTTATTAAAACAAATGCTGAGAGAGCAAATATAATGTCACAGAAAATATTGCGTAAAGTTAAAAAGAAAGTTGGTTTTGTATAGAAGTCTACCCGGTTTAAAACAACACAGGAGGTGCCAAGTATGGCAATAAAAAACTGTCCAAAATGTGGTAAACTTTATTCTGATGATTCAGGCATTATCTGCGCATTATGCAGAAAGGCTGATGTTGACGTTTATGAAAAGGTAAGAAGCTACATCAAAGATAATCCTGATAGAACAATTAACGAAGTGGCGGAAGCAACAGAGGTTAGTCAGAAAAAAATTATTCGCTATATAAGAGAAGGCAAGATCGAAATTAGCAGCGGAATGCTTGATGATGTCCGCTGTGAATCTTGCGGCAAGCCGGTAACTAGCGGCAGATACTGCCCGGAATGTTCCATGAAGCTTTCTATTGAATTACAGGGTTCTATCGCAGGTCAAGCCCCAAAACCTGCTGATATCAAGAAATCTACACAAGGCAATCCAAAGATGCATACTCGTAACAGGTAAAAGTCATAGTTTTTTAACAACACCGTGCTAAAATTTTTAAGAGAGGAAGTGATTTATGTTTTTCATGGATGCTATTGTCGTAGCGACAATTCTAATGATCTTTGCAATAGCACTTGCAATTATTGAGATGTTTTTTCCGGGCTTTGGATTTTTTGGAGTCTCAGCAGTCATACTTTTTACAATCTCATCAATATTATTTATCTTAAACGTTTGGTGGGGGATTTTTGTTGTGTTTGGCGTTGCAATTGCGTTGGCTGTGTTGATTGTAATCGCTGTTAAGTCAGCCAAAACAAGGGAGGACATTTTTCACAGCGAGAATCTTAAAGAGGATACTGAAAGCGTAAAGATTCCCCAAAATTATGTTGGCAAAGAAGGAATTACTACAACTCCTTTAAGACCTTTTGGTTTTGCAAATATCGAAGACAATATTTTACAAGTGTGCAGCGAAGGCGGAAAGTTTGTGGAATCAAGCGAGAAAGTTACTATAATAGGAATTTCTGATAATAACATCGTTGTACGACCTGAAAGTTTCAAGATTAGTTATTAGTAAGCAGTGCGATGGATTAGTGTGTGTTTGGCAGCTCCATTTCATCGAGTTATCAAACAAGCACTGGTAAATCAGTAAAAAATATCATATTTTAAGGAGTTGATTCTATGCCTGATATTTTCGGGTCGATGGCAATTATTCTTATCGCTATAATAATAATTATCGTTTTAACTATTTTAAGCTTCATACCAGTACGACTTTGGATTTCTGCCATTTCAGCAGGTGTCAATGTTCGTATCTTCTCGCTGATCGGTATGAGACTTAGAAAAATCCAACCGGCTCGTATTGTTAACCCTCTTATAAGGGCAACAAAAGCAGGGCTTAGCGTTACAACCTCACAGCTTGAAGCACATTTGCTTTCCGGCGGACGAGTTGAAAGTGTTGTTAATGCACTTATCGCAGCACACAGAGCAAATCTCGAACTCTCTTTTGAACGTGCTTGTGCAATTGATCTTGCCGGACGTGATGTTTTTGAAGCGGTTCGTATGAGCGTTAATCCTAAAATCATTGAAACTACAAGAATTTCAGCTGTTGCACTTAACGGTATCGAAGTACGAGTTGTCGCAAAAGTTACTGTTAGATCAAACCTTCCTAGGCTTATCGGCGGCGCAGGCGAAGAAACAATTATTGCTAGAATCGGTGAAGGAATTGTTTCAACGGTTGGTGCGTCTGAAAGTCATAAGGATGTTCTTGAAAACCCGGATAGAATTTCTCAGAAAATTCTTGGAAAAGGTCTTGACTCGGGAACAGCATTTGAAATACTTTCAATTGACATAGCAGATGTTGACGTAGGAAGAAACATAGGGGCACAGCTCCAAATAGATCAAGCGGAAGCAGATAAGAAAATTGCTCAAGCGAAAGCAGAAGAGCGCCGTGCGCTTGCAATCGCAAGAGAGCAAGAAATGATTGCACATGTACAAGAAATGCGTGCAAAAGTTGTTGAAGCAGAAGCACAGCTTCCAATGGCGATATCAGAAGCTTTAAGAAGCGGAAACATAGGCGTTATGGATTTACATCGCATGGATAATATTATGGCTGATACTAGAATGAAGAGCAATATTGGCGGTTCTAATATTGACATTAACATGAGAGCTACACAAAAGCCTAATAATGACCCAACCAAGCAATAAATAATACCTAAATAGCAAGAATAAAGGCTGTGTCAAGTGTAAAACACTTGGTACAGCCTTTTTTGTTTTATACTCGTATCCCCTCAAAACAGCAACAAAAACTTGTATTTTTTTCCGCTACTGTTTTGAGGGGATACGAGTATAATAGCGATTTAATAATTTATGATAATTACTCCTCCGGTATAACAATTGCCGCTAAAATATAAGCCACAATCCCTGAACCTCCAAGACAGGCAAATATAATCCAAGCAAGCCTTATAGCAGCTGCATCAAGGTTAAAATAGTCCGCTACGCCTGAGCAAACACCAACTATCATTCGATCGCTTCTCTTTCTCGTTAATTTTTTCATAATAATGTCCCTTTCTATTTTTTAATAAATAATCTCTTTTAAAACCAAGCCATGCGGCGGAGCTGTCGGTCCTGCAAGTGTTCGGTTTTTTGATTTTATAATATGTGGAATTTCATCAGGCTTAATCTTACCGAGCCCGACATATGAAAGCGTTCCTGCTATTATTCTTACCATATTATATAAAAATCCATTTCCGGTAATAGAGATTGTTATAATGCCGTCATCTGCTGATACAGAAATATCATACACCGTTCTTATAGATGAAAGTCGTGGAGAACCCGTCGCAGAAAACCCAATAAAATCATGTTCACCGATAAAATGCATCGTCGCGGACTGCATTAAACTAACATCAAGAGGTTTTGAAACATGCCAACAATAATTCACCATCAGTGGGTTTCTATATTTATTATTACAAATTTTATATAAATATGTCTTCCTTTTTGAAGAAAAATCCCACGCAAATTCAGCTGTAACTTCCCGTGCGCAAAGCACTGATATATCGTTTGGCAGAAGGTTATTAACAACTATTGGCAAGCGTTTAACAGGAATTGAAGTATCCGAAACTGCAAAAACTACACCTTGGTCAAGGGCATGAACACCGGAATCAGTCCTGCTTGCACCTTTAACAACTATATATGTTCCATAAGCTTTTGACAATGCCTCTTCAAGTATTTCTTGAACTGCAACGCTATTTTTCTGCCTTTGCCAACCTGAATAATTAGTGCCGTCATATGCCACCTTCAACATGATATCCAAAAAACCAGTCCCTCACCAATGTTTGTAAAACAAACACTCTAAAACAAAAAGGAACGACAAAACCGTTCCTAATTTTTCAACGAAGCAGATACTGAATTACATGCTTTAAGACATAATCCAGTATCGACTTTATTCGTTGGATTAAATTTTTTATTATACAAACTTACGCTTTCTAGCGGCTTCAGACTTTTTCTTACGTCTTACGCTTGGCTTATCATAATGTTCTCTCTTACGAACTTCTCCCATAATACCGGCTTTTGCACAGCTTCTCTTAAAGCGACGAAGCGCACTATCTAAGGATTCATTCTCTTTAATTTTTACCTCTGACATGAATTTCCCTCCTTCCGGTCATGGCGTTTCTACAATGTTGTATAGGATATGCCTGCAAAATTCTGCTTAGCACTAATCCTGGAAGTACACGGAAGCCAAAGGGTTATTCCATGTGATGTTCCATCTAAAACAATGATGATTATACACAAAAATACATAAGTCGTCAACATTAATTTTCTGTCGAAAGTTAAAAATTATACATTGATTACAATAACGGCTTAATTATGAATCATATCTGCAAGCATCTGCCCAACGAATGGTATCAAGTATAGCCTCTTCAATGCTTAGCTTTGTTCCCCAACCAAGTAATTCTTTTGCTCTATCAATATTTGCATAACTGCCGGCAATATCACCTGCACGAGGACCATCATATCCAATATTTATTCTTTCGCTTGTGATATTTTCAAAAGCACAGATAAGCTCTTTTACCGTTACTCCTGTTCCTGATGCTATATTTATAGGCAGATATTTTGCATTTCCATCTTTGTACTTTTCAAAAGCAGAATCAAAGTTTTTAACAGCGGCAACAAAGGCACTGGCAACATCCCAAATATGAACATAATCTCTTATGCATGTCCCGTCTCGTGTACTCCAATTGCTGCCGGCAATTTTGAAAACAGATTCCTTTTCATCTGTAACATCAAGCAGCTTTCTGATAATGCAAAAAGAATTTTGGGTTTCTGAGCCAAATCGGACTTGCGGGTCTGCTCCTATTGCGTTAAAGCATCTAAGTGATATACACCGCATGTCATATGCACCACAAAAATCCTGCAGCATAAGCTCTGTCATATATTTGCTGCGTGAAAATGGGTTTCTTGGCTGTATCGGAGATTCTTCCGTAACCATATATCCCGGCACAACATCATAAATATTACCGGATGAGTTCAAAATAATTTTATTAACTCCGAGTTCGCTTAGCCGCTTAAAAAGCTCCATGCTCTTAACGAGATTTTCCTTATAAAACTCATACGGATACTGCACTGAAGCACTTATAGACACTCTTTCTAAGGAATGTACCACAAAATCAATATCCTTATGATCTTCAAAAATACGCCCAAGCAGAGCGGCGTCATCCAATTCGCCTTTATAAAATTGTTTAATCTTACCAGTTATACATTCACTTATATCAACACAAGCAAGCCCAATAACCTCAAATCCGTTATCTAGCATAGCATAAGTGATGCTGTTTCCTATGAAACCGGTCATACCTGTGAGCAAAACCTTCATTTAGTATCCCTACCCTTTTTAATGGTTACCCTTGCAATACAATGTACAACACGCCTGAAACTGCTAAAAATTCGCTTCTTCATGTATCGGAAAGAAGTCCGACGGCGTTAGCCGCTTTTGCCGTAGGCAAAAGTACTGATTTATTTT
>Ga0123352_10015175_pt1 | contig 12261 bp, 7 predicted proteins | sample TergutLab28metaG_FD_89700 | JGI IMG/M metagenome (GOLD analysis project Ga0123352, IMG submission 89700) | Labiotermes labralis P1 segment gut microbial communities from Petit-Saut dam, French Guiana - Lab288 P1 | ecosystem: Host-associated > Arthropoda: Insects > Digestive system > Gut ... | reverse complement strand
GTGGAAATATTCTGAGGAGAAAAATATTCGTGAATGTGTCGAAAAACTCAGACCCAGATGTTGGCCTGAGGAAACTACAATATGCTACAAGATTTCATTAGTCCAGTGATTGATAACTAATTTGAATGTAATTTTATGTTTGTCAACACGCCACACCGTATACATAAGTGTACTAATACTCTTTGTGATGATGTCATAATAAATTATTAATACTTATGTTAGTTTAATGTATGAACCTAAAAAAATGGAAAGGCATTTACGAGTAAATTTGTTGGGATCGGGCCCTCGTCTTATGAAAAAAGAATTTACTGGGCCGCGGTCTCACAGTGGTTGAGAAACACTGGTCTAATGTCAGGCAAAGTAGGGTTAAGTTGCGGCGCGTTGGCCTTGAAGAATTGCCACCTGCTCGGTGAAGCTGCGAACAACGTGAAAATTTTATGTATTTTTTTTTTTTGCGCGGCTGTATAACTGTACAATATAAACAGTCTAAATACACATTTCCTAAATTAATATTTTAATTTTTAATTTTGATGTCTTCAACATGTTTCGAGCACACTCTTCTACTGACTAAACTGCTTATAGCGATGCATGTAAAACATACCATACCGTAACTGCATAACAACCTGCTTCCTGAAGATGAACACCTCGGGTTCGAAGCGTCTGGAAGACATCAAAATTAAAACGGGGAAATATTAATTTAGAAAATGCTCTTTTGTTTGGTTTATATTGTGTAAAGTGTAAATCCTTTGGATTATTCCGAAAAATGACACTGCCTCTGAAATACACTTCGCGGCAACTCCCAAAAATTAAGTTTGTGTTACGACAGCTACAGTATGCGCCACAGGGTCGGTCTGAAGGTGATGTTTGTTCCTTTCACACCCTTAAACCCTGCAATTACAAATAAGAAGGCTGAAGTCTTCTACTGAATCCAGGAAAGAATTCTACAGCTCTTTAACCAACTTGAACTTGAACAGGAATAATGTCAATAAAATTCTCAATCACCTTCATTTCCGCTGGGTTCAAGACAACGTATCGAAGCACGGGCGACATTTGGTCCTGGTGACTCAGGTCTGGCGTACAATCGTGTACAGCCCTCTTTTTTCACGTAGACTGCCTTTACTGATATTGGTCCATTTTGGATATAGGTCCAAGATAACGGTCATGAATTTCTTCGGTGCTGTTGTTTAACACATGCTCCTGCGTTGTGGATCGAATTTGTAAATACAGTAGTATCTTCCAAATAGCTTCGCGGTTGTGAAGTGAGAAAGAAAACCAACAAGATGCAGCAATTAGATGTTTATTATCAACACTTTCTCAACATGTTTCGGGCATCATTATGCCCATCTTCAGGAGAACAAGACGTGTGTTACTGCAGAACAAGACTTGTGTTACTGCACGTCTTGGTCTCCTGAAGATGTGCATAATGATGCCCGAAACATGCTGAGAAATTCTTGATAATAAACATCTAACTGTTACATCTTGTTGGTTTTCTCTCTCACTTCACAATTTGCTCACGAAGCACGGTCACAGAAACCTAAAACTTCGCGGTCTTTTCGTAAAAGCTAGACATTGCTAAGTTAAATATTACACCACTGCAGTTATGAGCTTCAAGAAGCCTGGCCAGTGCTCCGTCTCTTTCTTTATCTTTCAACTATATACGTATTATACATGTTGTTATTTCATAATTTATTTTTTGTATTTAAATACAATTAGATACATTCAAAATATTCCCATTTTTTGTTTTGTTACTCTTCTGGTTTACATTCGGATATTTTTATGACTAGAGCATCTCGTTGCCACTTGACTTGCCGTTCTGAACAGCTCAATTTGCAGCAAAAGCAAGAAATGCGACATTACATATATTAGAGTAATCGGGCCACATTCATAGAATGCTTTCTCCTTTTGGCAATTTTCTCCTAGAGAATTCTTCAGGCAAGTGTTGTTTGCCACTAGTTTTCGGAAAGTAAAAGCCAATAGCCTACTTAAAATTTGTAAAAGACCTCTTTCAATGAATATGTGAACAGCCTTATAGTCTAACAAATATGCCCAATTGCATGGATCGTACCTTTGTCCTTCAGTATCCGCACAAACTGCGTTGATCTTTGCTTTGTACTTTGATTCTCTGTCTTCCTGAAGCGTAGCAAAAGCCATCAATCCTTTTCCTTGTTCTTCACATTAAGAATTTTACACAACCGAGGCTCTATCTACTAACTTCTCCGGGTTTTCAAAATGCCTTCATCTACCATTTTTAAAAAAAAAAAATGTTCAGTTCTTGAACTAAACTTTCATCATCTACATTTGTCCTTGATAGCCATGGCTATTATGTACTTACAAAGTAACAGCCATTACGAATTTTGAGCAATTTGCCCACATTCAATATCGTAAAGAAGGGAGAAAATTCACTCACAAGTTAATCTTCTACCGCACGCGGAACAAACCTTTGTCACTGGCCTCACACAACTCTGAACTCTTTGAATATTTCCAGCTTCAAGTTATCCCAGGATCTCTGCAAGCAAGGAAACGAAAGGGACCCCACATGCTGCTGGTTTAAGATTTACCCTACTTTCCACACCTGCCTCCAGTATGTCCGTTTAGCTACAAAGTGAAATTAAAATCTAAACTGCACATTACTATATGCAAAGGTTTAGGTGGTTTTCCTAGCAGAATACTATGCTCGTTTCTTTCACTGTTTCCACTGTATGCGGGCAAAGAAAAGTACATTTCTGGCTACTATTTTCAAATTCTGAATTTCTCTTTAAGGTTTTTCGGCCAGCCGAGCGAGATTCACATTAACATACATATCTGAGAAGTTAATAGAATGACAGCCAAGTTCCCTTTAAAAGGCTGTGGCACCTGAAAGGCTTGTGGATTTTCGAAAGCTGAGGTCAGAATGCCTCCATAAAAAGCTGTAAGCCAACCCATCCTCGGAACCTTATTTCCTGTGTTCCGAGGATGGTTGAGTTCGCTCACCTATGCTACATTAAAAAAACATGAATGGGTGTTCTGTACTTTTTTTTTTTTTCAAAATACAGAATTCTCTTAACTCATGCCTCTTCCAGTGCTGCAGAAAGTACTGTTGGGTGGAAAATCCTGTCTGCGACACGTGGCTGTAACCCTGCTGTCATTTCTTCCATATACTAGAATTTTCCGTGTAGAGCGCTGAAGGCAAAGGCTTATGTTTCTAAGACACCTCGAATTTATTAACGCTCTCTTTCACAATTTCGAAAGGAGTTTCCATTACAGGTGGATTCCACTTCTGATTAACTTTATTGTCTAGGTACGTTCCAGTGGCTGCACTGTTATTTATCTACAGTATAAAATCTATGATACTAAAGGGCACAGTCGAAAGCACAGTTCTAATTTATTAAAATATGAAACCCCTGTTGGTGGTGTACCTTCACTATCAGGTCCTTTTCCTACATCATTGTACAATTAAGTTGTGTTTAAGAGCGGAAGTAGATATCGTAGTCCCCTCCCCCCTCCAAATACTAGAAACTATTGGTAGATATGGTTTGGAACAGTCCGGCCAAATGACCTCTGCCCCACATACAACCGACAGTCCTTATTAGTCTGTGCATTCTATAGCTTCTAGCCAGTAGAGATGAACTTTTTAAAACATTTTTCTTCCGACAGAAATTGTACTTATTATACTGATCGAAAATGTACTGGAGTAAAATACAGACATAACCAATTAATACCAAACTGTGTTAGGAGATGGCAGTAAATGTCACACGGACCAACCATTAATGACATCGGAAAATGCGGGCACAAGCACTTTACCCGACGCAATAAACTCAAACACAAAACTGCTATGTAATTGAAGATAAAGTTAATTCAACAAGCCGTCCATATTACATTACTGTTTGACAAGTACTATCAACATCACGAAGCGAGAAAAAATCACCGAACTCTAGAATGATAGGAATTGTACCTAAATTGAATACGTCTACAGCGTTGATCGATTTCGTCGTTTTGATTTTTCAACATTTAAACTTCACATTTAAACTGAAATACACGCCATAATCTGAGAGTTAATGTTTTCGATTCACGTGCCTTCCTCTGATGTTTCCGAAAGTGAGGACGCCATACTGTTTCAAAAGTACGAACGATTCTTGTTGCCTCTCGTAATACGCGCGCAGCACCGGTCATGCAGTCGCGGCACAGGTCACAGATGTCAGCTGAGCTTATCACCCGTGCCACCAGCGCTCCCCCCTCCCCCCAACCCGTCTTCCACACTCTTTCGCGCTCTCGTAACGATCGGTGAATCCCAGTAAACGTGCACGTGCAGTTCCTAATTCTGTAGTCAATTTGGAACATAGCAATAGCGTCCAGTATCTCCATGCTAGTTCATTTTCCGTAGCACGAACGTGAGGCGATAGCGCGGGTACGCAAAAAGAAATGTTTCTTTGCGAAAGAGAATGACCACATAAAACCAGACAAATAATTTATGCATTTGACTCCTATCATTAACTGTGATCCAGAGCCCGGTTCAATGCAGACGGCTAACTGGATGTCAGCCCGAAACCATTCTGTTGCAAATTGATATGAAGAGTGTCCAATTAAAACTATGAAACGAACTTACGGACTGATTTTGATGTTGTGCTTCGCATGCACAAGGCACAAGCTGCTTCCTGGAGGAACAGTTTCCCCGAACAAATATGCACTGAACATTAACACGTCTGCTTCATATTGTCATGTTCTCGGGTTGAAATTTCCGTCCGTACATAGCTATCTTGGCTTAGGCTATCGGGTTTTCCTCAGTACCCCCTTACAAATCTTAAATTAGGCCACCGCCGCCTTTTGCAAATTCCTGTTCAATTCAGTGTGGATAACAAACCAACTAGATGTCACTTTTGTGTAATGCTTTATTTTCTCGTTTATAAGTTGCTCAACATGTTTCGGGCAACTATGTGCCCATCATCAGGAGCTGACGACTGCTTAGTGTTTTCGCCACGTGTTGGTATTGAGCTGTGGCTGCAGTAAGGTTGTCAAAACCGGTTGGTAGGTAGTGTGTCCATTGAGGGGTTCGTAGCACAACTGTTAAATTCGTTTTTAATAACCATCCCACCATTCCACGTTATGATTTATACGAGTTCTTCAAAGCACTGTTAAATAAACTGCAAAAAAAAAAATTTTTGCCAAAAGCGACACGTGTTCACGTAAAGCCCGATGCAGTGAAAGTGTGAACATTCGTTTTCAGTTCAGTGCAGTAAGGTGTTGCCGAGGCTGTTTACAAGCATAAGACAAACGCCGGGACATGTAAAGCGACAAATATTGACACGCGATATCAACCACGTGCGCTGCAACAACAACAACAACAACAATATAACAATATCTCAAGGGCGAAATAACGTTAACTGTAGCACAAATTGTAAATACAGAACAGCTGCAACATTATATACTCTAGAACCTTGGTTTGTTTCAGGTATATAATTGTAAATACCCCGCATAACGGTGATAATAAGGGTAATAATAATAATAATAATGTTCCGATAATTAGGGAACTCAAAAAGGATTCGGAAGCTAAACACCAGTAACATAAGTAACCGTATGTGAGCCACGTGTTCTGTTTTATTCGTAGTTAGACGGCGACTTTGTTTCGGGACAAAATGTTAAAGAGAAAATTTGGACGTAAGAGGTCGTGCGCAATCGGGAAGCCTCGGGTTCAATGTAGGCCTGGAGTTAATTCGTTATTCTCCTCAGTCCCTGTCGGCAAAAGCCGGGCTCTTTATCAAATTAGGCCTCTTCCTTCCAAATACACTACTTATCCTGTGTTCGTATGCTGCAGAGAACCGACCGGGTCCGTCCAACCTGGGCAACGTCATAAGCCAGATCTTGCTCTGCAAGCAGATAACACCAGACTTCCGGCAGGAGGAACTGTACTCCATCACCAAGGACTCGCAGGATGTGCGCAGGATGGTACAGGACATGCAAGAGTTCATGCCACAGCAGGAGAACAACACAGGTATAACGTCTATTGTCGCCAAACTTTAATTGTTGCCTCCTTACGCATTTGTCTTCCTCCACGCTCTTCATTTTGACCACTTTTCTCATTCATATTCTATTTCCTCCTATTCCTACTGTCCCTCTGCTTCTTGCTATCCTTCATGTCACTTTTGCAACTTTTAGTTTGCAATTTTCTGTTTGTCACACAGGATAGAAATGGTCTTGCTGTTTGTCAAGAAACATATAAGCCTCATTTCAAGATTCCTTCTCCTATGGTTCGATCGCGGTAGAACAAAAAGATTTGTCTCGTCTCCGAAACTTCCAGTCTGCTTATGGGGCTATCCAGCCTCTTATTCAATTGGAATTGGGGAAAACACTGTGGGGGTGAGAAGCTGACTACCTACTTCCATCTAGCACCGAGGTTGAGGATGCGTGGAACTATACCTCTACTTCCCACAGGCCTTCATGACGCGTCATGAACTCCTGTTTCCGTTAGTGTCATTTCTGATGGCTAGTGTTCGGTGACTATGGGCACAATTTACTTGTAAAAGCTTTGGATTTTCTTTTTGAAAGAAAGTTCATTTTTCAAGATTGTTTCACGTTCAGATGTCTGTTTGTTAGAGTCTTCGAACTAACACACAAAATTTCAGTTTCTCTCACAGTACTATCATTCCCCTTCCACTACAAACCCCAACTGGTTATTGCTGTTAAGTGAAATAATAGCTGTTTAAGTTTCACACAAAACACATAAATGCATACAGTAATCAGTGTGTTTTAAATGTTTAGTCATAGCCTTGGTCGCTCCAGGTACCTATGGATTATAATGCAGTGGATTACTACTGCCTAAATCCTGGATGGTTACAAATGTTCTTTGGCGTAACTAATACGCAATTCTGAGTTGCAGAATATACGTTGTGTTTGAATACGTATTATACATTATGATTACTAACTTGCTAACCGCGCCACAACACGCTGCGTATTGTGTTCTTTCTTCTGGGTGAATCCTCGGCGTCTGAATTTTATGTGCCGACCCTTCGGAACACTCTATCTGTTCCATCTCGTAGGCGGTGTAAGCAGGAAGAATTTTCTTCCCGCTTACATCGCATATGAAGATGGAACAGATAGATTGTTCCGAAACGTCGGCACATAAAATTGAGACGCCGGGGAATCACCCAGAATAAAGGATACAATGTTCAGATTTGATATCAAGCAGCATTTGTTTCCGGTTGCAGAGCGGAACCAGGCGCTGACTGGGGATGACACAGGAGGGCAGCACTGGACCAAGAAGAATCGCAGTGCGTCTTTCTACAAAAACATGGGCAGCTTCTGCTGCATCTGTCGCCCAAACTATCTGTGATGAGTGGGAAAGCCGTTATATCGCCATACAGTTAAGATATCATTAGAATGGAGAAACCGCTAAAACACTCGCCTTCCTAACTGCAGTAGTCGCGATTCTCCCTATTTCTGTCACCCCAATGACGCCGTTAGACAGAGAAATGCGTTATAACGTTCTTCGTTATAACGAGAAGGTTTACTTTGAGAGTGAAGGTAGGGTCTGTCGTAACGACATTTCAGTCAGTGACACACTACACTTTTGTCATTTTAACTCGTTATAACACTGGAAACAAAAATACCTTCTTCAAAGGAAGACGAGCGTCTTTTACATCCACATTAACAACTGTCCTATATGGCAATGTATTTACATAGACGATACATTACGACTATCAGACACACATCCTCTGTCAGTTGACAACTGTACAAAACAATGACTATTATTTGCGAAGTGTTTTTTTTTTAATTTGCGTGATTTTCGTTGCGACTCATCGCACTAGGTAACCTGATGAACACTTTACAACCATGTGTGCCATAAAAGGAATCAACGCGCCGTTTGTTAGCGCTGTGTGTGTTTTCATCAGCCTGAGGCGAGATGTGCTACATGCGTTACGTGAAATATTTCAGTTCTTGCGTTGGGCAAGCGCGGTCTCAGCTGACCCCTAAAAAAACTAATATTATCTTCAGAAATATCTAAAGATTCTGTTCGTACCTTACAGTAAAGCAAATCCCGTCTCTGTTATATGAACCAATCAAATAATTTCCTAAAATGTAATTGCTGTCTGTTCGAAGAACCTAACAAGTCATAAATACGCTCTGTGAGCCGAACGTGTAATTCTTTAGTGTTAAACGTGGTGGCACATAAAGTAACCACTAGGCTTTAACGGGGTCACTTAGTAGCTCAGATTCCTCAAAGATATTTAACTCTATTTACGACGATTTGAAAATATTGTTAACGCGTTTTAAAATAACTCCCATTAAACATTTATTATTGACAAAAAAAGTTCAGGTAGAACTGAGGAATTAAGTGCGGTTATTGCCACCACTAAGCAGACAAATTTCAGATATTCCACTTAAATATATTTAGACCTTTTTTTTTTTACGTGGTATACATTCCTGGTAGAGTTTTCGAACATTCGGGCCAGTGACGTCAACTTGGCAACAGCGCTACATTCACATGAGGTTCGGCTACGCCTCCCGCAAGTCTTTCATCATCTGTGGCCTATTTCAGCACAGAGAGAAACGTCGCGTGCGAATTTTAGAATATGTGATTAGCAGAGCGATTTAGCGAGTCGGACTAGCGAGTTGCAAACGTGAACCCCAGCTACGGTTATATCTTAGACTACGCCAAGGTTTCTCTTCGTAGTAAAAAGCAACCCGACTGAAAGATCCGAATGAGAATTCAGTTTGTATATCTGAAACTGAATGTGCTAAGACAAGTACACTTTGTTTTATACCTGAAACTGTTTAACGATCAAAACGAAAATCGATGGCGAATTCGGCAGAATTAATAAATATCTGTCCAGTCTGTCAGACATTTTGAAGAATTATCGTGCCTATAAAGGAGAATGATTCGATTCGAATATAGTGAATGGTAGTGGCACAAAACACTTATGGCCACTTGGCACTTCGTTGTATATATCACCGCAAAATAACACTTTGCATCAACTACATGATTCACACACACATCGCTGAAGAAATTTCTTCCCTGTGTTGCAATTCCACAGCATTATACTCCGATACTGGACCTCTCTTACACACAATGGCACTAAAATAATATTTATGTTACTTCTTAAACGATGGAAAAGTAAGTTCACCACTTTGTCGCGAGAAATGTTGTGTTATTGTTTAAACAGCCAGGCCTGTCTTATGCAAAGAAACAGCAGCGTTTCTCCATTCGTTATATTTAACCACAGACTTGCACCACGGAAGTTCGGATTATGGAACAGTAATTTGTATAACGTACGCGCAGGAATTCGAAACCAGAGCTTCTGCTATGCTATGCTTTGCTGTTTAAGTTGGTGTGTTTGTTCCAAATATTCTATTGCTTTGGGAAACAAAGTCATACGTAGTGACTGCAGAGTGTATGGATTTTTGTGGCATAAGGGCAAAGTTCAAGTGTCGAGACGCAAGTTCGGCCCCGGTTTGGATTTCAAATATGACATTTCTTTAAACACCAATCACAAGTAATATATTACTGTTACTTATTACAAATAATATTATTCCTAGCGACTGTGTGTCTTATGTACGGGTTACATAAGTCTCATAATAGGGTGACAAAGCGAGTCTTCTTACTACACATGTTGAATACAAAGCAATAAGATGATATTTGTTTCCTTGTTTGTTAGACACTAGTGCACCGTGTAGTCTCACCAACATACGCCCGCCACCTTATTGCCTATAATCTTGTAATGGCGGATGTGTTGGATTTGCCCAGACGCTGCTGCACCGTTGAGGCGTTGTTCAGTGCTACCAACCTGCATTCTGTCCTCCCAGAAATTGCCAAAAATGCCGTCTTTTGCCGGACACGGTATAACATAGGCAGTATGTGTTTTGTGTCAAATGTTTATTTTCACACTGTAAGTTGTAACGTAAAATTTACAAATTCAATAGGCGCTGCATCACAACTTAGAAGTAAACTTACAACTATATAATCTGGGTGGTGGTGACGGTCAGACAAAAGTACACCGTGTACTCCTAATGGCGTTCCTCAGTCCGGCAGTTCACGCGGGAGCTTTGCTGCATCGAAAGCGTGCATCCACAGGGAGTTTGGGTTTCGTTTTCCCCCAAAGTTCAGCTTACCCCCATTATTCAGAAGATTCTCGAAGTGCCGACCTTCAGCTTCCAATTAGGTTTCGCACCTTCTGAAACTATTTATCGACACGCTAAGGGCGTGAAGGAGCTCTTGTCTTGCAGTATGAGCAATTCCTCTTGGAATGTTCCCTTTCATTCTTGCTAAGAATGTGGATTCGCATAAACTGCATCTTTCGGGGTCCCCATAAACAGCAACGGCACGGATGCAAATGTGGCGATGTAGTTTACCAAAATTTGCAAGTTATTTAATGTTTCTTCGCAAGACGTTCGGGTAATATTTTTCGAACACTCACTAAACAGGAGATTCCGAGTCACCCAAGGAAGTTCATGAACTGCATGGAGATTTTCGGAAAAATAGTGTCTTTTGTTCTAGTAGTCTAGGTGTCAGTTTAATGTAAACTATGCTCCCTTCGAGAAAAACACGATTTCCGGATCAAAAAAATGTGATCACTTCCGGTTCAACAAACACCAGCAATACTGGCTTCCTGCTTTCCAGTTGAGAGGCAATAGCTTTTGTGCTACTGTAATTTTATACGGGCATAGTTTTAAAACTTTTTTTGACTGTGATCTGAGGATTTTGACTCTGCACTATAAACAGCCAATCGGTGCAAAGTTTTTTCTGTGGTTTGTTTCCATTCGAGCTCCAGTATCATCCAGCGTATCTTTAGCTAAGACGTTACATTTTCCTCTTTCTATACGTTTAGCACTGAACCTGATCTTAGAAATTTTCCGAGTATTCTGTATATTGGTCGATCCTAGTGGCCGCACGGTCTAATGTGTGCGTCTACGGCCGCTCGCTTGTTGGGATTTCGGGTTCAAATCCCGACGGAAGCATGGATGTCCGTCTCTTGTGAGTGTTGGGCGTTGTCAGCTAGAGGTGTGTGCCTCGGGTCGATCACTCGTCCGGAGGATTCCTACCGACTGCGACTGATTGAGATCTTGAAGTCTCGATAATGAGGCCCAGGCCCACTATGGGCCTTTGCGTCATGGAAAACAATAATTCAGTATATTGTGTTCCTGTGCACCGCACTGTTGACGCGGCATTCTTTCTGGAAAGTTTTGCGACAAATTTTCTCTGTCGTATACTTAAGCAAAAGTATTGCTAATGAAGAATTTTTTTTTAACCGTGTGCGTTTTTCATTCCCGATGTGCACCGGCTGTCTGTGACTAATAACTTCTGCCTGAAGGCTCATCTCGTTTGTCGGTTGGGCATTTCAGTAACCCGGCACAGTACTTTCCTTCACTTAGGGACAGGATTAGAAATACTCTGTATTTCGGCTCACGTACTACTCACATCAAATAAATTACAGTAAAATAGAAGAAGTAAATAGAACACAATAATGAAAGGAACATAGACACAGAATATATTCCTCTTGCCTAGTTGGTCACAAAGTGTTATGAACTGGCAATTAGGTATGTTAGACATTTGGTAGATATTTCTGTGTGAGTCTGTGCGTCGGTAAACTTTGTTTAAGTACACTATAATTGATTTTAACCAATTATCGTCAGCAGCTGTCCATGTAACAAGTAACAACATGTATTTAAAAATGACGTTCCTGATTGTCGGGTAGCTCACTAACCTATTGTGATCTACTGTGTTCTCGGAGCAGAAAGTCCAGTCACTTGACAACATGATCCATCACATCATAATCCAATTTTGGGTGGGATGTAAGGGCGTTTCATGAGAAAACGGAACCAAGACTCATCACTGAAGACAACATGATACAAAGTATCGTGCTCTCTGTATCAATAACGAGGTAAAACAGACGACAATAATGCAGTATATTTTATGATATTATTTCAGTTCTTGCGTTACCTGAAAACGATAAAAACTTTGGCCTAACTCCATAACAGCCCTTGGTGTGCTCGAATAAGGCGTGCCCTTTGTGAAGTCGGCATTCTGAGCATTTTGGGGCGACTGCAGTAATGGCTAATCGACACCTTCAAGTTATTCCTCGCTTAGTCATGACGGGCGTCTATTCTGTTACAAATACTACCTATTTTACGAAAATGAGTTACAAATCTAAACTTTTTTGAATAAAGGTCGACCAACTAGATGACACTTGCTTTATTATCTACCGCTCAACATGTTTCAGACGTTAATACGTCCATCTTCAGGAGCTTGCGACTACTTGTTGCGTTGTGTAGGCTGACTTGAGGCGTGCTGGT
>Ga0123352_10015171_pt1 | contig 12261 bp, 7 predicted proteins | sample TergutLab28metaG_FD_89700 | JGI IMG/M metagenome (GOLD analysis project Ga0123352, IMG submission 89700) | Labiotermes labralis P1 segment gut microbial communities from Petit-Saut dam, French Guiana - Lab288 P1 | ecosystem: Host-associated > Arthropoda: Insects > Digestive system > Gut ... | reverse complement strand
TTTGGTAATCAATAAGTGAGTAATAGCTGTCAAAGTTTCAAACTTCTCTGGCCAATATCTCCGTAAACATTGAACTTTGGATATAGGTGTTTTGGGTTATATCGTTATAGTTTGACCTAAGGATCACTCTCCCGAAGTTAGGTCCTTTCCTCCTGGGACACCCTGTATATGTATGTATGTATATATGTATGTGTGTATGTATGTATGTATGTATGTATGTATTATTATTATTATTATTATTATTATTATATGTCATTTATTAACTGCATGCTCCATTACATTTAGGTAACACTACATGCTTGGTGTAATAGTTTACAGATGGTTTGATATATACATATAAAATTAACATTCCGTATCTAGTTTTGGCTGTTCGTACGTGCTATGCACTCCGTTGTTATGTGTTGTCACTGTTTCATATATATATTTGAGCACTCTATGTTAGTGTTTGAGTATACTTTTGCAATTATTGTATGTATGTATGTAACTGTTAGCTTGTCAAGATTGGCTCTACCCCATAGAGTGAGTGCATTGGTTGCACGTTAGTTGGATGCTTCACGTGCTGTTAATATGGAGGTGGACAATGTACAACTTGCATCTACAGCAAAGAGTCTCCTTTGGTTTCAGAGCTGTTGCTAAAACCAAATGTCATTAGTGTAGAAGGTTTTCATAAAACAAAGCTACGAATTTCCCGTTGTTCAGTTAATAACTCAAAAGTTATAAACACTTAGAAAAACTGCTTTTCAGATTGAGTGTCCGAGATGAGTACACATCACTGTGAAACCCTGCATCCATTAAGTGAATTGCTCACAAATGCTAAATGCTGATGACTTTCATACTGATTTACTCAGGTTCACAAAACCTTCTCTTCAAGAGCTCGGTGTTAGCACTGTGTTACAAAAACAGCTCGAAACTGAATTCATTACTCGATAGAAGAGCGAATTAGCTTTGCGGCACTCGAAACTTTCCTACGTCATGTTTCAGAGAATCCTTGACGGTGAACTTTTTTTTCCTGCTGTTCTGCACCTCCAGTTGAGTTTCGTGACTTCACCTTTTTTTTCGGCCCAAGAACAATGTCAGCCCTGAACGCCCTGCATTGTTAGGCTTCTGTAGCCTCTTGGTACAAGAGAATGTCCAAGGATCGAAGAACGAGTCGTTGCCGCTTCTGACTTGGTACCTTCACATTTGGCCGTCTCTTTCGGACATACAGACTAATTGCTTGCAGTTTATTAAACGAATGTGGACTGTTAACGTTCACCGGGTTTTCTTTTGGAGGGTGCAGTGTTTATAATATTCGATTCATTATCTTTGCGGGCGCATCTTAATGGCTTGATTATCCATTAGAAATTTCTACTGGAACATAAGTTCGCTTTACCCTTCGAAATGGCACTAAGTCAGGGCATCTGGGATTTTGCATCTGAGGCAACTTGAGTCTTCAGCAAGATCGCTGTGACAACCGCATATCTCGCTGTTTGATTCCCGTAAGAGCAAGTTTTTATACTACATTGTAATTTTCATGCATTTTTCTTACATTTTGTTGTCCCGTAGTCCTTGACTACCATAGGTACACGAGGTTCCATAATTTGTTTCCAAAATTATCTCCAGTCTTTTTTTTGCCTTTAACTTCCGCCATTGCGTGTTACATCAGGACGTGTTGTTGAGCGACATATTACAGTTTGAAACATCCAATACGATGGTAACTAATTAAATTTATATCCTTGATAAGCTGATAATAGTTTACGTATTTGAAGTACTGTCTACCATTTACTTAAAAATAATAATCTCTTATATTCACATCTTTGTTTCTTTTTAGCGCGACAGCCCCCAGTGCGTCATGGCTTCCTCATTCACGAGGTTTCTAGATCACACACGACACACCACGGTCGGTAGGACTCCTCTGGGCGAGTGATGAGCTCGACGCAGAGACCTCTGCCTGGCAACACACATAACACTCACAACAGAAAAACATCCATGCCCCGGTGGAATTCGAACCCACAATCTCAGCAGGCGAGCGGCCACAGACGTACGCCTTAGACCGCGCGGCCACTGGGACTGGCACATTCACATCTAATGCATGTAAATCTAAGGACATAGGAGCAAGGAACGTATAAATATGTCAGAGAGAGATTGACTAAAGGGTGTAGAAGTTTGTATATTGAAGTGTCTAATACCGGGAGTTGTTTATTAGATACTAAGACAGTTATGTCAAGGAGAATGAGACGGGAGACTGTAATAGACACGAGAAATGTTTAAGAGGTTTTAGACCGAAGATCAGAAAGGAGGAAACGATATGGGAAGAACGAAGGTAGAAGAATAATATTAAAATTGAACATAAGTAAATAGGATATCTGGGCGTGGGATTGATTCATGTGGCTCGATAGAAGGATCGGATGTTGCCCCTTGTGAACGCGGCAGTAAATGTCGGGTTTCGTTAAAAGTGTTTGGATGATCTTGAGCCGATGAGTGGTAGCCAACATCGGCTGATTCACGGGTGTGTTTTAAACTGTCTAAATATTTGAAAAGTGATGCGTGCGACGCAGGAAGTATTTTGGACGCAAGATGAGACATTAAGCAGAGTGACGGTGCGGTATCTTATTGCATCGGTTACGGTTAGAAAGCCGATTTTGAAAGGAAAGAGATGAATGTATAGTTAGTGGAAATATTTGCATAGAAATTGAAGAATAAAAAAAACAACTAAATGCCACCTATTATTTTATTGTACTTCTTATAGGCTCAACATGTTTCGGACACTACTATGCCCATCATCAGGAGCTCGCGACTATGATGTTGAGTTGTGTCCGGGCTGCAGGCTATAGCCTGCAGCCAGAACACTACTCCAGCCTAACCGTACTTAACCTCCAACATACAGCAAACCAAGAACGAAACGACCAATATGGTAATCAACATCATAGTCGCGAGCTGCTGATGATGGGCATAGTAATGCCCGAAATATGTTGAGCCTCTAAGAAGTACAGTATAATAATAAGTGGCTTCTAGTTGGTTTTTTATTCTTCAGTTATCACAATGACGCACGGTCCAATAAATATCAGATTGTACTGCAATGTTGTAGTGACTTGTGCGGTTAAGAAAATGCATAATTTTGTTAATGTATAACTAAAATTGTTCGTTTTGCTCATATGCATACAAATACAAAGCCACATTGCAACGTCTGAGCGACTTCAGGCTATGAAGTAAATAAGTTTATGTAAATAGTATTTAATATTCATTTCGTACCTCGTAGGAGAGGGGCTGAATTTTCATTACAAATACAAGCGGTTTGCTGCCTCTTAAGGGGATAATCACAGTTCCTACTGCGAATCTGAAGAATCTTTTATATATTTCGCGAAAAGAATACAAAGTGTACTTAGTAACCACTGTGCTGGAAACGGGTTTGAGGGAATCCGCATTGTTCAGCAGAATGTGACGACAGCCGTGTCACTAGCAACATAATACGTAACATGAAGTGAAATACTTTTGTGTTCCCTTTTCTTGTCAGGCCCTGAGGATTACGTTTACCTTGGGTGAACACAGATGATATCTCTGTATCAGAAATGTCGATACAGAAATTTCCTGAAGCGGGGAAACTTATACCGTTTGTACAGGCTACTTTGGATTTAACGTATCTGAAAACCGAATCCGAGGATCAGAGCTTGAAGGACAAACATCTTTCTTCCCTCCACCTTCCTCAACCTACCTGCTATTATCTCTTTCTTGTGTGTCTTATTTAAGCAGTACATACAGGCTGCTTGTAAGTTTATTGTGTATGTGTTTTAAATTTGTACATACATTGTAATATATCATGTGCTTGTATAGGGTGTTATTCTGTTTGATCGATAAACGCCAACCCGACGCGCTAGTGACTTTCTGTTAGACTTTCTGAAAATTATAATCACTGCGATCGGTTCTGCTGCTCCCGTCATGCACTGTTAAACCTCCCTGACACAACGTTTTGCGACACAACGCTGGCAGATCTTCGGGCTGAGAGCTGGGCTGGCGCTTGTCGGTCGAGCAGGGAGAGAAAAGCTCTACATAATTTTAACGCAAAATTGTAGAATTGACGGCCGATCGTAGGGACAATTCTGACTGCCAGGACGGTAACTTCTTAGGGCTCCAGTCGGCCAATGATGTGTAGTATATCGCAAGTATATACTCATACCCTGACATAGCAGTTCGGTGTGCAGAAGTAATACAATGCCTTATGCCACAATGTGATCACATGTTTCAATCTGTTATGGTCATCTTCAGGTAGATAAAAAGCAACCGGTTGCCAGTCCTGGCGCATTCAACTGATGATGATCTTGAGAGGTCGAAATATGTAGTAAGTATAATACAGATAGACTTGTCGGCACCGAGTGATGGTTTATGTTATTACATGTTTGGGTTATTTATTATTATGTTATTTACAAAAACAACGGGATGCAATACTGCACATTTAGTTTGTGTTAAAGTAGTTATTGGTATCCAGCATCGATATTGATTGTGGCAAATATGGCGAGAACCAACCGCTTCGTATCTACTGCCGTGCAGTATATCTTCATGTGCTGCACGTAATCCAGTTGTATGTGGTCAGTTTTTCTGTTGATTTATCCAAATCCTGGGTGCAAATTCTTGAATAATAATTTACAGTCAGTAAAATATATTTCATTTTTCACTATTCTTCACTGCTAATGAAACGAATTTTGAGCATGACATAGTCCAGTGTTGCAGCAGTTTTAATACGGAGGATACAGTCAGCACAAAGCCGGTTATTCGACTGGATCGTAAAATAACCGCCAGGGTCGTCTCTGTCTTCAAAGACTCCAAGTTTTGTTATCTGAGTTAACTCTGCTTGGAATTCATGTTATGGTGGTAGTCGATGGAAGGCAAACATACCGGTCTGTCGAGTAATAATCTTGTATGTACTGGTGACAACTCCCGCTGTTACCACCCTTACTAACACCAGACTACATTCATCGCGTAGTAGAGACTTGGATTCTCAGTAAGCAATTACAAGCATAACCTCTGAAGTCTTTATGACAATGTGTTGTTGAGTTTAGAATATTTATCTTCAAATACTACTTCATATATACGAGCCGCAATAGCGTATTCTTTGTTGAGACAAGGCAATGCGCTGGGGATCCAGGGTTGGATATCCAGCAGAGGCAACTGATTGTTTCTTGTCCAAAACTTCCAAACCTTTTCTGAGGTCCGCCCAAATTTCTGTTCGGTGGATACGGAGGCTATTTCCCTTGGTAAAGCTGCCCGGGCGTGAGGCTAACCACTTACCTTCTCCATTTAGTGCGCAGGTTAAAAATAAGTGGAACTGCATCTCCGCTTTCCTTATGTACGTTCATGATGCACACAAGGACGACTTTACATTTACCGTCTACGTTTTATGTCTAAAGAAGTGCTCAATTCTCCTAAGGTGTGTCATCTCCGTTGTGTGTTGAAAGACTAATGGTGAGTTAATTTCAGTCAGAAAACACAACTAAAATTGTTTCGCTGTTTTGCTGACCGTGCATCTCAGTGTATTTATCTCAGTATTTAACCAACTTGATGCACGAAAGTTTGTTTCACAATAAGTTTTATTTCATGCCTCTACAACGAAACATGTAGAGGCATGAAATAAAACTTATTGTGAAGCAAACTTTGGTGCATAAGGTTGGTTAAATACTGAGATAAACAAATATAATTGTATGCTAGATGATGGTATTTATTGGCAAAGTAAATAACTACATGTTTCGGCCTAAAGCGGTCATCTTCAGGTTATCACAATTACTGTTTTGCTCAAAGAGACATATATGTGAAACTCTTTGAGCAAAATTGTAATTGTAATAACCTTAAGATGGCCGCTTTAAGCCGAAACATGTAGTTATTTACTTTGCTAATAAATACCACCATACAGCATACAATTATAGTTGTGTTTTCTGACTGAAATTAACTCACCATTATTCTTAAGAGCTCACTTATTTTAAAATACTCCTCCTTATCTAAAGAACGGAAAACGTATCTTCAAGCTTCTGTTCACATCAAAAGAAACGGTTAGAACCGTGTAACACAACTAAATTGTATTACTGTGCGTTTTTATCGTGTTTCATAAGGCTTAAAGGGAATTTAAAATATTAAGGGACGGTATTAGTGGTTGCAAGAACGCACTTAAATCACCTAATTTATAACTCTGAGTTCTGGTGGTAAATATGGTTCTTTTGAAGATCATTGCTTTCAGTTTTCTTCCAGAAATATTCTGTTATACTCCATTTGTAAACAAAATTAAAGCGTTCTTGAAAACTCCGAGTAACAAATTACGTGATGTACAAACACTGAAAGTATTTGTGCCAGTAACCGTTACAAATCCTTTTGTAAATTCACTTGTTAATTTGAAGCGACAGCATTGTAACACGGTGTGGTTTGGCGTAGTAATATATTACGTCTTCTGTTTATTTGTGAATTCTGTAGCAGGGTAAGTTGTCTTAGTCTGGTGGCGCGGTTGGAGAGATTCGAGACTGCTATTGTCTATTGGAATTAAGTCACTCGTTTTCCTACACAAACTGCCTCGCAAATGTATTTTCTGCGTCTTCTCAGAGAGACAATAATATATAGCCGTATTATGCGTCACAAAAAGAAAAGGGTTTGTGTCTAACAAACACACAGCATTTTCAGTTTGACAGTGTGTTGGTACAAGTGCATATTCATGTGATTAAATAATAATTGGTTAATAATTTTACTAATGTAGAAATTTTCAGTCACAGTACTGTTTATAGATGCAGATGTTCGTTTATTAAATAACAAAGATTAAACTGGTTAGGCCATGTTGAACGCATGGCTGAGGATAATATTGCGCAGAAGATTAAGAGATGGAAACCCATGTCTAAAAGACCAATTGGAAGACCTAAACGTACGCAATTGGAAGAAAGTGGCACAGAACAGAGATAGTTGGAAGAAAGTGGTTGAGCAAGCCAGAACATTATATAGGTTGTAGCGCTTTATAAGAAAAAGAAGAAGAAGAAGAAGAAGAAGAAGAAGAAGAAGAAGAAGAAGATGATGATGATGATGATGTTCGTACCAAATTACACACCTTAGGCGCTACTTGTTTGAGAAAAATTTTATAGGCCCACAGTCACAGAAATCTTGCGCGTTTCAGTATGCGTATTCCTTTAAAAAATCAATAAAAGCAAATAAAGATAGTATTATATGACGTCGAAGAGCTAAATGATCTGTACTCCTCACCCAATATTGTGCGGGTGATAAAATCGAGAAGAATGAGATGGGCTGGGCATGTGGCGCGTATGGGTAAGGAGAAGGGGGTGTATAGGGTCTTGCTGGGGAAACCGGAGGGAAGGAGACCACTGGGGAGACCTAGGCGTAGATGGGTGGATAATATTAGGACGGATCTCCAGGAGGTCGGATGTGGGTATATGGACTGGATAGGGCTGGCACAGGATAGAGACAGGTGGCGGACGCTTGTGAGTACGGTAATGAACCTTCAGGTTCCGTGAAATGCGGGGGATTTCTTGACTAGCTGCTAACCAGTTAGCTTCTCAAGAAGGACTCTGCACCATGGAGTAAGTAAGTAAGTAAGTATTATATGAAGTATGAAATAATGTTACTTTTATTTAATGGATGTTCTTTACTAGTGTTAACGCACTGTTCTGGACGTCGTCGGATAGTAGTAGAAACTCTTGGATCTCTTTGTACTTTCATTTGTCTTTAGGAATATAACCGAGTTGCTGATAAGTCCTTAGCCCCGCCAGGAAGGAAACAAGCTCGGAAACATGTCAGGGGCGCGAGCGATTTCAGCAAAATCGAGACGCGAGCTGTCATCAAGTTTCTTTTCCTGCAAGGCAAGGCGCCAAAGGAAATTCACGCCATTCTGAGAAAAACATTAGTTTGTTTCCTTCCTAGTCGGGATAAGGACTTATCAGCACCCTTCTACGTTCTGGTGTGAATACACACAAACGTAAGGTTCCTTGATTATTCTGTAATGTAATGGAATCACAATGTGATGAATAAGTAGAAAATAAATAATTGCTCTATACCGGTTTAAGCTATTTCATGTGCAGTGAGGGTTCCGTAGCGCACTGAGGTCGTCGGTTACGGAATATAGTTCCTTCTGCACCTGTGTATTTGTTGTTTAACCCTTATCCTGCTAACGTGGAGAATAGGGTGACCTCCTAATAATGCCAGCAAATGGCAGATGGGATTTAATTCGCCGTTTAAAGGGTTAACAACACAAATGTTTGGAAATTCTGATCCCCATTCATGTGTCTCACAGTTTAATACTTTAACCCTTACCCTGCTAGCGTGGAAAATATGGTGAGCTCCTAATAATGCCAGGAGATGGCAGATGGGATTGAACTCGGCGTTTAAAGGGTTAAAATATTAGGCTAAATGTACATTGGCACACATTAAAATATTTACTTCGCAAATCCAGATGGTCGTTGTGAAGCTGTTAGTAATAATGTTTCATTGTGACCAGGTATATACCTGTGTATTCTGGCCACTGATATGCTAATTTAGTATGAACAGTCTTGGCTGTGCCGATCCCAGTGGCCGCGCGGTCTAAGGCTTAGGTCTGAGGCTGTTCGCTTGCTGGGATTATGGGTTCTAATCCTGCCGGGGCCACGGATGTCTGTCTCTGGTGAGTGTTGTGTGTTGTCAGGTATAGATGTGTCTGCGACTGGCCTGATCACTCGTCCAGAGGAGCCATACCGAGTGTGATCGTGAAGTCTCAGTAGTGAAGGTGGACCTGGTCCACTAGGGGCTGGTGAACCATGAATAAAAAAATCGTGTCTATATAATCTGCCGTTCAGGTGACGGTGTATCGTGATGAATTCTTATAATAAAACTAACTAGATGCACAAAATTCTCAAATTTATTTGTGGAATAAAACTCTACATGTTTCGGAGAGTTTGTCTGTTCATCATCAGCAGTTTTTCACTGTACACACAGCAATGGTATATGTCATACAGGTTTGCTGACAGCTTGCGAGCAGGATCAGGACGGTTCGTCGTGATCCTGCTCGCAAGCTGTCAGGAAACCTCTGTGACATATAACATTGTTGTGTGCACAGTCAAAAACTGCTGATGATGAACAGAGAAACTGTCCGAAACATGTAGAGTTTTATTCCACAAATAAATTTGAGAAATTAGTGCATCTAGTTGGTTTTATTGTAAGAATTCTATATAATCTTTTTTAAATGTTTTCCATCCCGAAGTGTTCGATACACATGCAATAAACAAAAATGTTCAGTCAAACACAACAATAATATAGTATGTTATTTATTGATCTTGAGCGAAATGTTTCGATTCCCTTGGAATCATTATCAGACCTTAACTGAAAAATACAGATCCATTACATAGAACTATTAAAACACCTTATGGGATCCCAAACGTTCACAACAAATTTATGTTCACAATACATATGTCTTTGTATTGTGAGCATAAATTTGTTGTGAACGTTTTGGATCCCATAACGTGTTTTATAGTTCTATGTAATGGACCTGTATTTTTTAGAGAGGGTCTGATGATGATTCCAAGGGACTCGAAACATGTCACCCAAGATCAATATATAACAGACTACATGTGTGTTGTGTTTGAATGAACATTGTTGTTTATTACATATTTAATTAATCTGTCCAAAGAGGTGTCTGTATATTTAACGTGGCCACGACTGTGACTGTGTAAATCATGGGCGTATGTATTATGTCTAATAATTTTCCTGCATTAACTGACCAGTCATGTTACTCTATAATCTGGACATTCATCACCATTATTACAATCATCATCATCATCATCATCATCACCCGTCACGAGTTAGGCCTTGTTATACCTGATTCGGCCTCAATTGATAACTTCTTCAAAGGTCTGCCATGTCGTCTACGTCCATTAGGTCTGTAATTCGGCATTATTTTTGGCATCCTGTTGTTGTTCGGTCTTGTTGTATTTTGTAGCCAGTTATGATTTGTATCTTCTTAGCTTCTCGTCTACTGTTTCTACTTTCAACCCTTCCAGATATACTTAAATTCGTCTGTCGTTACAAAGAGTGTTTCTCGTCGTTCGTTTGAAAATATTAATCTCGATTGATGTCAATAGTTCTTTATCTTTTTATTCTGAGGTCCAAATTTCGCTTCCGTACAGGAGAATGTGGAGAACCAGTGCGTTATGTATTTCTATTTTTTAATATTTCTGGACCAAAGTTATTTTAAATGCCTTGTTTAGAATTTCCAGTAAAAAGGTAAAGTGATCCCGTTACAGGCCCGATGTGGCCCAGAGGATGGGTAGAGGTATAGCTCTACTCTTCCATGACCGCGGCATTAGAAGGGGGTGAGAGGTCAGCAGCACGCCCCGGCCACACTTTACCCTGGGAAAGACCCGGTACCCATTGTAGAGGAAGCTGGGTGGGCCGAAAATTTCTTCCCCAACGGGATTCGATCCCGGACCGTCCAAACCGAAGTCAGTCGCTATACCGACTGAGCTACCGGGCCCAGAATTTCCAGTGCTTGAGCAGATTTTGTTTGTTTGTTTTTTAAATTTCTGTTCCTGTTGACAGGAAATTTCACAAACGCGGTGTTTAAAATTCTCCCAATTGTTTAAACATTTGTTCTACACAGCGATTTTACATCTTGCTACGTGTTCTCCTTAAAATGTCATCGCTTCAGAATTTTCTGGTAAAATTACCTTCCAGAATTTTTGCTATGTTTTGTAATGAAAATAATCCCCTCCGTAAATTATCCAGTGAATCAGCTCTAATCACTTGGTCGTCTCTAAAACTTGTATTGTTTATTTTTGCACTGATTGGTAGAGTAGTGCATATTGCCTTTTGTGTAGATCTGGTTCCATTTTACTATTATTTCATTCGCGTAAATGTTTAATATATTTGGTGATGAAGCTCACCCTTGTCTGACTCCTTAACTAATTGTGTGTTCTGATAATGGTTTATCTTTACTTTATTTTGTTTCCATAGTAAATTTATATTGTACATTTTAACTATAAATTTAGAATACTTTTCCTATGTAATATTTCATTCATGCGCTTAATTTATGTAACAAATATTGCCTCTACAACCTGGACGACAATGCGCGTGTGTAATTAGGCCAAATCATGTGTCGTTTTAATATGACCAAATTTTCGCCCAGTTTACTTCGACCCTAATGATTAAGGTAGAATGTTCCTCCCCAAAATATTGACAGCCGCCTGCAAGACTACGCCGTATAACTGACCAGAAGCCCACAATCTCAAAAATTATCGCAACGGAAACGTAAAACCTTACATGCAATGGAAAATTACAAACTGCGTTATTTTCCCTGTCTATCGCTACGTTTCTGAACTACAACAAGAGATCGGTGCTATAGTAATACCGTGGCCATTACACCTCCTGCACATCTGCATATCACATAAATATTTTGTGTCTTTATCAGCGAATATTCCGAAGGAAATGTCGAATAATTAGTGGTGCCTAAATGTGACTATGTTCAAAGTCATGTTGTTGAGGTATAACCATGTTCGTACAGGAGGTCATGCACGTGACGCGTTGAGTACGGGCCATTGCCTCTTAGAATGTTCAGGAAATATTCCAATAAGAGTTGAAGAGGAGGTGTTCTTCTGAATTCTGTAAATATATGTAGTGAAATCGACGAACCAAAACTAATTCCGATATTGGTAACCACTGATGGATAAAATTGCTCCTTCAGATTTTATGACGTGTTAAAAGAAATGTAATGAGATAAATTACTGCTGAAAAATCTTTCGGAAATACAAATATTTCTGCAGCTTTAAGACAAAGTTTGAAGTGCCAAAGGGCGAATTTGTCTGCAGCACCAAAGCTTCCATATTACGTTACGGTTCGAGAATGGTGAATAAATGAAGGAAGCAGACCATTAGGTAATGCACATAAAGCTCTCTGGAAGTTTATTCTATAATTTTAGGGTTTTACAGTTAACAATTCTTAAACAATCAATTAGGGTTTTAAAAATTTATTGAAAGACATCGATTCATTGCGTGATTTAAAAATTTCCCTCACTCCTAAATGTGACAAGATTTCGTCGAAAATCGTCAGCATAGATATATTGAAATATTTGCATGTAATATAGTTGTATTTCGCACTAATACGTGTAGTATTGACCTACATATTAACTACATAGATAAGCTTTTAAATAATCTTCAGGTTTGCACCGTGCATCAATGATAATTAAACACTTTATTATCCAACTAATGCACAATATATAATATGTAGATACAATTAAAATTATAAAATATTTAAAAGTGCTCCAACATGTTTCGGATCACA
>Ga0123352_10015168_pt1 | contig 12264 bp, 8 predicted proteins | sample TergutLab28metaG_FD_89700 | JGI IMG/M metagenome (GOLD analysis project Ga0123352, IMG submission 89700) | Labiotermes labralis P1 segment gut microbial communities from Petit-Saut dam, French Guiana - Lab288 P1 | ecosystem: Host-associated > Arthropoda: Insects > Digestive system > Gut ... | reverse complement strand
TAACCCATTTACCTTCTGTAACTTAGTTTTTGTCATGGCCGAAAAAACACCAAAAATACTTTGATATGGAAGTTTTTTAAAAAAAAAAAAAAAAACATATATATTACAAAACAGACTAATCAACAACAAAGTTAACAAAGTTAATTACTTATGCAACTAAAAATTAGAGCTACATGAAGTTAGTAAAATACAATAGAACATCGAAAAACTATTAAGTAATCATGTGGATATTACACAGTACATTGAGCCCCACTGGGTGTAAAATAGCAGGGACTCGGCACTATGTATGCCCCTGTCAGGTTGCTTGGGCGTTCTGGCTCCGTAACAATGGTCTCTCGTGGGAACGTTTAAGGCAAGCCACATAAGACACTCACAAACAACACCAGAATAACAATGCTCATAGAAAATTATATTCTGAATACCAAAAAAACTTCTTACATAAGCTACACAATAATAGAATACAATCCAGTTCAATGCAGAACAATACTGCTATTACCACCAGTGATTAGGCACACAAAATAAGTAATGCTTCTGTGATGGTATCTTACACAAGTGGTGTGACCTTGAAACAGAACTTGTACCAAATTGTTCCATGTTCCTTGAGCTTCAATTTACCATGGTGTACAGCTCGGTACGAAGTGGTTTGTACTGCATTCTGCTCAAAATGGATGACTCGTTACCAACTGTGTTAAAGTGCATCAAACAGCAAGCACTTACCGATTTTCTGACACACAAAAATGTTACGTGCACTGGAATTCACTGGTGATAACTGGTTTTTTAATGCAAAGATACCATGGACATAAGTACTGTGCGTCACTGGGTGCGAGAATCAAGGGAGGGTGGCAGAAATTTGGACCTCAATGACCAGCCACAGTCCGGAAGGTCTGTCAGCACAACTCAAAATTTGAAGAGGCAAAAGTTGGCAAACTTATTAAAGAAAATCAACTTCAAGATTTACGTGCAGCCCCTAAAGAGGTTAAAGCAAAAATCAATCACGTTTGTCCAGGGTTCAGAAAGCCCAATGCCTCTTCAACATGATAATGCCAGACCCCACGTTAGTACTACCACTTCAGCAGCGATAGAGAACATTGGATTTAAAGTTGTTGTGTACTCTCCCTACAGCCTAAATTTGGCACCATCTGACTTCTGCTTCTTTGCGGCTCTGAAGTAACATCTCAAAGGAATTCATTTCACATGTGATGAAAATGTTCCAGCTGCTATGGGACAATGGTTTTGAGAACAGCCGTAAGAGTTCTACAGCACTGGGTTCAAAAAACTTGCTCAGCACTGGAAGCTTTGTATTGAACAAGGACAAAATTTTGTGGAAAAATGAGACACAGAAAGAAAGTACACATTCTGATCTACATTTTATGTTTTGTTTACTCTGACACCTTGTCTGGGAGTAAAGACACAAAAACGGAGGCATTACTTTTGAAACACCAGTCATATATAATTCAGTTTAAACTACAGTACATTATGGTACATTAAATAATCAGAATTTTTGAAGGAACAATGGAAATCAAGAATTATAATACAGCAGTCATCTAATACATACACCATACTCTCTTCATACTTAAGTACAAGAACAACTATGTATTAACTATATCACGGATAATGTAACTTTCTACTTTGCTACCCAATGTCATGATGGCTATTTTTAGTTCAAGTCTACCAACAAATTGCTACATGCATATCTAGCAGCAAGTGTGTTCTGAAAACTGTGGGAAGTTTAAAAAATAAAGGTATTTCTTAGCATGAGGCTGAAAACGACAACCAAACAAAACTGAAAGTGAGGGAAAGTAAATGTATAATTCAGACAGGAACTCTAAAAATGAGCTGTGTAAAGCCTAAAACAATGTGTCAAAACTGTTATTATTTTATTAATGAACATACAAAATTTAATTTCGGTAGACTGATTCACCCCTTTCCCATCATCCCCAAAATGGATTTTAACAACCACTGCATAACTAAATTTCTCTAAATGGTTTTGATCAGGCATGTCACACAGACAGCCCATACAACTTTTCTAAACAAACTGTGAGTAAGACCCAAAGATTACAATTTGTAAACAGAAATGTTCAATTGCATGCAATCATACAACCAGTTATAAACTGTTGAATAACACTGCATATTTCTGCGCATTTTTCAAGGTAGCTCCATGATCAGATGTCTGCCTAATACAGACAGGTTGCATGACTACTCTGTTGCTTGGGTAGAGAATACAAGCTGCAAGAAGCAAGAGGACTGCACATACAAGTTGCAACTTGCATTAAATGACAGTCAGATTTGGAAGTGTTGGGATATGTTTGTGCTCACAGGAATATTCAATAGCAAATATTTAGTTGAATTTGCTGAAAATTAGTTTGTTATTGTGTTCACCATAGTATAATTGTAACAAAATTACTGTCTTTTAATTAAAATTTAAATCATAAACCCAACTATGTCAAAACCAAAGTCATCTGCTACGAGAAAACACGTAACTGAAGATCAGGGTAACATGTTACAACAAAAATGGGAAAACAGGTGTCTCTACTCTCAAATTCAAAGCAATACCATGTACAACAAACATAAAATCCTCTCCCTGTACCCCACCACCTCAAGTTGATTTTCAGATATTAGGCAGGAGGCATGTCAGTGTCAGATGGTGTTGACTGGATGTAACACCACTGAAGCTCAAACTATTCATGCAGTGGTGGCAGCACCCTGCAGAACTTAATGTTGCACACCCCTGCATGATGTCTACGCTACCCAGCATTCAGTGGCAGATCAATCCCCGCTCCGATACTGTCCATGTACAGTGGCCAGAATGGCAGCAGCACACGTCAAAAATAATGATCCACCCTAGGCCAGCATCAGACACAAAGTTACAATATATAAAATACTTCACCTCTCTTCCAATAGTAGTTCTCAAAAGCTATGGCAGTTCAATCAAAGCTGTAGCAGATCTAGATCTTACGAATGGGATTCAACTTGCAGCAGGAGAGAAGACTGTTCTCCTCTCATCCTTGTCCAATTGGTTCTGTGTCCCAACCAGCTTCCTGTTTTTTTCCATAGGTAAAGATGCTTGAATGTAAAACTGACCACTCACCTCCACCTAATGCTGATGTTACAAATGCATGGAATTTCACATCCACTTCCCATATGTCTTTGTGCCACAGTCTCAGGTACAGGGGGAACTTTACCTTGCAGTCCTTCACAGCATGCAAGTAACAATCTTATACATCAGGTCCTTTTCATAAAAAGTCAAACTCATTCTGTTTGATCAGTAAACTCACTTGTATTTGAGAACATCCACAGCTACTGACATGTGCCTTGGCTGCTCTGGACAAGTGTACAGATTTCGATCATCTTCAGGCAAAAGATCTACATCATGAAAGATAAAACAATCATAGTTGTACAACTTCAATGCTTCAACAAATCCCACGTTCATGAGCATGGCTCTGTTGAATGAACCATCACCTGAAACAATAAGACAAGACACAGTCTGCAAAATCACTCCTAAATCACTGCTCATGTACTTAAGAGTGTTAAGTCAATGCAAATTAGACCAGCATTACTCATCACAAATTTTTAATTGTCTGTTTCAAGCCAGTGAAAAGTTTTGCAGTCTCTTTTGTGTGTTCTCTGAACATACAAACTATAAACTCCACTTTACTTCACAATAATTCTTCACCACCAAGTTTCATTCATAAATATTTTAATGTTTTTGTTTCTAAAAACCAAGGCAACATGCTGTTATGTACTGTGAATGAGAATGTGGAACGATAATTTTGGGGATGCTACAAGCATTACGATTCCTAATTTTAAAACCTATAAAAAAAAGTTGCCAATTCCAATCCAAACCATCAGTCACACTTATTTTTACATTTAATTAATTAATTAACTTATTTAGCTTATTTATCACTTATTTAATCACGCTGTAAGTAGCTATATAACATCAGGAGTCAACTGATACACACTATTAAAAGTGTGTTAATTCAGGATAGAGAAATAAATAATACGTGCCTGTTTGCTCTATTACAAATATCCCATAATCCAGTTGTTGACGCTGAAGGAGAGGGTGCAAGTTTAAAAGAAGGGTACGAAGATGTTGTGCTCGGTCACGAAATGGCACTATTAAGGCCACTCTATCCCGTGCTTGACATTCCTGTGGCCGATAATGTCCTCCTGGCTCCAGCATAGGAAATATTTTCTCCAACTCATCAAATGATGGAGAATCCTTTAATACTCTGATTGGTCCAGCTGAAATGTGCCACATTCAGATCCTCTTTACAGAAACTTAAGAGCATAGTTAGGTGCTTTTTAATCACTTTTAATTACACTTATTATTCATAACATGAACATAGGTGATTTTCAATTTCATTTAACATTAATTCATGACAGATAAATTTCATTCTAGTGAAGTCGTGCATATGATCCAGTTTCTTATGAATGCTACATAAATTTGGACTGAAATCCTCATTTCAATTAAAACTTCACACAGGACCATACTAACACAGTGCCAAGTAAGTCGTATGTTTTACCTATAGAAACTAATTTACAGGAAAAAATATGTATGCTGGTAATGCATTTATCTTCACCAATCAAGAATGCAATTTAGGAACTGGAAAGCCATGCAATATAACAGTGCTGTGATGGGCAAAATACAATTCACAGTGATGTTTATTTTCCTGTATCCTCAACACACCAAACAATTCTCCAACATGAACTACCCACCATCCAACAAAAAAATCAGTTTATATAAAGCTCAAACATCTTCTTGAAATATATACGTTTTTTATCTTGTAACAGAGCTATATATTTTGGAGGACTGCCTAAAACATAAGTCCTTACCAGGAAAATTATTTCTATTCTAATTATTTCCTGAACATTTCATAGTTTCCCTCTCACAAAATTTCACCAGTTACACCTTTCAACTTCAATATAAAAATGTTTAGTGAATTTCTAATGAACCCAACAACAATCTTCTTTCTTCAATATTCTGTTCAACAATCTGCATTAGAAAAGTACAACATCAATCCATTCATATGTAAGAAGAACCAAAAAGATGCACACTTTTTTCATTAATGATTTAATTCAATTATATTGTTTTCAACATGTTTTGAACAACTAAGTGCTCATTATCAGGAAGTATGTATAAGCAGTTTTATGGTATTTTATCATGCATCTATATAAGAAGTCTAGTCAGTGTGGTCTTTGACAGGATGTGTGTACCACACACATCCTGTCAAAGACCACACTGCTCGTATAGATGCATGATAAAATACCGTAAAGCTGCTTGTACAGACTTCCTGATGATGAACAACTGATTGTTTGAAACATGTCAAAAACAATATAATTGAATTAAATCATTAACGAAAAAGGTGTGCATCTTGTTGGTTCTTCTTACTTATGTATATCATGATGCACGATTCAGAAAAGGAAGGTATCCATCCATTCATTCATTCACTTTATTTTTAAAGATACGAAATTTAACTTTAAAGTTTAGGTGAAAAATGTTAATGCTTCTGTAAACGGGCAAAAACCTACAGTCAGCAATGCACTTCTGACGTACTGGGGGGGGGGGAACTACATCGCACATGCCAATTTCATGTTAATCGGTAGGAATATGTTTTTCATTACCAAAAATTTCAAAATTCCCACAATTCTAAAGTCAGAAAAATCATGCCTGTTAAGAAAGGAGGAAAAATATGAAATTAAATTTAAAATGTCACTGCAGTGGGCGATGAAACTTTGCTCCTACCCTCCAAAATGCTCTTTACAAATTTGATTTTTCAGTTTATGGCAAAAGGGGAATAATGAAAGCTTTGTCAGGTTGTAAAATGTCTGCCTTTTAAATGTTATAAAGTTATAAAAGTGTGTATTTTAACAGACTTTTCATTTATTACTAAACTGACTCTAATTCATACTTACATATGAAGGAAGATGCAAGGCAACCTGCAAAGACTAACCTAGCATTTTAGAGCAGATACACTGTATACAGTTCAATAATATAGTCTTATCTGTCCTCTCCAAGAGACAGAAAAAGAAAATTGTGGTCAGCTGGGTTTGGATGTCATCTCTCTGCTGTTTACTTCCAACAAATATGCAGACACAGTAACACATTTAATTCACTACAACATACGATTGTCCAGAATAGCTCAGTCAGTACAGGGCCTGCAAAATCATTTTCCAATTCCCAGCAGGCATTCACTTCTCTACTACCATGACAGGCTGCAGGGCCCAACTAGTCTTCTATCGTTTAGTACCACGTACCTGTTCCCTGTTCAATTGCAAGGTACTATGGAAATGTAATATTTCTGAGTCTACTGTATGTGCAATGGAAATTTTAAAGAACACCTAACAAATAATTTTATCTGGGAAATTATAAATATACTTTTCCTTATACTATTGCACTGGAAAATAATTTTAGTCAGATTAATGCAAAATGTGAACTATTAGAAATGGAGCCATTAAGTGAAAGAACTTTTGAAATTATAGTTTAGCAGACATGACAGACACAATGCTAAATGTGAAGACTGCTGTCATCAGGCACCACCAGTCATGCCATCCAATATGAACACTACTGTCACCAGACACCACAGTCGGAATATCAAATTGCACAAATAAAAATGTTTCTTTAGTTTCTGGCATCAATTATGACATTTTAATCTTCCCAACATCAGCCTGCATGACAAGTGATGAATGAAACCACATCTGAAGTGCAAACACTCAAACAGTATGAACAGAAAATTGAAAAAAAGTAAAACAAAACATGCTAAATACTGACATCACTCCCCTTGTGCACCATGTACTATCCCTTCCTTACAAATCTCAATGGTGTGAACACTTTGAAAAATAATCTGTGTGCTAATAATATCATATTCTGTTGCTCCTAACATTTAAAAATGGTTAGTAAAATTAAGTGGCACACCAATGTTTGGATCCCTTTCATTCCCATCAATATTGTTTTTGACCTTCAGCAAGATTCATATGTGCTGGTACCTAGGTACCAACCTTCACAACATCAGTAAACTCCAGTGAAAACCTGTTAACATAACAAGTAAATTATACCCGACTTTTGCATAACACAGAAGCTGTGTTCTGTTAAACAAGTTTGACATACTACAAAAAAATTAAAAATAAATAAATAAAAAAAGACACACACACACAGAGTTCTAATTTCTTTCTGTTCAGTCCAACCAATCATATTAATGCCAGTTCCACTGTTTGTTGTAAGGTGGTGTCAACTGTGGTGAGTTTTGTTGGTGCAGTTTTCATATTAAAAACATTAAAATCCACCACTAAAATGATGGCATAATGCATGGAAAAATAAGAATAAACTTTATTTTAACATTCATTCTTAATTTCCATTAACTGCCTTTTCCCCACAAATTAAGGGTAGGCATTCAAGCATGAAGCAGTTGAGACATGTAGTGGGATCTATAAAAGTGATGTATCACACTACATCAGGATCTAAGTAATATTAAACATTATCAACATACTCAAAATAATTAACAGAACGAAACATTACAAGATAAGAATAAAGAACTGAGGCTACTCCTACTCTTTATGCCCTTTTCTACACTTTGATGATCTGACTGCAACACATACATGTCACTTACAAGTAATTTATACCTATTTGCCCTCATAATATTATTCTATTTATCAAAATGTTTTAATGCTTTGTAGACTTCCAAGTTACACATTTCAGGCACTCTATCTTTTCTACATTATACATGAATTTTAGCTTCTGAAGGATGAGATCCAAAACCTGGAATACAGTTGTAAACTATACCCCCTTTTGCATTCTTTTAATTTGGCCTGATGATGGCTATCCAGTTTAGTCAAACATATAGATTTTATTCTTCCTGAATATAATGTTCTGTTGACTGGTTGCAATATCTGTTTGTAAAGGTTTATTTTTTGCTTAAAAAAAGTTAAATGCAATTCCCCCTCCTCCTGCCACATATAAGTGCTGGAAATCACCATCAAGAGAGAAAAAAAATTATGTATGTTGCTGATACTTTTGGTAGTGGCAACAATATGCATTCAAAAAGTCTCATTACAGGCCTGAGTGTGCACCAATAACCAGCAAAAAAAAAAAAATAATAAATAAAGTGCAGAGTCTCATAATACTTACTCAGATTTGGAGGGATCGGTGGACAGAGGGATTTCCCTGTAAAAGGGACAGTCAAACTGGGTGTTGTTGTTGGATTAACTGAAGATACTGAAATGCTGAATATAAAACTAGAGGCACTGCCAACTGCATTTGGTGTCAGAATAAAAGATGAGTTCCTAGTTTCACCAGTAGCATTCTCAATTGGAGACAGAGCTCTGTCCATTGACACATGCATGCTTCCATTAAATGATGAGTTGTGAGATGGAAACAAGAGGCCACGTGAACTGGGGATCCAATGCCTTTGACTACGGATTCTAGAATGTGTGGAATTCAGTGTGAAGAGTGGTTCAAACTGACGTGCTTCAAAGATAGTAGTAATAAGATATTGCAAGGCAATCAGAACAGCCAGCACTATCACCAACTTGCAGAGGTGGGAATGTAGGCAGACATATAGCTGGCGTGCAACATGCTGTATAGTCCTGCTCCATGCGGACAGGCATCGGCAACGCATGGCACTTCATCTGTCCATGCACAGCTGCATAATTGCACTGTAACATACACATACTGCAATTTAATAATGATAATGATGACAGTTTGATTTCAGTACTTGTACATGTTTCTAAGAACTAACAACCAGTTATATAGCAATTTAATAAACTGTACTTACAGAGATCTTCCCACAATTAGGAGCAATAAAAAAAATAACAATATGGATCACTAATTCTAAAATTAATTATACATCTGAAGCCCTCATATTTTTCATTATTCTCATTACTCCAAACTAGTGCATTGTTTAAAATTAAAATACATTTCCTGAAAGTTAATTTCACACTTCCCACTTCAGTTCTCTACCATACCATTTAAATATGCAAGACACAAGACTAATGCTAGCTTCTTCTTCTTCGTCAGGTGCTACAAGTTCACTGCTTGAAAGTTTTGGTCTTCTCAGCTACTTCCTTCCACTTAACCCATCTTGGATACAAATTGACCAGTTATTTATTTTAATAATTCTTAAATCTTTTGTATCGTTTTCCCATCCAACTTTTGGTCTTCCTGCTGATCTTGTACAAATCGGTTTCCACTCATATAATTTTTTGACCATCCTATCATTTGTCATTTGGTGTACATGGCCAAACCACCTCAACCTTTGGGCCTTAATGTAATTAACTGTATACACTAATGCTAGCAAAGAAATTAATTTAATGTTACAAAAATACCACCATTTTAATTTACTATATTCTGCTGTCTTAACTACACAAAAGTTTAATCACTCTGGCATTGATGGAATGACAATATATAAAAATATTCACATGAGTTTATGCAATAGACCAATATGCTATCACACTTTTGTTAACAAATACTATAGATTACACACAGTGCATCCACAAAAATCATAGAAACATACTGTACAGCTCAAGCAAGTGAAAATTACAATCCTCTACTTCAGCAGTCAACACTTCTATACAAATAAAACACAGTCACTGCCACGGGGCATTGATGAGTTTCGGTAATCTGTTCTGACAATGCTCATAACTTCCTGGCAACATGCAATTTATGAAGACGTAATAATCCTGCCAATGGCAATACATCATATATCAAGTGAGGAGCATGGTTTATGAGTCAAAACTACAATGCCTGACAGTGCACAAGCACAAAGGCAAAAACAGGTGCATCTGAGATGGCATACTCATGGAGAGGGCAACAGTGTGTACCAGTCTGACACAAATCATAGCCTCTTTATATTAAACTGATGCTGTTATAACACAATTTTAACAGTAAAATATACAAGTGGAGTGAGAAGCCAGACAAAAACTAGACACTAGGAGCAAAACTTATGATACAGAACAAGGAAAATATACCATAATACATCACAAAGTGGAATACATACTCAGAACTCTCCCTTCCTCCACTTTCCATGTACATTTTACACATGTGATTTTAGCTTTTATGGTTTCACCATGTCACACATTATCTCAACTTCACAGGCAAAGAAGATGGATACAAACTGAGTAATTTGGTTTCACTTAATTTCCTCCTAACTTTTTCTTAACAGCAGCACCCCTTCCCATTGGACAGCACCATCCTCACACCCCCCCAACCTTACCACCGCGTGTTACATATAAAGTTGCATCCTGAATCAATCATCCTCAAGATGGCAAGGTTTACTGATTATGAATAAACAAGTGATCAGTACAGCAAGGTAACAGAATTACTTTGGTACAGGAAGATTATTGTGGTAGTAATAGTCCATCCACAAGTATCACCTATGTTGAAGTTTACTATTATTATGTTGGTAACGAAGTACCGAGTATATCTCTCATAATGGATGTGCGAGGACCAATAGCACCTGCTCTGAATGCACCATTAGAAAAGCAAACCTTGACATAAACAATATCAATCTGACATTTTATACTTCTAACATGAAGATAACCAACTTTTGGTTGAAACATGCAGCCACGTAAGTATATTAATAAAAACCACTACACAGTTGTGTTGATGGTAAGTGTATACTCAATCACAGTATAATACAGGCAACAGGATGTCCATCGTAGAAATAGATGCCAGTTAAAATCCCAGCTGAAGCAAAAGTTTTATCATTTATGGCATATGTATCACACAGTTAAACAAATAAAATAATAAATAAACAAAAAAAAACAGATTGTCAACAACATGAAACAAGTGCTTCAGAAACAAAGTTTTCTCATCTTAGTTACAGGCATGTGAAATCTGCCTGAATGGCAAGCAAGGGATTCATGCAATAGAAGAGCATGTGAATATGTTAGAATTTACAGACTTACCTGTTTGTTATCCAGTGAAATTTATTGTTACGTATGTTTCTAGTGCAGCATTTACTAAGAGCAATAGCATGCACACAATTACACTACTTCTTTATTGAATAAGTTTATCATTTCCTCCGTGATGTGTTTTGAGTTCTTCATTTGCAGTATATCCTGAAACAATACCAATGTAAAAAAAAACATGACCATGACTTTAATGTAACAGTGTTTATTGTGGTTTAGGCAGGACAGCTTAGTGGTAGTGTGTTAGTTCTCCATGATAATACTTCATCCCATACAGCCACTGATGCTGATATGCATTTCTACACGTGCATATATAATACTTTATCTAATATACCACAAGTCACTTCAACACATTCCATTTCTTTCCAACACAAGGACTTCCTGCCACTGTTACTCTATAGTATCTAGCCAAACTGGGTGGAGTTACCAATAAGCCAGTATGACACTTCCACTAACTCTCTACATTAGCAAGTCACTCATATACGATACAATTCTTCCATGCTGCCTTTGGTGCACTTTTTTATCCCATGCCACTAAAAGGGATGTCTCCCATTTTCCTTCTTGCAGACCAATACAATTTTGGTAATCCCCACCATCTCTCCCAGTTATTGACATTGTCCATGGCATCTGTTAGACTTTGGCATTTTTGGATGTGGTCAAGGTTCATTTCTTTGGCATCATGACACAGTGGGCACACCGGGGAGTCCTTTAATCCCATCCTGTTCAAGTGTCACTGCAGGTAGTCATGTCCATGATGAGGCAGAAATTGGCAATGAGGACATTTCCAGTTAGAGTAGATGGAAGTTATTATTGTCCACTACTGCCTCCCATGCTTTGAATACTAGATGCATGCTCTTTCTTATAATTGCTGCAACTGCCTGTTGGTATGGTCGGCTCTTCAGGAGAATGCAAATATGATGCATATTTGGCTGGGGTATCAAACATGTCATTGCTGGGTATCCTACAGTGACTTGGGATTCACTGAAAGATAATCTCCCAACCCTTTGTGATGAACTACAAAAAAAAAATATTTTGCACTGAATCAGGAGCTCTATAAACAAAAATATTTTTGTGGCCCATTAAGTTCACACTGTCGGCAAACTTTTCCACGCCTCTCACTGTGATTTGTTTAATTCTTGCTGGCTCTTTGTAGTTTCAGCAACCAGTAATATGTGATGTCACAAAATCAGTAAAGGTCAATATCAAATTTACGGCATCATAAATCACAAATGAAATGACTCCGTAACTCCGTGGCCTTAGTCCGCACGCGAACTATACCGACAGAGCGGCCGCCGCCGGTCGGCGAAGTTAGTGCCAACTTTTGCGGATAGAGGGGTGTCACGTGGTCAGCGCAACGGGTCC
>Ga0123352_10015166_pt1 | contig 12264 bp, 10 predicted proteins | sample TergutLab28metaG_FD_89700 | JGI IMG/M metagenome (GOLD analysis project Ga0123352, IMG submission 89700) | Labiotermes labralis P1 segment gut microbial communities from Petit-Saut dam, French Guiana - Lab288 P1 | ecosystem: Host-associated > Arthropoda: Insects > Digestive system > Gut ... | reverse complement strand
GTGGCAGGTGACTATGGTTGGGGTTTGTGGTGTTTTGATGAGGGGGGGGGGGGGGGGGGGGAAGAAACTCACTCTAAGCCAGACTCTGAAAGTTAATGCTAAGGATTGCTTGGAGGCTTTTGTAACAGTAGTGTGTGTCATTTTGGCTGCTTACTGTCCCATTTAGTGTAAATCATACATACAGAACAAGTGCCGAATCAAGACATCTGGTGGCTACCATTTCTTGAAACCATGTGCACAACAACTTCTTACTTTCCAGCCTGGAAGACAAAGCAGAAGGCTCCTAACTCTTCATGGCTGTAGCAATTTATAAAGATGGCTCTTAAATGTTCACAAAAAGATGGATCTTATCTCTTCATAAATACCGTACTAATAAAAACGGCTCTAAAGTGTTCATGGCCATAGCAGTTACAATGATGGCTCTGGCTGTAGTAGATATAAAGATGGCTCTTTAACTGTTCACGGCTGTAGTACTCATAAAGACATTTCTTAACTTTTCATGGATGTAGTAATTACGAGGGTTGTACCGAAAGTCATGAGCAACCATTTTTTTCATGCAAACCGGGAACAGCAGACGAAGGAGAGTATGGTGGTAGATGGAACCAACTGTTGTGTTATCCTTGAGTGTCTCGTGACGTCAATAGCTTGCATCACATGACCAGTATCACTCCTAACAAAATGGCCGACAACGATATATTGTTTCGCCAGCGTGCTGTCATCGAATTTCTCTTTAAAGAGGAAATCCCTGCTGCAGAAATTCACCAGAGACTTCCAGCGTGCTTATGGAAGTGTGTGCATGGGTGCGAGCATTGTTCGAAGATGGGTGAAACATTTTAAAGATGGGAACACGAGCATCCAAGGTCAGCCTTGGACCAGTCGCCCTCTAACAGCCTCAACTGAACACAACAAGGAGAGAGTGGATGAGATCATTCAAGACGACAGGCGTGTGACTGTGGACACAGACTACCATCTTTTCGGATTTGTGAAGGATCAGCTGCGTGGACAATGTTATGAGACAACGGAGGCAATTCAGAAAGCAATGCGTCAGTGTCTTCTTTTGGCTGGAACGGAATTACACAGAAGGGGAATTTTCAAACTCCCAGAACGCTGGGAGGAATGTGTACAAAGAAGTGGCGATTATGTGGAAAAATAAAGAAATGTCTGTAGATTAAGGTGGTGTATTTGGTTTGTCAATAATAAAGTATGTTACTTTACAAAAAATTGTTGCTTATGACTTTCGGTACGACCCTCGTATGAAGAGGACTCTTAACTATTCACAGACATAGTTTTAAAAGTTGTATTCCTATGTGGGTGACACTTTTGACAACCCACTTTGAAAAGCCTATGGCAGCAAAGAATTTCTGGACGTTGCTTCCATTCATTTGCCAACATCACACAGCACTTTTTCAGTTAAAACACAACGTTTTGTATTTTCTTTGTCCAATACTGAACCTGTCATTCAGAATTTTTCCACTATTCAGTATTTGTTTCCCTACGTGGCATACACAATGTTTAGTAACATTTTCTGCATACACACTTTCTCCTTGGTCCTCTCAAACCTTGATAATGAAGGGACTATGCTGCTTTAATACGCTGCAAACGCTAATCCAGCCACAGTGTCAGATCCCAGAAGACCTGAATCATTTGCACATTCTTTGTCAAGAGTACTGCAGATGAATATCCCCTCTCCAACTGCATAAACATGACAAACATATTAAAACAACATGCATTCCACAAGTAATAACAGATGACCAAGCATTTGCAGCTTCATGAAAACTGCTGTCACGTGGGATACCCCACTTACACAGGCCCAGATGGCATTTTTGCTACACAGTAGAGCAATCACAAAACAGCATGAGGAACAGTAAGAAAATTTGCAGAAAGAACGTCTGTCTGCTGCGTAAGTTCCAGGATGGATACAGGAAGCAGCAAAGGGTGCAGCAGTATACCACAAATCTAAACCTTCATTTATGAACATGCAGATGAAAATCTGTGGTGTACTGTCTGACACATCCCATCAGCAGACACCATCATGGCCTCTCCTCTCTTCTTTCTCTTGTACAAAAAATGGCATGGTATCTGAGAATGTCAGTATGTGAGTAGGAGTTTAGGATACTGATTAACAGTCACTTCTCCTTCACACACACACAGTAAAACAAGTCTAATATAAATAAATTTAACTATGAAGAAAAGCATTTTTAGTTAACCATGAAAGTTGAGCTACATTTAAAGACAGAATTTCAGTCAAGATTATTTGTTTTGGTATACTCAATAATTACACAAATGCTTCAAAAATCAAATACTGTATTGCGAACTTAATAGTAACAACATAGTCATTACCAATAGCTTTAATAATGGAACAGTTTATTTATGCATGTATTGTTCAACTGATCTAAAAATTAATCACAAAAATTTTACCGCCCATAAAGTACACAATATTTTGTTTTGGCAACACAGATTTCTTGTATATAAAAATTTTCATTTGGGAGGGGGGAATGAAATTAATTGATATTCAAGAACTGAATGAACTATATACAAACTTCAGGAAACTGGAGATCTTGTGTACGTATCTCTACATTTTGAACTTGGAACAGTGAAGCCTGCCATATCCAAAATTATTGTAAAGTCTACTGTACCTAGCATTTTATCAACAGTTACATAACTGTAGTGTAATTTATAGTTATTTACATGACAAAATATAATTACTGTATGAATCAGTTAAAAAGTTATAAGAATGGCTTCCTATCACGAGGGCTGCCAGAAGGATCCAAAGCAGCTTTACAAAGAAACACCACAGCTGTAGTTCATCCACGGCTATCCCACCTTGAATGGCAAATAAATTTGGACAGTATCATCATTAACTTGTCCTGGCCAACATACTCCTCATTTTCAACAGTAACTCTCACTTACTCTGTAGAAAAGGACTCAAGAATATTTGATTCCAGATATGAACAAAAAGTCTGTCATAGGTGTGCCAAAAAAAGCACTACTTCTTTTACAACCACCCTGTCAAAAATGGCTGCAGCGACATAGTTTAACAGCTTTATGTACACAGAAAATATTAAAATTTTTTACCGTTTCTTTACACACAAAAATCTGCACTATATATATGAAAGGATCAATATTCAACAGAGGTGATTCGATTTAATAAAAAAAGACACTTCTGTACATAATTGCGGCAAATTTGAGTGTGCACGATTGTGACCAGTTTCTTGAGACACTTCATGGTGTATCGTTGGCAGCATGAACCCAACCCACTACACCACTATCCACACCCTTTGATTTCCTGCATCATAGCGACACTACCACCAACCACTGTCACACACAAATTCAGCCTCAGACCAGCCATGGCCCAGTGCTTCCCTTGCCCTAGGCTTTGCAATTGTCATGGCCTATGGAATCTGAAAGAAATACACATTCACAAACTCAATTAGTCTACTGTCGATATTGCAATTGGTCATACCCTTATACAAACAAGTCATTAAAAATAATGAAACATATGATACACACAAAAGTCACCTAAAAATGTAACAACATAACAAGAAATCTGAGAATTCCTGTCTTCTGGGATTTTATGCAGTGTCCACTTTAATGGCCGTTTGGCCATTTAAAGGGCTCACTGCACGACATATATATATATGTCGTTCGGCGGCTAAGGGTTAATAAACTATATGACAGTCCTTACTGTGACAACTTCTTGCGTTCTTATGTGACTCTCTCACATAAGTACTGGTGTGTCAACAAAATCTGCGCAAAGATGGATTCCCATTACTAGAGTGTTTGACAAACGTTTGTAACTCTTGGATACTTGCCACAGCACACTTGTGCAAATACTGGCCACTTGTCCATTTTCCACCAACTGTAAGCAAATGTGACACAAGTCACAGAAATCGCCACTGTTTATTCAATTATAGCGACAAGACTCATTGCTCTGAGCAGTAATGTTGCCAAATAAACTAGCTGTGAAAAGAGTATAATTATTCATGTCTGTCCTTTTCAATACAGAATTACTGGCACATCTGTCAAACACACCAGACGTGGGAATGTGACTTAATAGATCAAACACATCTGACCTGGTGAGGTGCCGACTGTCTTCATGAACTTCCATTTCTGAGCTCTTGAACTCATTCAGCTCCTTACGAATGGCTGCTTTGTCCTTGGGTGTGAGTCTTGTCCAGGGTTTATCAGCACGGCGATCATACTCGTGGGCTTGAGTTACCTCAATATAGTCATTAAATCGGATAATCTGAAACACAATAAGAAACTTCTGTTCATTTTATGGTACTGTTATAAGGCAGCATGTGTAAATACTTCAATAAATTCGCATACAATAGTTTTCATTTTTCTCTCTCAGAAACTGAAGTGCATGGCTTATTTAGGAGCATATATATAGTTGGAAAACCAAGCAGAAGGTGGTCCAACCAGTTTCTGAGTCTCAGAATGGGTCCCCTTAGCCTCATCCTTGGTACAGTACATGGAATAAGTCAACATATGCCCATACCTTCTTCTCTTTCAGCTCTTCTACTGTTGGCCTGAAGCTTAGCTTCCTCAGCAACATTCGCTTCTTCTCCTCTTTCATTTTCTTCTCTTCAGCTGCACTTTGCTCTGCCACAAAGAATATCACAAATTTTATCTCCATTAAAAAATAGAATGCCACCAACATTACATTCATGTACACACATCTCAGCAGTTACATACTCTTAAGGATGTTCCTTTCTTCAAGCTCCTCCTGAGTTGGTCGCATACTCAGTCTCCTGCAAGTTAAATACAAACATTTCAGTTCCTCTTTCTTCAAGAAAGAATCATGCCCTTTCTCAATACAAATTTCTTAGCTGGATTACAATATATATCACAACCCCAACATTAGCAGCAGGGACAATACACCACTTGGCTCATTTTCCCGTGATATGTTAGCTTTCATTCCACTAAGCATGAGTGAATCATTCCGCAACTGCACCACCTAGCCTTGTTTCCCAACCCAATTTCCCCGTTCCTGTTCCCTGTAGTGTCACAGTGACTACAACACATATTTTGCCAAGTCTCAGTATGATTATTGCAATGAACAGCAGCCATGTTCTTGAGGGCAGAATTCTTTTATTTATGTTAAAATTCATGAAACAGCTACTGTTCATGCAAATGTTACAGTTTTACTAAAAACACACTTTTGTACCCCTAGCTGAAAGAGGACAGTTCCCTCACATCTTGCATTTTGGATGATACCAGACCAAAGTCATGCAGTTCAACCTTTCAGCAGTATTCCTAGAACCTCTCCATGATTCATTGTCTGTTTCTACATTGTGCCCCAAGCATGAGAGCTATCATGGCAAGACAGGCACAATGCAGGCTTTCTGTGTGACGAAGCTACCACATTCAGCATCATGATAAACAAGATATCCTGTAGTTGGTACACCCTGGAAGGCTTGCATGCACAGTGCAGTGTTGTATTTGCTATATCCCAATGATCCTTGGGGTTGCATACAATTCTTGTGCTTTTCAGAAGATTGCAGAATCATATACAATTGTCACAGGTTTCTGGATGCAGTCCACTTTTAGGGAACAGAAATTGAATTTCATGTCACCATTGAAAGGGTTAGTTTTGAACTGCCTCTCTAAAATTTACAGCAAGTATGACTAGGCAAATACTAATACATAAATTGTTTCAAACGAATACCTCTCTAATGTCGACAGTGTATATATTTTGTCTCTCGAAAATAACTACTTGTTGGCTGATGCAAGTACATGGTTGTACGCTCCAAATATGAAATTGTTGTAGTACAAGCGTTATTGTAAAATATTACTGCAACCAAAACATATTATAGTTGGAAAATAATATTCAACATTAACATAATCAAATTACCATTATGTCAAAATTCCCTTCACCATGGTTGTAAATTCAGAATACACGCTGACTGCATTATGAGAAGTCTGGAAAATAAGTACCTGATTAGCCTTGCTCCTATTGCTTCCTTATTCTCCATTCTTTCATTTTCACTCTCCTCGTGGATTATGTTACGTGCTATGAGTTCTTGGCGATTGGGACGCAATGCGAGTTTCAGTGCCAGGCTGTCTTTCCTTGCTATCTTTGCTGCCAGACGACCTGCAAACACATGCATAATTGTAGCTGCTACCTGCAATTGCAACATCTAACTGCAACAAAAAGTGAACCCATAATGCGATGTCACAAAATCTCGGGAAAAATGTTCGAGTTTCAACTAAATGAGATATAACTCACAGGTTTCTTTGGCCTTAGAAGTTATGGCAGCTAAAGACAACACAAAATGATTTATTGTATATAAGAAATGGGTATGAAAGTACTGGGTTTATGATTTAAAAGTTTTAAATTGAAATCTGTTGTGCATTCATCAATAGGATGCAGAATTAGACCAAACAGAATGAAGGTACAGGTAAAAGTAGGGTTGTCCCTGTGCACACAATGAAGACATGCAGGGGGAAGAGAGGTCTAACTCCACTCATTTCTAACTTTTGTATTAGATCGAGATGAATGGTTAGCTTCACATCCGCGCACTGCACCCATGGAACCCATCAAAGAGGAGGCTGGATGGGCCCCAAACCCCATCTGGACATTTTGGAGAATTACAACATCAACTCAAAGACAGAAGATGTACGGTATAATCTCATCAACTTCATGTTAATCGCAATTGCCTCGCCGTAGGCCAGCATATGTTAGCTTTCCGTTTATTCTGGCAGTAGTTAGCGTATGACATGCAATGTAACCAGGCAGTAACCAGTTAGGTAAACATTGCTCATAATTTTGAAAGCAATGACAAGAAGTCTACCCTTCACACATAGAACATTTAATGTGTGAGCAGTGACCCAGGAGACATGACTGTTCTGCATAACCTCAATGATCAGAACTAAAGCAGAAACTACAGAAAACACTCAACAATAGCCTATCATGAAAATTAAGCCCTTCGGCCTATACTGTGATGTCCCAGAACAGCCGGTCTCTAAGGCATTTAACTAGGGATATCAGACAGTGTGTCTAGCAAGCTTCAATAATAAGAATCGCATATAAGAATAATAATATAATATTCACAACAGATTAAATAAAACACAACATACAAAAATTAAAAAAACTGAATCTGTACTCATTAATGCAACATATGTGTTTCGTCTCTAAAGAACAACAACACCGTTTTTTGATACAGAGTATTGGCCACTACAACAAGTAAGTCACATCACTGCACTTCTAAGACTCTGCTTTTGAGAAATTTGGGTTCTTCAAGATGTGAAGCAGGGAGAGTGGCTCCCAATGTCCTGGAAGATCATACTGCCTTCAATACAAGTTCAAAGGCATTACAATCCTACAAAATTTCACGAACTACTGACCCAACGACACGGCTTCACATTACAGCACCTCAAATGTCGCATCATGCTAAATGGTGTTAATTACTTTGCCACAATCATGCTACTCATGCAACGCAGCACAGACAATTACATGCACTCAGGTAGGTTAGGTTAGTAATTCAATTGCCCGTACCATACGTACTTTCCTCCTCGTCGTCATCTCTGTAAAGGACAGGCCCATCACCCGAATCACTGTCTGTGTCTTCACGGATGATGTACGCCGGACGGGCGTTCTCCTTGTTCTCCATGCCACATGGCAATGAGATACCAAACCTCACTGGACGTGTGCTACCAACAGCAAGGCTACAATCAACGCATTTCTGTGTATACAGTTGGCCCACAGAAAGGCACAGTTACTTTGCAACTGCTTATAAACTATGCGTTTAACCAGTCTGGTTCAATTTCTTTATTTCATTCGAATAAATAATGCTAATCTTTGCAACAACTGTGGAAATTCCTTTTTCAAGAAAGGATGTGTGTCAATGCATGCAAATATATTTATTAGTATACTACAATGCAAATAGTATATTTACCTTCACAGGAAGCTTTCAGAGAAAGTAGGGACTAATTAACCCCATGTAACAGAGTCCCTCTTGATACACTAATGGCTGCACACAGCTAGTCACTTTCTGTGAAACCGGAAGGTTCATCATTGTGCTCACAACAGCCCACCACTTGAACCCTACCTAAACCAAGCCCACACCCTCACATATCATCACGGCTGCAGAGGCAGGTTGGCACCCCACTCCCAAGTTAAAAATCTTTACACTAAATCAGAAAGACTGACTCTCAGTTGCAGAGAGACTTGGGCTTGGTCTGAAAGGGGTTAATTTGTACAATTGACTGCTATGGACACTAACGAGAAATAGAAAAATATGTGCAACCTAGGTGGGCCCTGGGACCCCCTTTATGGACCTTCATGCCCCAGTAATGCATATGTGTTCCCCCCTCCCACCAGCTCACTGGCACTGCATCCATTCTTCTAGATATATTTTAGCGTTAACATCATATCAATGCCTAGGTCTCCATTCAGGCTTCCGAACTAGACCTACGCATGCATTTCTTCTGTCTCCATTTTGTGTTATATGCCACGTGCAGCTCCTCAATCAGGTAATTGTAATAACATATGATAAAGAGTACAGTAATTATGCATATGCAATACTGTCCACTGTTTTGTTATTCCTCTGTATTAGATCCTGTCTGTTCTCAATGCCCCAATATTACGTTTTTACTGTAAGTGAGGGACTCTAAATTTTGACATTCATACTTTTCAATGGCAAAATTGTATATGATGTATGTTTGTCCATGTATAATTGTATATGAATAGAGAAGAAAACCAACTAGATGCTACTGAATGGTTTATTGCATTTATAATCTGCTCAACATGTATCGGGCACTTACATGCTCCTCATCAGGAGCTTGAGACTATACTTGTGTTATTACCACATATGGTTGCTGGTGGTCGGCGGTCAGGTGCAGGGCAGCAGGCTATGCGTCTGGGATGAGGGATGTTGTTCGAACAACATCCCTCATCTGAGGAACCGCTGACTACCAGCAACCAAGGCATTACACACCATATGCGGTAATAACACAAGTATAGTCTCGAGTTCCTGATGAGGGGCATATAAGTGCCCAAAACGTGTTGAGCAGATTATATATGCACTAAACCATTTTCAGTAGCATCTAGTTGGTTTTCTTCTCTACACATAGGCAAAATTATATATCTGAACATGTCAATTTTTGTGCTTTCAGACAGGAGACATGAAAATAAAAGACTTTAATCTTTCTGTTAACAAACATACTCCCAATTTGATCTTGTTTAAATTTCTTGACGACGAGAATAAAATGCACAATTTTTAAGTTTGTCGCTATCGAAATCAGCCCTCCCCCCTGGCAGAAGAGTCCCTAATATCTATGTCCATATAGATGAAACTAAGAACTGTAAATCTTTTGTTTATTGGACCGTGCATCATTGTGACAGTTGAAGAATAAAAGACAAACTTGAAGTCACTTGCTATTTTATTTCACTTCTTATGTGCTCAACATGTTTCGGACATTAATATATCCATCATCAGGAGATTGCGACTATTCTGTTGAATTACCACATTGGTCGTATTGTTCTTGGTCCGATGTGTGGTGGAGCGGTTGGGTTGGAGTGGTATCCGTGTTGCACGCTGAAGCCTGCAACACGGATACCACTCCAACCCAACCACACTGAAACTCCAACACACATCGAACCAAGAACAATACGACCAATGTGGTAATTCGAAAGAATAGTCGCAAGCTCCTGATGATGGCTATATTAATGTCTGAAACATGTTGAGCACATAAGAAGTGAAATAAAATAGCAAGTGACATCAAGTTGGTCTTTTATTCTTCAACTAAGAACTGTAAAGTAATCAAAAACTATCACACATACATGTGAATGAACTTAAATCACCAAACTCTATTGTGGATCCCCCCATTAAGAAGTCTACAGCATTATAACACATACAAATATCTGTATTCATTATACCTTATTCTTACTCGTGGAATAGAGGAAGGCCTTCTAGTAAGCACAAGAGAAAAGCACAATACAGGATTAGGGACAGTAAACCAGCAAAAATACAAACATTATATTTTGGTAGATTATGCAATAATGTACCTGCTGCAAAAAAATTCAGGGTTAAAGAAAATTCAATTTAATCTGCAGTCAGTTGACACTTTTTCACTGAACCACTGCCTGAAGACTTTAAGTTTCCTTGCAACTGCAACTGTAGGCCACATGTAACATCACAACTGTACGAAGCCACAACATTGGCAGTACACAAAATGAACATTCTGTGTTTTGATAAAGCTTCCTTTTAGCTTCATTTGGATCGCTCTCTGTAGAAGTGTAAAGCATGATACAATGAAATGTCATGAATCAGCAGTTCTGTCTGCTCTTAATTATAAATTCAGTCAGTCCAAAACCAGTTGCTGCCAACAAAACTTTTTCTCCAACAGAACAATGGTGAAGGACCAGGAAACAGAACCCTGTATATGGTCGCACTGTTATGCCAAAGCATGATTTCTACATCTATCTGTCACAATGCAAAGGTTAAATGAAGATCTTATGTTGTTAACAGGCTGTGCTACAGTTCAGATGTTTGGTCGCCAGCCTTTTGCTATGGAAAACTGGGTACAACCCAAGGCCAGTCAATGTGGGATTAGTATCAGACCAAGTGGCAGTGGGGCAGGTTTTTCTCTGAGCACTCACGTTTCTCCTATCAGTATCACTCCACTATTGCTCCATACTCATTCAAATAATACAGTCACTTATGACGTTGGCCGAGTAGCTCAGTTGGTATAGCGACTGACTACGGGCTGGACGGTCCAGGATCGAATCCCGGGTGGACAAGATTTTTCCACCCGTCCAGACCAGCCTTGTGGCCCACCCAGCCTCCTGTAAAATGGGTACCGGGTCTTTCCCAGGGGTAAAGTGCGGCCAGGGCATGCTGCTGACCACTCACCCCCTCCTAGTGCCACGGTCATGGAAGAGTAGAGCTATACCTCTACCCACCCTCTGGGCCACACCGGGCCTGTAAGGGGAAAACTATACTTTACTTTTACTTATGATGTTACCACAAAAGTTTCAGGTGCATAATCAGGGCATACTGGAATGTTGGTTCAGAAACAGGCCCAAGTTTGAAATTGTTTTTATTTTTCTGATGTAAAACAAGTAGCAACTGTACAGGAGCACAGCAAACCTAACCTAACTTTCCTCCAATGCAGATCTGTCCAATATTAACTAAATTATACACATGACAAAAAAACACGGCCAGTTATTTGCCTAACGCACCAAATTCTGGCACATGTGGGCTGCCAAACACACTGCAGTGGCACGGGAAAAATTGTACAGTTTAACATATGCTGGACGTGTTGCTTGCAAGTGACATATCACAGTGCACTGGATGATGGCTTACAGTGTCAGTATTCCTAGCCCATTCAGTTGGACAGTTCCAGTACCAGATATTCAGCAAGTGCACACCGACTGCGATCTTGCTCTTCTCTTTCTTCATTACAGTTTAATTAATATTTTAATGGGTGTTGATATTCAAGGTGCATTCACTGAAAGGAACCTAAAATGTTCAGGTGCCATGTCCCAAACAGACACATGCTTCTCTCAGTACTTCTGTTTTATTAATAATGTAATTTGACCTTAAGACTGGCAAAATTGCATAACAAAGCCTTCACGTATACACCCTGGACACATGACAGAGTGCAGCAGGGAACAGTTATTGCCAGAAGTCCCCAGACCCTCCAACTGGGATGTAAGATCTCATCAGCACTGAGGTGAGACAACTGAGCCACATGGCATACTAGAGGTAACAAACTGTTGAAAGTTTGAACAGTGTATGAAATTCCTGTGCATGTCACTAAGGCATATGGAGGAAGAGATATACAGCTCCACTCATTCTTAATGTTGGCACTAGAGCTTCAAACCCTGGTCACCTTAACCCCCTGGGAAGGTTCCCCAGAACCCACTGACTAATAAGCTGGGTGCGCCTCAGAGCTGAATTGGACGTTTTGAAGAAGAGACACATCTCTCGCCTCTTCTGAAAATCAAACGGTGAATACTCAGTTGTCCAGCCAGTTGTCTTGTCACTGCCTAAAATTTAACTAATATTAAATGTGGATGCTGTGGGGTGTCAGCTTACAAAGCTGATGACAAGTGCTCCACAGGAGCAACTTACTTACTGCATGGTGCAGAGTCCTTCTTGAGAAGCTAACTGGTTTGCTGCTAGTCAAGAAATTCCCCGCATTTCATAGAACCTGAAGGTTCATTACCGCACGCACAAGCGTCTGCCACCTGTCTCTATCCTGGGCCAGCCCAATCCAGTCCATATACCCACATCCCACCTCCTGGAGATCCAT
>Ga0123352_10015164_pt1 | contig 12266 bp, 8 predicted proteins | sample TergutLab28metaG_FD_89700 | JGI IMG/M metagenome (GOLD analysis project Ga0123352, IMG submission 89700) | Labiotermes labralis P1 segment gut microbial communities from Petit-Saut dam, French Guiana - Lab288 P1 | ecosystem: Host-associated > Arthropoda: Insects > Digestive system > Gut ... | reverse complement strand
GTTATTGTTGTGCCTGATCATACTCACTTATTGTATGTGGGTAGGGTTATTGTTGTGCCTGATCATACTCACTTATTGTATGTGGGTAGGGTTATTGTTGTGCCTGATCATACTCACTTAACGCTTACACATTCGACACGACTTCTCTGAACGAGGGATCGGCCCTGCATATATTTTTTTAACGTAAAACTTTCGATTGGGACCTGTAGATAATAATGGTGAATTACGCACATAAATGTCGCTTAACTTTACTGTTAAGGTAAAGTGCACCCTTGTAGAGGCACTGAGGCTCTGTACAGGCCATACGGCCCATAGGGGGAGTAGAGGTATAGCTGTACTCTTTCTTGACCACGGCACTAGAAGGGGGTGAGGGGTCAGCGTCACGCCTCGGCCGCTCTTTACTCGCGGGAAAGTCCCGGTACCCATTGTACAGGAGTCTGGGTGGGCCCCAGGGACGGTTTGGACAGGCGCAGAAAATATCACCCCCACCAGGATTCGATCCCAGGACCGTTCAGCCCGTAGCCAGTCGCTATACCGACTACGCTAACCGGCCCATTAATTTTACTGTTACGTAACTCATCGGTGCAGTACTGAGCCTCATATTTAAATATAACCATTTGTTATTGACGAACTCATGGCCAAGTAAATCACAAGTAATCTAAGTATACATTTATAGCGTGGCGTAATGAGGGTGCCCCTGTTGGAATCTGGGGGTGAAAGAATACGTGTATATACACATTGTTACAAGTTAAGTGTTAAGGTAATGTAGGTGGCATTAGTGGTTATAAATGAAACGTGATTCATCATATTGCAGTCACGTGACAAGACACTAATATGAGGTGCCGTACGTTTTCTAACACTCACTTGGAGCTGTAACAAACGCCTTGTTTCATTTTACACTCAAATTCCATGATCGCTCATTATTCGGTGAGCCGACTGAGGCAAATGAAATGGGAGGGGCTTGTGGCCCATAAGGGAGAGAGGAGAAATGTGTATTGGATCATTGTCGTCAAATCCTGAAGAAATGAAAACATCTGGAGAAAGTAGGTGTGGATGGAAGAATGATATTAAATGGGAGTGTGAAGTGATGTAAGGCAAGGGAAAGCCTGCATTAATCAGGCTCAAAACTTAGACACGTGGAAAGTTCTTTCGAAGACGGCAATAACCATGGGATTCAAAATAATGCTGGGAATTTGTCTCCTCGAGAAAATATTTGTTTCTGACTGCCTCCTATACAGTTACACTTGTTTATTTGATGGAATGTATTTGTCAGTTTATACGTCTGTACCACGTGGCGTGATCTGGGACGGTGAGAAAGTTTTTCAATATCCTTATATTGGTAATGTACTTGACTATTGGCAGAAATTCCAGGTTATCGTGCGAATTTCAGAAGAAACTGGATAAGGCATAACCGTTTGTATTCAGTGTCGTGGCTACATGTTACATGGTTACTAAGTCAATTGCAGCATCTAATTCATATCACAGTCCTTGTTCAAATAAAAGTCAAGGTGTACGTCTAACTGTTAATTACTTGTCATATTACTTCAGCTTTGCTAAGATTGTGCTGAGATCTGTGCTCGTCTCGGGTATCCCGCAGCGTATGATGGTATTACCTTACCGACGTTCCGGAGCAACCTGTCGGTCCAATGTTCAAGGGTCAAGAAAACCAATCGCGTAAGATTGTGCTGTTATTACTTCCAGAAAGATCGATCGCCTTCTAGTTTTCATTTTCAGGAGACAGAAAATCTAGATAAGCCAGCTGAAGGAATCGATGTGACATGGTACCGAGGAAGAGCGTAGTGGTGATTTTGTGCCGCAGATATGCGTTGCCTGTGTGGGGGGCTGCGTGAATGATACTATGGCCTAAACTGCACTGACAAGCGCTAATGAACGGGAAGAAGCTGCAAGAAGTTCCAGACCAAGAGCGTCAAAGATTTAGACAGACATAGAACGTAGAATCTCTATATGTCGTGTCACCTCTAGGGGAAGCATGGAATACCTGCTACCCAAAGGGACATTTTATGTTATGTTCTATCACCCTTTTTATGTTTCATGAATAGTTAATGTTAAGTTATTACCCCGTAATATTTTAAAGTATTTATTTCCGTTTCAATTGCCCTGTAGAATTGGCTGTTTCCCTGTATATCCGTTCTCAACGTGGTGATGGATTACTCGCTTCTTACTTCTCTAAATGACTCATGGTCCATTTTTCTGCAGCCATCACTGAACTGGCTGACAAATTTTTTCTCAGTTCTTAAGGAACTAGCTGTCTTACAGTGTGGGAGGGTAATTAATGCTAACCATGTATACCTAACAGTGCGTCTTCACACGTATAACTTCAAATGACTTTGCTGTTCGGTCAAATGTGAAAGATGTTAATGAGATACTGTCTCTGAAGAAATTAAAGAAATATGTCTTCCCTTCTTACATGCCTACTTACGGATTCTTATTGTCTACCAGGTAATAGTTTACTTACCGCCTTTTGAGACGCATGTGCACGCATCCTGCCGGTAACTTGCACAACTTGTTCAGGATTAATCCTCACTGTTCCGGTGACTGGCACGACATCAGCTCTCACCCTCAGTGTTCGTCCTGGCGGCACCTCCAATAGTCCACCCACTTTCACCATTTCATTTCCGCCCACAGTGATCACACCGCCCTTTTGCACCACAAGCGTTCCGCTCATCAGGAGTGTTTGACCTGGCTGCATCAAAATTAGTTCTTCATTGGGCAGCGCGAGCTCCTCGTCCAGGGTCAAATCATCAGCGCTCACTGTCACACTTCCAAGCCGCACTTTCACAACCCCGAGCATTTGTACCAGTAGACCGGAGTCTGTCTCGTAAACCGCGGACACAGTAATCTTATCTTGTTGCCCCACCATCAATTCAGCGTCATCCTGTATGACCTGATTGTCAGGGATCACCGCGTGACCTGTCACAACCAACTCTTGACCGTCTAACAGTACAACTTGATCGGGCATGGGCACTGATTGGACTGGCAACGGCTCTACTTGGGCAGTCTCTTCCACCACATGACCAATACGTTCTAAAACAGCATCCACTACATCTTGGTCTTCTTCCACTGCGTGTTGTTCCATCTCCGGCATATCTTCCTCTGGCTCTTCCAGAGCCGGTTGTTGCATTTCCTCTTCAGCTTGAGGTAAATCCTGCCCTGCTTCTTGCTGTACCTCTGGCACAGCTGGCCCTAATTCCTCCATTGCCTGTTGGGGCACCTCTGGCACAGCTTCCCCTTCTTCCTCCACTGCCTGCTGAGGAACCTCCGGCTCAGCTTGTCCTTCCTCTGCAATTTCTTCCTCTTCAGGCATCTGACCTGCCTCCTCCATCACTTGTTCGCCTTCCGGCGCCGCTTCCGCCCCATTTATTGGTATTGCTATTGGTAATGGTATTGAAGATCCTCCAGGGGGTGACATAATCACCAGTGTCAGCATGGCAACGATCCACCCGCGGAGCTCTTCTAGTGTCTCAGCATCCATTTCCTCTCTGGCAAAATGAAACATACGTTCATAAAAATCTTACTCACAACACACCCCTTTCCAGAAAGCGAAGAGAAATAGACGGAAGTTGCTGTCAGGTACACAAAGTTTCACATTGTTTACTCGGCTTAAATTGCATTTCTCCACCCAAATTACCACTAAGAAGAGAGTGAAATGTCAAGTATAAATATTAGTGAAAAAAGTAGCTGGCTTCTAAATTTTTCGGCTTCTTGTATCCATGAACGTTCATGTACTATGCTTCGTGTAATTCCTGTCAAAAATGGTAAAGAAATTATTGCAATTCGTGTGAATATCATAGGAAAGTTCCAGTGTATTGCCCTTAGAGAAATAGATTATATACTCGTAAATAAGCATGTAAAGATAAGGAATGTTGATGGAAGGAAGGGAATAGAGCAAGTAGGAAAAGGAGAAGGGCGAAGGTGGATCAACTTTGCTTCCGTACTTTAGATTTGGATGGAGATCAAGCTAAACTTTTCGAACTTGAAGAGGGAGTAACTGTCCGAATTTAATGGAAAAAAAAAATGTTTGTGTAGCACATGACTATAGCATAGAGGGCACTGTGATCGCCTGCCTTATACAAGGTGCCAGTTTAAGCATGTGTTGGTAATTAATGATAATCTTTATCATAGGATGAGCTGTGGAGTTCTTAATGTTAATTCTTAATAGGGGCCTAGGTGAATTCAAACTCCTGTTTAGTCATCTGGGAACATTTATAGGAACTTCTATGTGGAAGATGAAATACGTTTTCTGATCTTATGCATATTGGACCGTGCATCATCTTGATATTTGAATAAAGGTAGACCAACTTGATGTCAATTATTTTATTATGTAAATTTACTGCTCAACATGTTTCGAATGTTAATACAACCATCTTCAGGAGCTTGCGACTACTTGGTGTGTTATTGCATAGGCTGTATTGTGCTGGCGTGAGGCGTGTTGGTGTTATGTAGCGGATTGGCTGTTGGTGATGTGGTATCCGAATGCAGGTTGAACCAGTAGTGGTTCAACCTGTAGCCAATCCGCTACATAACACCAACACGCCTCACGCCAACACAATACAGCCCATGCAATAACACACCAAGTAGTCGCAAGCTCCTGAAGATGGTTGTATTAACATTCGAAACATGTTGAGCAGTAAATTTACATAATAAAATACGTGACATCAAGTTGGTCTACCTTTATTCAAACGTTTTCTGATATTTACATAACTAAAATAAAACACAACCATATAACACACTTGCATTTATCACGTTGAACATATTATTTGCGTGTGTACGAAAGAAGTCGTTCAGGATCTTAACAAACACAAATTTTAAACAGTCCCACTGTCTCTTAGCTCTCTGCCCCTTGATCTTGTACCTTCGACACTGCAATTTGTCATTATATTGAGACATTTCACCCGCCTTCAGTCCTCACAAATAGCCTTGGATCTTTTGTGATGATATCCTTTGCTCATTACTGACCGTCTTGCGAATGACTATTTAAAAAATTTCGACACCAAATATATTCCTACATTTCATTTTGCCCTCTCTAATTTTTGTTTATTCTCCTGATTTTGCTGCTCTAAATGAACTAGACGATGTGGAAATATGACATTTCTTTTTACGTGCTATGAAAATTTGCTGTTTGTTACTTCTATCCCCTGACGTACTTTAACCTATATGCACAGAAATGTACAAGACCCTTTTTATCGATTGAACAGAAGCATCTACGTAATTTTACTGGCGTTAATGCGGAGGATATCTTCACTCTGGCTGGGAAAGAAATCTAAATTTTGCGACCAGATACACGAAGAATGTATAATTACAGTTATTTCGGTTACAAAAGCTGCGAATATTCGGGTTTCAGTGAAACTAAAACTGTTCTTTTCGGTTATCTGAAGGCAAAGCCCTGTCATATAAATCAGTCAGAAGAACGCACTTACTGATTGCAACGTATTGTTCACGTTCTCTTAGTGTCGGTGGTTGTTTGATGTTGATATGTGAAATGCATTTAGTATTTGTCATGGGGCATGGCTTAGATTATAGGAATTAGATTTACGAGTACAGGTAGTGTAAAAACGTCGCGACACACCGTTTATGTACACCTGTGTTAGAGGTTTCGTCTCTGAAGCCACCTTGCTAAGAAAGTTTTTTAATAAAATATGCACCCATTACAAGACATTACATAAGAGTACTTGGCTTTAAATCCCGCTAATTATTTACATGTATCTAAAAATGTAACATACAACGCAAATGGTACATTTTAGTCGCTAAAATCAACTGCCTTCTTGCTTTGTTCCCCTGTGTTTCCTCTTACAGGAGCCTTGCTTTTTTTCACTCTGATTTGAAAACCATTGATTGTAATATTGGGAATCTGACGTGCAGGTGACCGTGCATCGTGATACACTCTTATAATGAAACTAACTAGATGGAGCCGTCAGCAAACCTGTATGACACATAACATTGCTGTGTGTACAGTGAAAAACTCCTGATGATGGGCAGGGGAACTGTCCGAAACATGTAGAATTTTATTGCAATAATAAATTTGAGCAATTAGTGCATCTAGTTGCTTTTATTATAAGAATGTAATATTGTGGTAGTAACGTAGGTGCTTGGAAGTTCGAGTCCTCTCATTTCTAAATGTAAGATTTTTAAAATTCCGTGTTTGTGGTCTGCGACAAACGTGATTTGAGGCTTCCGCTGCGAAGTAGATGGCATATGCGCTCTTCTGGGTTATCACGCAGCGAGTAGTTGTAATTCCTTACCGACGTCGCGGGTCCGTCCCGCAACGTCGGTAAGGAATTACCAATGTACGCTGCGTGACATCCCATAAGAGCGCAGATCTAAAATGTATTTGTATTTGTATTGCAATATAAAATTATATATTTGTTATTGTCTTTTATCAAAGGACATAAAATGAGATTGACACTTTTAATTAATGTAAGCATAATTCAAGGTAATTTATTCTGTCCCGTACTTATTTAAACATCTGTGTTCCTTATAATTTCAGCAATAATGCGCATTGCTGTATTCTACCCCACCCCGTTAAACTAAGGTTCACTCCTTTGTGCTGATCCAAATTTCTGTCATTGCTTCTTAAGTCGAAAACTACTTCAATTAAAATAACAATTCATGATTTAAGAACGATATTTCTAAACATACTCTTAAGTAGTGACCGTCTGTTTGAAACATCCTGTAAGATATACATTTACGTTCCTCAGTGAATCCCAATACATTATTTATCTTATGTTAATTTTTTCCTGTCAATTGGAACCTTTGAATGTTATAAATCGCAACTTAACTTTAAATATTTTACATAAACAGCGTTTGTAGACAGTGGAGCTCTGTAATGCATCACCGTGTGTTGCATTTCTGAGTCTTATTTGACCCCCAAACAAACCTAGTCAGTACAGTATGGCAGGTCTACACAGCGTTATTTATTATGTGAATTTCTTAAATCTGCATAAATACAAATTTGTGATTGTCAAAATAAAGAGCATACTGAAGGAATATGAAATAAATACGAACAGAAAGCTTAACAGGTTACGCTGTTTTGCCTTACCTGTAAAAGTTCGTTCCACCTGCTGGTCTAAGAACAGTCTGAAGCTGGTTGGATGGGTCTGCATGTACACTGGTTAATGGCTGGAAGTGACGTCACGGTTGCTTTCAATATCTTTTCGAAAATACTGGTTTCATACAGTTTACTTCCTTACGTATTGCGTCCTAAAATTAGTGTATGTTAAATTTAAAATTGCTAAACGTATTTATTGCAAGCATTTAAAAAACTTAGGAGAGAGTTTAGTGTAGCTGTAAAGTCTGTCTTTACATGTAAAGTAATTATCAAAAAACACACTAACAATATTCTTATCCGTGTCGACGTGTTTCTTTTCTGGGATAATTATGAAAGTCACATGATGGCATAGACTTTGATTCTGCAAATAAGATAATCGGTACAAATATGATAATATGGTAATTAGGGTCGTGGATGTTGCCTACGGAATATTTACGCGACTGTACGCACAGATTCGTGTGTACTGTGTACTGTGTACCAGTACATGCCCACAAGTACAGTTTTGTCTCTCACAAACCATTAATGTTAGAATGTGGTTATAAAGTTGCATAAAATTCTTAAATATTGTACATGCGAGTTTCAACTGCAGCTGGCTTCGCTTGTGATTTTGTAATGTAACGCTAACGGCACGTTAGCGTTACATTACAAAATCACAAATCACAAAATCGCGTTATCGATTGTACGATTTGTGCCATTGTAAATGGTCCTAAAATGGAAGCATGTCAATCTGACCACTGCTGTGGTACTGTGTTTATTGTACCTGAAGATCATAATCTAAAAATGAAACACAAAGATTTTATATATATATATATATACACACAAAAAATTTAATCTGACTATTCTTCTCTCATGCACCTCCCTTCGTGTCGGAGACTGATTCAGAGCTCGGTTTTATTTTGCGTAAACTTTCTGAACTTTTGGTTATTATTATTATTATTATTTAGGGCGTTTACAATTATATATATGAAATAAGCCATGTTTATGGGGTATAGAGTGTTGCAGCTTTTCTGTAGTCACAATTTATGGTACAAGCAATGTTATTTCCCAGGTTGAATGTTTTGCACTTCGACATCAGCACTTCCCGCAGTATGTGTGCAGTTCCCAGGATGACTGTTTTCTGTAGTTCCTTGATATCTTGCTTTCCCGTTATGTTGTTCGGGTATTGTCTGAGTGATTTCGCTAATTTTCCAGTATATTATTATTGTTATTATTATGTTTGTTAATTATTATAATGTGTAAACAACGATTTAACTCTCCTGTTTTCTTTGCTTGTGTTTGTTTCGTATGTGTCCTGTTTATTGTCCTTTGTTATTTGTGTTTGTATGTTGTGTTGCCTCTGTAACTAGCATTGTTTTAGGAATTCAGGAGTCTCAGCCGAATTCTATGCATTCGCCGTTATTAATATGTTGAAACTGTAGAGAAATATTTGTGTTTAGACCGGCTGATTGCATAAGCGTAAGATAAACAATGTTAGGTTAGGGGGATACACACAAAGACAATGTTTAGTTAGGAATTTATAACACTGTCTTAGATAACGGTAAAATGTACAATATCTACGAGTGCAATGGGCAGTCGTGTGTAAATTATGCAATAAACTATTATTACCTGTACCTATACAGAATTGGACAGACCCCGAGTACTACATCAGATTGAGTGTCCCAGGATTCCTAGCCAGTCTGCACATGAATGTGTCGACGTTGTCAGCCCTATGCAGCGGCCGCCTTTACTCCGCAGGAGATATTCCTGATACCCATTTCCGCTGCGGGCCGGGATAGCGCAGTCGGTATAGCGACTGGCTAGGGCTGGACGGTCCGGGGATCGAATCCCCGTGGGGGCGATATATTCCTCACCCGTCCAAACCGGCCCTGAGGCCCACCCAGCCTCATATACAATGGGTACCGGGTCTTTCCCGGGGGTAAAACGTCCGGGGTGTGGCGTTGACCACCCACCCCCATCTAGGGCCGAGTTTAAGGAAGGAGTAGAGCTATACCACTACTCCCCTTCTGGGCCTTCGTGGCCTGTTCTAGGGTTAACTTTAACTTTACCTTACCCATTTCCGCTGCTGCATGGATCTCCAACCCGCGGCTCACCAAGTTGTGTTGTGCGGCCCAAGGCCACATTTGTGAATTGTGTATATGCTATAAAAATTCTACAGCAATTTAGGTGGTAAGGTATACCATCTTCTGTTATTTTTTCCACTTGCGGCTCGCAAACTAGCCATCAATAACAGGTGTGGCCTTTTACCGTAACAAGTTTGGGGATTATTTGCGTTAGGGGTTGAGTCGACCCGTGGGTCATAGTGCGGCCGGAAGGAAATAAGCGAATTAAAAACCCAGTGATCTCTTCGAGAAAAGAAGCAGCGACCTTCCGGCTTGTTGCGCAGTGCCTGAACCAACTGCGCCACCACGCACGCCGTAATCCAATGTAGATAATTAAATTAATAAAAAGTATTTGCGTCCAAGTACCTTCCTTCCCAATAAGTACGAAAGTCTGTGTGCTTCGTAGTTAGGCGCACGCAGCTAAACTCTGAATGTCAGGGAACAATCTTTTGTTTTTATCACTGAGTCTTTTCTTTTCTCGACTCCGGATTTTACAGAGAGTGGCGCAGAGTCACCTGACAGTCGCAGCTAGTGATGTCTGTAGCGTCAAGTGACCTCTGCGTCACTCTGAATAATACAGAGTGATCAAAAAGTCTCTGTGTACCTGATGATTACAATAGAGAAGTCAGGTGCACAGAGACTTTTTGATCACCATTCACAAAATATTTTCCGTCAGCGTCTTCCGTAGCAAATGGAAGTTCCGTTGTCAGCACAAGACGTAAGCATTCCCCGTTCAGGAACTTGCATTATGCTAGCCAAATCCTATAAGTTAGCTGTAAAAAAAAGGTAAGGTAAATTGCACCCTTGTACAGTCACTGAGGCTCTGTAGAGGCCGTACGGCCTATAGGGAGAGTAGAGGTATAGCTCTACTCTTCCATGACCACGGCACTAGAAGGGGATGAGGGGTCAGCGTCACGCCCCGGCCGCTCTTTACCCGCGGGAAAGACCCGGTACCCATTGTACAGGAGGCTGGGTGGGTCCCAGGGCCAGTCTGGACAGGTGCGGAAAATCTCGCCCCCACCGGGATTCGGTCCCCGGACCGCCCAGCCTGTAGCCAGTCGCTATACCGACTACGCTACCCGGCCCACTATAAGTTAGCTATATCCTCACCAAATAGCAGGAGGGACAAACACCCAACCTTACGTCACAGCTTCCTGCGTTTTTACTCACGGATGTTCAGCGTACTTACCCGGATTTTTTCCCATCTCGCTGTGAATAAACTTACACGCAGCCAGATTTTTTCTTTTATCAACTCATCGAGCACAAATGTGGTTGGCGTTTAGGCAGAGCCCGACGGAATTCTTAGCAGACGGGAAACGACTCAGTAGGATTTCTGAAATCTGCGCTCTTCTGGGATATTGTGTAAGACATTGTCAAGAAACCTTGACCTTTGAAGATGGGACCGATAGGTTGTCCCGAAACGTTGGTGAGGAATTGCCACTACACGCTGCGTAATATCCAACAAGAGCGCAGATCTCATCTACTTCTTGCCAGAAGCCTGCAGACACACGCAGAATGAGTTTGTCTGTGGTTGTTTTCTGTAACTCCAGTAGCTTCACCAGTCAGCGTCATGAAACATGCACATGCCTCATATATTTGTCAAAATGGCACTATTTACGTACTGTAACAAGGTAGAGTGGAAACGTTCATTAATAAATTAATTGTACAGCTCGTCCCATTGATACTTCAGACAGTTACAAAAATACCAACACCAGTTTGACACAGCCAGGTACAGTACAGTACAGTACAGTACAGTACCTACATTCTTTTCGATTGAAACTTAGGTCTATTTTGTTTCAAGAAATTTTTAAAACTGCCATTTAAATTATAATATTTTAGGAAAAAAAAAAAATATATATATATATATATATATTGTGCATTCCCCAAATACTTGAGAAAAAATGGGAATACAATGAAGAAGTTCATCGGCTCTTTATAGACTTCAAGAAAGCTTATGATTCAGTTAGGAGGGACGTCTTAAATAAGATTCTCATTGAGTTTGGTATCCCAAGGAAACTTGTAAGGTTAATAAAGATGAGTCTAACTGAAACATATAGCAGAGTCCGGGTAGGAAAGAATGTGTCTGACAGGTTCCGTAATAGGAATGGTTTGAAACAAGGAGACGCTCTATCACCAATGCTTTTTAACTTTGTTTTAGAGTACGCCATTAGGAGGGTTCAGGTAAACCAGGATGGCTTGAAACTAAATGGTACACATCAGCTTGTGGCTTATGTCGACGAAGTTAATATACTGGGAGGAAGCATACATACTCTAAAGGAAAATGCAGAAGCTTTAGTAGCTGCTACTAAGGAGATAGGACTGGAAGTAAGTGCTGATAAAACTAAGTACATGGTCATGTCTCGAGATCAGAATGCAGGACGAATTCATAGTGTGAGGACTGATAATAGTACCTTCGAGATGGTGGAAGATTTTAAATATTTTGGAACAACTTTAACAAATCAAAATTCTATTGCGGAAGAAATTAAGCGCAGATTGAGGTCAGGAAATGCTTGCCATCATTCGGTGCAGAATCTTTCGTCTTCCAGATTGCTATACAAAAATTTAAAGATTAAGATATATAGAACTATAATTTTGCCTGTTGTTTTGTATGGGTGTGAAACTTGGTCGTTGACATTGCGGGAGGAAAGGAAGCCGAGGGTGTTTGAGAACGTGATGTTGAGGAGAATATTTGAACCTAGGAGTGACGAGGTAACGGGGGAATGGAGGAGATTGCATAACGAGTAGCTAAATGATTTGTACTCCTCACCCAATATTGTGCGGGTGATAAAATCGAGAAGAATGAGATGGGCTGGACATGTGGCGCGTAAGGTCTTGTTGGGAAAACCGGAAGGAAGGAGACAACTGGGGATACCTAGGCGTAGAAGGGTGGATAATATTAAGATGGATTTCCAAGAGGTGGGATGTGGGTATATGGACTGGATTGGGCTGGCCCATGATAGAGACAGGTGGCGGATGCTTGTGAGTGCGGCAATGAACCTTCGGGTTCCGTGAAATTGACTAGCTGCAAACCAGTTAGCTTCTCAAGAAGGACTCTGCACCATGGAGTAAGTAAGTAAGTATATATATATATATATATATAT
>Ga0123352_10015163_pt1 | contig 12266 bp, 1 predicted proteins | sample TergutLab28metaG_FD_89700 | JGI IMG/M metagenome (GOLD analysis project Ga0123352, IMG submission 89700) | Labiotermes labralis P1 segment gut microbial communities from Petit-Saut dam, French Guiana - Lab288 P1 | ecosystem: Host-associated > Arthropoda: Insects > Digestive system > Gut ... | reverse complement strand
TGCTTGCACTTAACTTCCAACCAGCAGGAACTCGAGAACCAGACGGCCTATGTGATTACCAACGCTATCGTCGTGAGCTCCTGATGATGGGCATAACGGTGCCCGAAACATGTTGAGCCTAACATAAACATAATAAAGTAATAAGTGGCATCTAGTTGGATTTTATTCTTCAGTTATCAAGATGATGGACGGTCCAGTACACACCTAATTCGTTAGTTCGGTATCACAAACGGAATGCTCAAACCCATAAACTCACTTTCAACATTTCCACGCAAATGTATAACAACTAATGTAACAGTATCAGTAATACCGCCCCATTATTAGCCTATTATCATCCTGACACGGACCTTCACATTCCAGTATGTACCAGCCCTGAAGCTTATTTCGCATGTCACAGGTTCAAATCTCGAGTCGGACGTCGCCTGTCCTAACCAAAACCTTTCTTGCCTTACCCATTCCTTCTGCATTATCGAGAGTGTCGTAACTAAAATTAGACCACAGCCCATTCCAATTCGTCACCAACTAATGACCCCACCATAAGACGTTACGTAGTAAAAGCTACTATTAGCAACGTCAGGTCAACCACAAGTACATAAATAATCACATCTTCATCATCAACATCATCGCATTAGTCCAGCATCGAATTGCCAACCCCGTGTGCATTCCTACACAAATACAGACCCAACATCACGATTAAGCCCCCTTCTCTGGCATACGCAAGTCTGAAGATTTTTATTTATTTATTTATTTGTACGTTATCTTTCTTCGGATATAACCAATATTATTTCTAGACCCGTCAGGTTTTTTCTCGTAAGTACAAATACGTTCTTGTTCTTTGTAAAAAATGTGATTACTAATTCACAAATTGCTTTAGTTTCCAAATATTCGAATTCCGAAAGTTTTATCGGAATTCAATCCAAGATTTTAGCCAACTGCAGAGAGAGAGAGAGAGAGACCTTTCAGTGAGAACTCTTTCTCTTAATCACATATATTTCATAAGAGACTGTAAGGCCCAGTGACATACAACTTATTATTTAGAGTCATTCCTTTTTTCTGAGTCCCTATCGCTAAATTATCCTATTCTGTTCGTAGGAATCACTTGTCTTATACCTAGAAAGTGTTCCACATATTATTAGAGTAATCTCCATTGTCCCTCAACTGGAGTATCCCTTCTTTGTGTGAATCACATGTACGAGTCATTCAGAAACAAGCATTTTTAAGTAACCCAAGAATCAATGACACATAATTCTCTACACCTTTTCTCATAACCCTTATCTCCATCCATAAGAAACATCGCTTAATAAAAGTACATGGCCAAAAGATACCAAACCAATCTAATACAGACAGACACAAAAATGCAGAGTAGCAACAGGTGATCAATGCAATTTACTTTGCATAGAAAAGTTTCGAGACCTCATACTTTAACAATACGTACTTACTTATACCAACATTTAATTTATATCACTAATTTTTTAAACTTTAAAACCTTTTGGGAAGAATGTCTATTACCAATTCTAACAACTAAGACAGGCAATGTATGTATAAAGTAATATTAAGGCGCTTTCGTTCAACCATTTTTACTGTGGAAAAGCAACAGTATTATATATTCTGAGTGTGTGTGTTTGTAGTCTTAGTTATCCATCATTCAAATCACATAAACTGTACTATATTTGCATCTATGACCTGTCTGGCTCTACCATGTATTTTCACGGTATCTCACAAAAGAGCACGACTTTTGGAAAAGAGGAGTTATTGGACATGAAATGTGTGTTTTCACTTTCTCTACAAATTTTTCCGAAAAAATTCTCATTCGAAGAAGAAATTAGTGATATATGATCATAAATGTATATTGGTCTTCAAATAAAGTTCCTGGTATTCTTGTCAGATTTTAATGAAACTTGTATTTTCTCAAGAGATTTAAAAAAAAAATATTCAAATACCATATTTCATGACAATCCGTCCAGCGAGAACTGAGTGGTTCCATGCGGAATGACGGGCGGTCAGACAGACAGACAGACATACAGGCATGGCAAAGCCAGTAGTCGCTTTTCGCAATATTGCGAACGTGTCTAAAAACACTGTATTATTCCCACGCATTTTATCGGTGAACTGTGTATCAATCTAGCAAACGGCGATCATTTTCCCACAACAGCATTAAACAACCGGGTTTTATAACCGAGTCAGTGTGTGTTGACTGCGCGGTGAGAACTGAATGTTTAATATATTTCAGGTTAACTCAGTCTGTAAAGGGTAATATGTAATAAAGAATTTACCTCATCTATACGTACTTTAGTGGGTCTGATCACAGTTTCCAGTGAAACCAATATATAGTCAAACTACTGCTATTCACTTCAGTAATGAGATGCGGTAGACTAAATGTTATTTATTTACCTTTCTCTGTATTAACACCGGGATGTTTCAAAACATGCGTTATGATAATATTCTTAATACTAACTAACCCTGTTTTATGCTTCGCAGTATGTTCTGCAAAGAAATCCACCTACGCTAATCTTTCCGCCCTTAACTGACAGACATGTTCATTTTACAAAGGACGTATCGCAATTTCAGTGAAATATGATGGCACTGAGTGATGAAAACCCACTTTCATCCATCAGTACACCAAAGGCCTCCATAATCCAACGTATCACAAGTTTATCATGTAAGAGATCACGGTCGACAGCCACGGGAAGTGATTACAAAAAACTGGGCTATAAAGGATTAATCCACTCGCTGACGCATGGTTTCTCCCCCATCAGTCACCGACGTCGCCGTCTAGACGAGCCAATAACATGAAAAATTATGCCAGTAATGAGTATTTGCTTCTATATTTAATGTTGACACAAGGCAGAACTTTGAGTTCGGAGACAGAGGCAAGAAGTGTAACCTATATTTCCTTCAATAGAATTTCTAAAGTTGACACTCCCAGACCAAATCTAACCTAGTTAACTTTGGAGGACTGGCTGCTCCTCGAAGTCAAGGAACTGACAATTCAGAGAAATGTCAAATGTATCCATTAAAGATTCAAATGTTATTGTGTCTTTTCTTACTTATAATTTGTTAACTCTTTCACCTTCCTTTCTCTTCCATATTTCTTCCTGATTCCTTTCATTGTTCGTCCTATCATCCTTTTTCCACGCCTTCATTCCCCTCCTTTCCTTCACAACATCGAAGCTAAAAGTGGCACAACATAAGTCTTACTGAAAAACCGCGTACGTTTCAGCCGTGCATCATGCCGCTTTTGTTTCAAATTTTTACTGAAATCACTTTGTGCGTGTGCGCAATGAAACAAACATCGGAAACACAAACAAACAAACAAATATAAAACACTGTCTTTCTCAATTTCAGGGTATACTACAGCTCTTAACAAATGATTATACCCCAACTCTTAAATAACCGTCAATTATTAGGATACTGATAATTAGAAATATTGCAATTGTGTTGCCAATACACCTACTACTAAAACACTAAAACAACTAATGAAACCGTGTCTGCAGTTGGTAAGGTAACGTCACAAGTCATCACGCAGTTAAATTCGCTTCAGGGCAGCAACAATTGTATTTCTATTCGATTGTCTCAGACGTGTTCTAGGGTCAGCCAACTCATCTACTAAACAGAAAGCTGGTGTGTAATCCCGAGGAAAAAGCCATGTAAATGTAAAACTGAACATTCGTATCCGTATAGAATGGAAATTTTCAGAACACATGAAACTATACTTCCATTCCCTCATACCCCTTCATGGCGTGTTGTTTAATTAGGGATGGGTGCTCGGAAAGATATTTGGATGCAAAACGGAGAAAATAATAGAAGGATCGGGAAAATTACATAATGAGTGGGTTCATTATTTGAATGCTTCGCTTACTGTTCTCGTGATCAAATCAAGAAGGATGAGATAGATGAGACTCGTGGTACGAGCGAGAGAGAAGAGAAAGTCATACAGAACATCGGTGGGAAAACCCGAAAGAAGGAGAGCACCTGAAAGAAGTAGGCGCAGATGGAAGAATAGCATTATAACTGTTCTTAAAGAAATAGAATGGAAGAACGTGGAGTGGATTTATGTGACTCAGGATCCGGAGAAGTAGCGGGCTGTTGCGAAGACACTATTGAATTTTAGCGTTTATAAAGTGCGGGAAGGCTGTGACTACGTTGAGAAACGTTGCATTCTCCACAACGATTGGGTTTCTTAACGTTAGACTCTAAAATTGGTGCACGGCGCAGTGTCAGTAGAAGTTTAGATAACGTAACTATTTTATTCGAAGTTACAACTAATTCTGTAAGTAAGTGAACCAGATCATTCATCCAGTTTTGGAGCAGACAAAAGACAAACGCCGCTTGTATGTATTCTTCAAACAAATTCCGCCGCTGCTCACTCGGTTAGAGTGTGTTTGGGTGAAACCTTTCTTCCTCTCGGATATGAAGTCGCGTCACTGGCCGATCTGTGCCCGACGTTTCGAAACAGCGTGATGGTCTCACCCTCAAGAGCGGAAAAGTCTACGACACTTGAAAATGAGACCACGCTGTCTCGAAATGTCGGGCATCAATCATCCAGTTAGGCGGCACAATATCTCAGAAGAACGGAAACCTCAACTGCACCGATGCGAAAACCTAAAAACCCGCGTATGCTTGTGTGGTTTGAGGGAAATATTTGGTACAGCGGTTTGTGGCCAGTAGGCTTCCCCATCCTTTACCTAAGCGGCTTTCATTAAATGAAGGGTTTTGATACTGTAATTTGAAAGGCACTCCCCCCACTGCCTTAGACCTCATATACAATACAACTCCAGTAATCCGGACGCTGGTTATCCGGATCGCCAATTTTCCGGATCGGCTTGGCCCTTCGGGTTAATTTGTCGAGAGTTCTACAAAATTAACTTGCTTTCGAATTGCCTGTTATTATATCACGCACAGTGCAGCATTATGGCTTCTAGAACTTCAAATCAGACGTGGTCGAAAGATTTAGACGCAGGTACATATTGTCAATAGCAACAGCCGACATTCAAACTGCCAATGTAGCATATTTCAAAGAAAAATCCAATTATCCAGATTTTCTGTAAATCCGGATGGCTCGCCGTATAACTTAATCCGGATAAGTGGATTTCTACTATGTATATATATATATGTATATATATATATATATGTATATATATATATATATGTGTGTGTGTTTGTGTGTGTACAATGTAAAATATAAAGACATATGGCATACATATTATACTGCTATATGTCGTTACGTTGTACTCCGGTCCCATGATGGCACTAAACATGTGCCGAAACAAGTAATCAGGCGTGTGGAAACTAAAGAGTATTTCTTTTTGTCAAAAAGAGGTTTATTTCTGTAACTATTACGAAGGCAACTGTAAGCCACAATTAAAATCAGCAGACCTCTTGTATTGCCTTCTCCATTAACATTACTCAAAGTTCAAAATAAAATTCAGCCCTGTGTAAAATCATGTGCTTTTTGCTAATACTTATGTTGTGACATATGACTTGATCACAGGAGATGGCAGTAGGAATGCTGATCGTAATCCAAAGTCAACACCCGCCCCACACATAATAAATATTAAGAGATATTATATTGAAATGTAAACACTTGCCGTTCACACCAACACTATGATATATATATATATATATATATATATATACATATATATATATAGGGCGTTTCATAATGTTATCCGTGATTACAAACATTTATAACAAGAAAATCAAGGGACCTACCTTCATGGAATTGTTCACACCAAAAGCTTACGCAGAGCCCTCCACATCGTTGTTTTCGACATCGATAGCTCCTTAGCTGCAGTTCCCGTCGATTTCTCCGGACTATGCAGAAAACTGGCCCGAACCCATTCAACGTCATCTTCAGCGGTTAATGAGTGACCACTTGATTTCTGCTTGCACAGACACCTAGTTTCAGTAATTTTTTTATTTGTTCCCTCGATCTGTACAGGTTTCGTAAATACGTGTCTTATTGTTTTCCTATAATAAATTTTTGTAATCCCGGGGTACATTATGAAACACCCTGTATATATATATATATATATATATCACATACTCTTTCTTGTTCATTTCCTGCACCAGTCTGATTCTGGCACACGTTCACAAAAATTGGCGCATAAACATAAGCTATAATTCCTGTATATGGAAGAAATCTGACCGCAATAAGCAGGAATTTGCAGTTTAAATCCCCAGACTACTGAAGAACTAACGGAAAATTCCCGAAGGAAAACATATTCTATTGTCCAAAATAACTTTACCTGTACAAATACATGCGTTTTACGAAGTGAAAGGAAAGTATTCTGAACGAATAGCATTTCAGTGACAGAAAGCAGTAAAATTAGGAGTCTTTCTGACATTTGACGAATGTAGTTCGTGTATTTCATAAAGTACCTTGTTATTTCGTATATTATATAGTCGTTTACTTCACAGTATCTTATAAAAACAAAGTTAAACGCTTTTACTGGTTAGATATACGGTAACTAGCAACTCCATAAAGCAAATATTCCAAACCAATTAAAATGGAAAGACCTCGATCCTTTTTTGAGTTCAAATACACATTTTAAATTATTCGTTCCGTCAAAGCAAGAAATAGCAATAAGTGAAATACTTATATGCTACGTGAAAGGCTTGTGAATTCCTGGAAACAAGAAAAACAAGTACATTGTTAGACACTGCTGAATTCAAGAAAAAATCGAAGTCAAAATTTAATTAAACACAAAATTATTAAACTTTCAACCAGTAAATCAACAATCAAAGTGTCACTAGTTACAACTGGGTTTGAGTACGTAGCGTTTGGAGTTATATAAAATCCGTTTTTCATAGAGAAATTTGGTTTGGCTCACAGCTAATATTACAAGAAAATTTCTGGTATCTTTGGTAAATTGCTCCTTTTGAGCAGTGGTTAGGAGTGGAGGGATAATTCAACCACGGGAAATTCAACAGCAGTAATCACTTTCCTTTCACTCAAACAAAACAGCGAATCTATTGTGCTAAACACATCTTAAGTTATGACAAATCTACAGATTAGAGAAGTATCTCCATTATTACTAAACGGCTTAGGCAACAAGACGTATTTATTTTCAGAGAAACAACTATTGTCTTAAAAAACAGATATTCATTGAGAGGCACTAAAATGGTCGTTTAAATAAAGACGAAGACGATATAAATATTTTTTTATTATTTATTTATTAGCCATCAGATTGTAGGGGTATAAACAATCTATAATATAACTTGCTCTCTTATTGTGTTTACACGGTAGGGTGCACATCCAGCGATGACACCTCAGTCGTGAAGGTAGGAGGTCCAACGTCTTTTTAGCCTTTTATTTCTCTTCGGTTGTGTTAGTGTTTCCACCAGTGGGTTGGGATGGGATACTAGTTTGTTGAGGTGTTTGTCAATTCTTTCATTGATGACCTCACTAACATAGGACGATATAAATATGTATATAAAATGACAACTGTTGAACAGGAGTCCGTAACATTGAGAACGGAATGTAGGAAAAGGCGAACACCGACTGCTGTTCGCAATATAAAGCTACAGTACATCAGAACGAAACTGAATTTGTATGCATCCAGCAGGAGGAGTTACGGGCACACACTGTGTGTTACACTCCTTTTCGCGCCTTATCAATATCAGATACGTTTTCAACGACAAGATTCATCCGTTGAAGAATAAAGGAAAAATGCTGTAGTAAAAATCCTGGCACTGCAAAGAGCGTGAATATGGTGATATGGGATGAAATGCAGTGGTGTCGGCAGGCCAGCGATATCAAAGGCGTGAAAGATGAAACGACATCATACAACATTCATGGGGTACAAATTGCTCGCCCCCATTTCATGCATGTACAAGAAGGTTTCTTACCTTGCTGGAGGATATTTGTGGATAGATGCCGAAACATTCCACTGCGTTGCCTCAAATGGTTTTGCAAGACAGTATTAAGAGTCTAATAATTAGATTAGCGATCCAGCTGCAATGTTAGATAAGGGTCACGCAATATCAATAAAAACAAAACAAAACTATGTTCCGTTAACCTTGCATATAAGACCTAAAGCAAATGGAAAAAGCAGATAAAGAAAGCATAACTGAGATTGGAAAGAAAATAAGAACTAGTTTGTATGAATGTTATTAAAAAGAAAAAAATAATAAAACGAATCGAAACTAGACCGAAAAATCAAAACCCAGAGCGAGAACTAAAAACTAAAAGAAATATACGGTAAATAATACAGAATTTAAGATTAATATCTCACTGAAATGTAGAAATTAAGATTAATACAAGGAATGTGCACTGCAGGATATTTGGTGCTAGGTGGGGCAGCCCTAAATTTCTGTAATTTTTTTCAATAAATGAATTATTACATACAAAATTAGGACGATCGTGTGGGTGCTGATCTAAACAACATTAGTTTTCGAAATGCATTTCACCAAACATAATTAAAAGCACTGACTCATAGACAGTGGTACAGGCGGGGTAAGCAACAGGCCCTTCAGACAAAGGGCATGAGTACAAAATTTTGGTCTCAAAACTGGAAAGGAAGAGACCAGTTTGAGATCTAAGTGTAAGTCGGAGGATAATACGCCTGCTAAAGTGAATGTTATAGGAACAGAGTGGGAGAATGTCTGTTGACGGAATCTGATTCAGGGCAGGGACCAGTGGTGGGCTCCCGCAAAATAAAAAGGAGATAAAAAATTCAAAACTTCACAACAACGGACAATTTCTGGATTTGGCGAGATATTATTAGCTTCTGCACCGTGAAAGTGATATTAGTTCGGAAAGTAATTATACTTTATAAGAGCCATTTTCTTAAATAAAACCAACGAATGTTACTCTCTCTCCAAACTAGTGTATTTTAACTCACCGTTTAAACACGAAGATACAAACTCTACTCTCCAGTTCCCGAGTCGGCCAAACAACATGACGAGAGCACAATGAAACTTTAAGCTGTGATGTTCACGTACTTTCAAACAAGTTTAAGTTTTGTGCTTGTTTGTGTCGTTTTTGTCAATGCGGGTTGCTTTAAATTTCTTCTCGCGATAACTTGCAATATCTTTTTTAAACAATGATTATGTAAAAGGACAATAAACCTAAATCGGTGCAGAAAATTGCATCGGTGGAGCCGGGATGGCTTGGCTTCTCTACAGGAATGAGGCTGTGGTATGAGTATCGGAGGATGCCGTAATTCGATTCCCGGAAAGGCAAGAAATGTTTCTTCCATCCCTCCCTCCCACCAGTGTGCAGACGATTACGGGGCACCACCCAGCCTCCTATTCCATGAATAATGGGGGGCTCTTTGCCTTTGGTAAAACGGCCGGAGCGTGCAACTGCCCACTCACCTCCACATAATGCTGAAAGTTTACAATTTGTATAACTTTACCTCCATTACACCTATTCCTTAACGGCACAAGGAACAAGTTCACTTTAAGTGGCGTATGTATGAGTACTTTCTGAAATATTTTGGTTTCAGAAAAGGCTTCCGCGAAATCTACACAGTTTTCTAATCATTCAATTTTATACGAACGATTAACATTCCTTTAAATTTTCTTTCGTTTACGTCAAAGAGAACATCCACTGGATCACGTAACTTCAAACCGCGGCCCACCATGTTGTATTATGCGGCCCCTCGGCCACATTTATAAATTATGTACACGCTATAAAAATCACACAATATTTTAGGCGGCTGTGTACACAGTGTATTTATTTTTCCCAGTGCGTCTCGCAAAACAGCCCTCAACAACGGGTGTGTCCCTTTGCCGTAAGAAGGTTGGAAGCCCACATTTTAAATTAACTATTATTAAATTATGTCTTTCAAATCAAGTCTCAACAAAATACGTCTACGTAAGAGTAATCATCAGTTCCCATTTGAAGTACTTTAACTTGCAGCACGCTGTATATAATCCTGGGTTACGGATTCACACTTCGTAGCATTATGCTTTTGTTATTTGAATGAAATAATGTCAAGGGATTATTTACTGAGTTAAGTATTTAATGCAGATTTCGTTGAACCGCCTACTGCTTAACATCTGGTCTCAGACATTATACCGAAACCAGCATAATATTAGTGCTGGCCTGGTGAATGAATCAGTGCTACAGATCTGCATAGGATCATTTCATTCTACGTACAAGTCACAATTCGCAAGGAATTAAACTAATAACATATTATAATGCAATGTACCAAACTTAATAAGCAGTCTGGGGACCGAACGAACTCTGTGCAGTATACAGCCCATTTACAGTAGATGTTCCTGCGTTTAAAAAGAAAAAAGATCGTCTCAGGAGAATATTATTTGTAATGGTCAATTCGAAAAGATTTACCCAATTAAAGACTTAATGCTTCCAAATTTGCCCCTTTAGTATAATAATCTGAATCATTATTTATTATCAGACTGTAAAATAGCATCAGCTTCTACGTTAAACAAATAGAAAATAGCCGCAGAACCCGATAATTCTGATGCACTCGCTCTGGAAATTTTTCCTGGATTTTAAATTCGTGAGTGACCGCAAGAGAGACGAAGACAATGCAAGTACTTTAAATGTGCCTTTTCACTACACATTAAAACTTCTCCGTACTTCACCAATAAGAATTAGAATAGTTAGCGTCTTTCTGGGTGAGAGATACTTCTTCCTTATTTGAAATGGATCAATTCTTTCTTAGGCAGCGGCAGATTTATTCAGCTTGTCTTAGCAAAGGATTTACAGTCGGTTACGACCTGCTTTTGTTTTATCCCTGTCTTAGCGACATATTACATGCGTGTGTATGTTAAAGACTGCAAAAATGTACGATTAATGTAAGTAGGTGTTCATTTAAACATTTTAATTCAAACACCAAAAATAATTTGAAGTAAACACGTCCAGTGTGATTGGCTCTCTTCTATTCGGACAAACAATAGGGCGGACGGACAGACATGAGTTTAATTGTTGCTTTTTGCAACGGTCTGCAAAAGTGCTAACAAAGAACCAACCCCCTCTGTGTTCACCCTGTACATTGTTACACAAGCGGCGGATGTGCTCCGGATTTCTGTAGTGACCAAAGGTAATTAGTTCTGAAAGCAACGGCGTGTCCAGTCCCTACTCACGTATGTGCAAGTATTGACATCCGTGTGCTCGGGTAATCGCAGAGAGAATCCAATATCAGATATACAAGCAGCCGTGACGGGGCCACGACATCGCCGTCCATTTGCTGATTGTGTCGACATGAATGACACTCATAGGCGAAATTCTAATTAATGCTGAAAGTAAGGCAGCTAAGATTCAAAGGCTTAAGATAAAAGCTGCTTGCTTCTAGGATGTGACGCCATGGATCTTGGTAAATAGTTAATGAACGGAGCAATAAGACAACAAAACATGGCATTTCAATACCAATCCACACCGTGGCGTAACTGCGACTTTCGGACCGCCAAAGCAGCGACACGTTAACTGACTAGCAATACTAGAAACAAATTGCTGCTTGACTTTTTCCAAATTTCTATCGCACAGCTAATAGACAGCATCAAACAAATTCCGATATTTATTCTCCACATATAACGTGGATATTAAAGCGACGTTTACGGGTTACGGTAGGGTAATTTAATGCGATTTGAATCCTCGTTTCTTGTCGTTATAATCTTGCCTGCACTAGCAAACATAAATTCCTTAATTTGAGTGATGTTCCTTGTTTACAGCGTTCCGTTATATAATGCTTATTGTGATACTGACAAGGACAGCAAGGGAACTATAAGCCTGTAGTGTGGTTTTAATGTTTTCCATCTCGAAGTGTTGTAACATATAAATACAACGTGTCAGTCAATAACACAACACTTTATTTTATATACAATAAAAATAGTATATTGCCAGGGCGACATGTTTCGACCTTTATTAGGTTATCTTCAGGCCCTCTGAGAAAACAGATCCAAGAGATATCTATATTTCAATGCATTGTGGGATACCAAATGTTTGCAGATCGTGTTATAGGAATGTAAAATACATAAGTTTGTATATGTTAAGCTCGAAGATCGAAAAGGCTAATTGAGCGGAAAAAAGACCACAACGCTTTGTGGCATTAGAGAAGCAGCCACAATGCGAAATTGCGTGTTTTGGCTGTTTTTTAAACAACCACAACGCGTTGTGGCATGAGATAAACAGCCACAACTCAAAATGTCTTTTAAATGAGCTGTTTATGAGTTTAGTAACTTATTGATAAAAATACATGTAACGTAGGCCTAATGAAGAACAATGGCGAAGCTAATTTATTTTTGCAGGAGCTGTTAGAGTGACACTTAGAATTGCACTTCATATTTTTCGA
>Ga0123352_10015161_pt1 | contig 12268 bp, 3 predicted proteins | sample TergutLab28metaG_FD_89700 | JGI IMG/M metagenome (GOLD analysis project Ga0123352, IMG submission 89700) | Labiotermes labralis P1 segment gut microbial communities from Petit-Saut dam, French Guiana - Lab288 P1 | ecosystem: Host-associated > Arthropoda: Insects > Digestive system > Gut ... | reverse complement strand
CTCCTAATGGCGTACTCTAAAGCAAAGTTGAAAAGCAGTGGTGATAGAGCGTCTCCTTGTTTCAAACCATTCCTAATAGGGAACCTGTCAGACACATTCTTGCCTACCCGGACTCTGCTATATATTTCAGTCAGACTCATCTTTATTAACCTTACATGTTTCCTAGTGATACCAAACTCAATGAGAATCTTATATAAGACCTCCCTCCCTTTTTTCCTCACTTCACATGTAAATTAAATCAATATAATTAGAGGCTTGTTCTGTCCTTCAATGAATAAGTTTCAATTTTTAAACTATTTACGTGTTGTTATTTACATCTCAAATCTTTCAAATTTAAGAGAAACGACATGAAAGTGTACGATTCTTAGTATCCGTAAAAAGCACTGCTTTGTTTGAAGGTCCAGAAACTTCTGCCCGCTTGTCCTTCTGATTAGGATAATATTAAGATGAAGACGAGTATGGAACACAGGTAGAATGACAATGACATAAGTAAAACCGAAATACTCGGAGAACAACCTGACTCAGTGCCAAATTGTCTACCACAAATTTCACACGGATTGGCCTGGTATCGAAGGTGAGGGCCGGCGACACTACGCCTGAGTTGCGGCTCGTTGTTTAAAGACCAACATCCAATCTAAAAACTATATCAAAATTGAATCCCTACCTCACGGAGAACACACTCCGTTTTCATTAGAAAACCAACCGATTAATGTTGTTTAGGGGAATAATCTGTATTTATCGCAAAAAAAAGCTATGAAACAAACAAGTACACTTAGCTGTGTGGTAAAAGGAAGAAGCCGATATTGCAGACGATTTCAAAAATAGATTGTTAATTTCTTGATTTGGAATGCACGTTTGTCTCGGGGGAGGCGTAATTTACATTACATGAAAATACAAACTGCCAGAAAGTAGGTCTATAAATAGGTGCTCCGAAAATCTCCGTGCATTTCATGAGTTTGCATTGCGTGACTTCAAAAGGCGGAGCCCAGCACACAACGAGTGACTATAAAATCACAAGGCCCGTGTTCTTCGAATAAACAATAAATTGGCTGTGCTAATTCTGACACCATTCTGTAGCAAATTATAGCTCCCCAACCCCAGACTTGAATCCTCAAGGTTATTGCTGTTGGGCGAAACTGAATAACAGAATTATTGGGACAAATCCTTAAAACTTAAGTCAGTATCTACCCAAACACAACGAAGTTATATTTAATATATAGAAGTACATGTTTCGAACCATCTCAGGCCATCTCACTTAAAATTATGTATTATGTCCACAATTATGCACTGTTTTGGGTGTGATGGAGCGATTGTTCTTCAGGGAGCTGTGCTAAGTATCTATTGAAAGGTACATTTGTCCCTGTCTACACCATGAAAGCACGCAGACAAATACAGGTAGATCTCTACTCGTTTGTAGCTTCCGCTATTATTGGACACATGTGGCAAACTTCACGCACATGGACAGAACACGGTGCCTAAAGAGTAGGAGGCCTGGTGATCCCCACAGTCGGTCTGCACGTTTCACTATAAGACCATAATCCCACATATGCCGGAATTCGAACCCTGGTGCATCACCCCTTAGCCTAGTCATTACATTAACTACGCTAATGCGAATGTATTACAGCTTGAGTGAAACAGAGCCCTGCGCATCGGTGACTAGATTGTGAGAAGGCGGTAGAAGTTCACCCTAGAACAGGCCGCGACGGCCCAAAGTGGGTGTAGAGGTATAGCACTAATCTTTCCTTAACCTCGGCCTTAGATGAGGTGGGTGGTCACCGCCACGCTCCGGCCCATTTACTCACGGGAATGACCCGTTACCCATTGTATAAGAGGCTGAGTGGGACCCAGGACCGGTCTGGACGGGTGCGGAAAATCTCGCCCCCAACGGAATCCGATCCCCGGACCGTCCGACTCGTGACGAGTGTGAGAAGATGATAAATTACGAAGTAAAGAGAAATGAAGAAAAATGGACGAAACTAACAAGAAGCTGTGAAAACGCTTGTTCAAACGAGCAGGCCTGGAGTAATTCAGTGTTTACGCGAGTAGTCAACAGCATCGTATAATGAGACCCCTGAGCTAATGTAGTGGATATGGGTAAGTACAAGGAATTTAAGGCTTGTTTCTTTTTTTATTTTTATTTTTAGGCGCGTTCGCAAAATTGCGAAGAGCAACTACTAGCTTCGACATGTCAGTCCGTTCGTTCGCGCGTCCGCATATAACAACTCGGCTCCCACTGGACGAATTTTCAGAAAGTTTGATATTTGAGTATTTTTCGAAAAACTGTCCAGAAAATTCAAGTTTCATTAAAATCTGATAAGAATAACAGGTACTTTACGAGAAATCTGCTAGATATTTGTGATCATATCTCGCTCAGTTCTTCTTAGAATGAGAAATGTTTCGGACAGAAGTTGCACAGGAAATCAAAACACACATTTTGTGTTCAATAAAGTTTTTTTTTTCGAAAATCGTGCTGTTTGTGTGATAATGTGGAAAAATATTGTACAGCGGTGCGGGCCACAGATGACAATATGGCGCATGCCCATTGCATGCTGTAAAGCTAAAGTCACACACACACACACACACACACATGCACACACACACACACACACATACACACACATAAACACAATATGCAGTAATCTTTGTTTTTCCACTGAAAAAATGGTTGCAAGGAAGCGCTCCAACATTACGCTATACGTACAGTATAGTACAGTACAATACAGCACAGTAGAGTACAGTACATACAGTACAGTACATTACAGTACAGTACAGTACAGTACGCTGCCTGTCTTGTTAAATATTCTTGAAACTTTTTAGGCTAAAAGTACTTTAAAATTCAAAGTCCCAAAGTAGCGGAATAACCAGCGCCTCTTATATTTAGTGCTTGTTAAGCAACAAAACATTGTGTATAATTACATACATTTTTAGGTATGTGGCACTTGTCTGAAGTCAACAACAAACAAAGAAACAGTCTTCTCTTAAGCTAAAGAAAACTCTCAACCTTACCGATCATACAAAAATATTTTTACAGCAGTATACACACATGACATTGGAATATATCCGACTGTCTTGTAAACAACTACGAAAACAACTAATTTGAGACACCATCTTAATTCCTCCTATTATGAGCCCGTGTTTTGGAAGTAAACACGAGCCGTTTGAAAACTTCAAGGAAAATATGTTTATTGGTTGACGTAGTCTTAAGTAATCACAATACAGTAGGTATGAGAGAAACGGTTTCTGCTGCTCTAAACGTTACTAATATGATATGACTTAGATAGGATAAGGTCCAATGACTGCCTTTGATTACGACGGTAGCGAAGACTTTAGCCCAACAATAACACGAGATTTATTAGTTGGATAAACATTCCTTGGCATTCAAAAACTTTATTTATATTCCCAGAATACAACCAACAAGATGCAACGTTTCGCAGATTTATTTATTTCTGTAAGACGCTCTACATGTTTCAGATGGCTTTTCCGTCCATCATTAGGAGGACAAAACTGCAAATACAGCGCCAGGCATTTGTCAGACGGTTACTCCTACCTGCTGCTAGCCGTCCAGGCTAGCAGTCAAAATGCTTGATGCTGTATGTACAGGTTTGTGCTCCTGATGATGGACGGAAAACCCGTCTGAAACGTGTAGAGCGTCTTACAGAAATAGATAAATTTGTGAAACGTTGCATCTTGTTGTTTGTACTCTGAGAGTATACAAGCGATGCATGGACCTATGAATATTAAACTTCTAGTTGGAGTTGGTATTTAGTTGCTGCAATTGAATCAGGGCCCTACAGGACACGAATTAAGACATTAACGAAACTTGGTCTTTAGCCTCCAAAAATCCTGGCTAGAGGTCTTGTTCAAACACTCGAAATATGCAAAGGAAAAGGCTAGTGGCAAACTTCATGTAATCAGTTTATAGCTAATTGAACACAAAGTGGTCCAACAGGTTGCATTAAGTGGGGGGAGGGGGGGGTCAGGTCGTGTCTCTGCATGCGAGTAACATCATGAACTAAATTTTGAAACTTTCAACTACAGTGTTTTGAACTAATTGACAATGAGGAAATTTCATCACACATGTTATTCATAAAACTGGTTACGTCATTCCTTATGTCACAGCCTTGAGTGTTTGCTCAGTTACCATTATGGAATGTAAATAATGTTGGGTTTCCTTGTTATCTGTTTATTTTTAACTAAGATTGTCATTTGATAACATCTTTACATACGACTTCAGCTTGTGAGAGAAAATTTAGGTCACGTCTTTATTTATCCAATTGAATGCACAACTAGATTTTTCTAGAAATGTTGAAACATACATTAAAATTTACATTAAAATACTCCTACATGTTTCGGTTTAACGCGCCATCATCAGGGAGCTTATTGTTGTGCTTTGTCAAAGTTATAATTATTAAAATAGTTAGTTAAAAATGTCGTTATGAATCAGTGCGGTCGTGCTGGTTGCAGCCACACGACCGCACTGATTCATAACGACATTTTTAACTAACTATTTTAATAATTATAACTTTAGCAAAGCACAACAATAAGCTCCCTGATGATGGTTTGTTAAACCGAAACATGTAGGAGCATTTTAATGTAAATTATTATGTAAGTTTCAAAATTTCTAGAAACATCTAGTTGTGCATTCAGTTGGTTAATTAAGGACGTGATAATATCAAGATGCACGGCAAAACTGTGACAAAAAAAAAGAAGAAAATTTTGGTGTTTTCTGTAACTTAAAACCCTTCGTTTATACAGATTTTTTTTTGTATTAAACGACATATCGGCGCTTAATTACAGTTACACCCAGTCTTAAGACTAACAAGCTATTTTGCTCTGACTTAAATTGCTAAATGAATATTAACTTCAGGCGTCGCTTCCAGCGCCGTTTGGCATCCAGCGTCATGCCAAGGTATTTCGCTGTGTTTGAGTGAGGTATGATTTTGCCATTTATAGTTATCTGTATATGTTGACATCTTTCATTACAAAGATCCTTGATGAAATTTTTTATTTAACAGAAGCGAAATTTATGCAGGAAATGGACTAAAAGAAAATTATTTCTCAAATGTGACCTGTCATTTCTGTTGCATATCGAGTTACTGTCAACTAAATTCTATAGCAAAATTTGCAAGTCTAGGTAGAAGGTGCGGGGGCACGCGGTGGCATAGTTGGTTGAGGCACTGCGCTACAAGCCGGAAGGTGTCATTGGAATTTTTCATAGACTGAATTCTTCCGGCCGCAATATGGCTCTGGGGTTAACTCAGCCTCTAACAAAAACGAGTACCAGGAATTTCTCTTGGGGGTAAAGGCGGCCAGTGCGTAGGGCTGACAACCTTACCATCTTCATGTGCCGTTTGTCATGAAATCTAGGAGCCTCAACCTCCTGGAACCCTCAGGGCCATTCCAGGCCTGTGATGGGATTTTTTTACCTTTGCGTATAAGGTGAAGAATTAGTGACTGAAGTCATTATTTTACATTATTACATATAAGAATCAGGTGGGCCGGGTAGCTCAGTCGCTATACCGACTGAGCTACGAGCTGGACGGTCCGGGATCGAATCCCGGTGGGGACGAGATTTTCCGCCCGTCCAGACCGGCCCTGGGGCCCACCCAGCCTCCTGTAAAATGGGTACCAGGTCTTTCCCGGAGGTAAAGTGCGGCCGGGGCGTGCCCCTTCTAGTGCCGCGGTCATGGAAGAGTAGAGCTATACCTCCACCCACCCTCTGGGCCACACCGGGCCTGTAACGGGATCACTTTTACATATAAGAATCAGCTAGCGAATACTTCACTGCAAACCAGAAGAAACTATGGAAGAGTAGAATGTGGTGATTGAATTATGTTACACGCAACACTTATCAAAAGATGAATTCATATTTTGCTGGGAGGATGCGCAATGAGATCACGTGGTCCACAATAATAACCAGCGATGTGCTTTTCTTTAACACGGTCGTAAGATTTTTTTATAAATTGCGCGAATTTTTCGATTATGTCATGACATATTGCCCACACAAATACGTTGCTCCAAGAATTAATTCTTATTATTGTACATAGTCGTAATTTATTTCCGCTTGTGTAACCTACTACTAAATTCTCATCATGACAAAATTGTTTCAAAGAAGAATTTGCCTTACGTTATGTTCCGAAAACATCCTTCGTAGGGTAAAGCGTTCTGAAGAAAACACCAGTTTGAGTAAAAGCTGCGTGTGAAAAATAAGAGAAAAACCGTCTGCAGGTCGCACCAGCAGTACCAAATTTAATCAGAATCCCTCAGACCTAACCGGGGGACTTTTCTAATCCATAGCAGGAATGCTAAGCACTACATCTTCATGTTTGGTTGGCTTCAGACATATTCAGAGTTTAGACTTCGGATATATAATATTTACACATGACACTATACGATGAATCTAGCGGTAATGAATCAGTTTTATGTTTTGTTGACCGTGCATCTCGATATAATCCAGTGAAGGAAAACCAACTTGACGTACAACTTATTCTTAGTATATTTCGTCAACCTCTACATGTTTCGGGCGTATCTAGGCCCATCATCAGGAGGTACAACCGTATGTACACAAGAGGTGGTATTTATTATTCTGTTTAGATGACTGTCTTTTGTCCTGGTTGATTTGGAATCCATCCAGGACAACAGACAGTCATCTAAACAGAATAATAAGTACCAATTGTTGTATACATACGGTTGTACCCCCTGATGATGGGCCTAGATACGCCCGAAACATGTAGAGGTTAACGAAATATATTGAGAATAAGTTGTGCATCAAGTTGGTTTTCTTTTTCACACGATGTTGTATAACTAGTGTTATGCAGCAAATCTATTACTATGCTTCCGATAGTTGTATCATAGTTCACTGGTTCTTTATCACAAATTTTGAATGTATGTTGTTATACGCAAACGAGTGTGCTTGTTGGTGAAGGGCTGATATGTGCTTGCTATATCCTGGCATTAATAATGAACTACTCTATGTTAACACGCGCTCTCGCGTGCTTTGGACGGAAGACAGGTAAATTACACGGTCGAAGTCGCGAGGTGCGTGTCATCAGCAAGTAACAAAAAATAACCCAGAGTTTCAGAGATAACCCAAATATGATATTAATCTGCGTGGGATAAATGCAATGCCCATGACGCCGAACATGGCATCTTTCGGTTCTTGCCCGCCTAAAGTTATATGGAATAACAGAATTTCCGACAAAGGCCAAAGTTCAGCCAGGCAAGGATATATAATTTAATTACTCTGTGCATCTCACAATATAGATATACCATTGGCTTATATTTGCAGAGATTGTCCGCAGTATCAGTTAACGTTTATTGCAGATATCCTGTCCGATACTGATTAGTACACCTCACTGCCTTTGGTGTTCATTTATTGCAAACAAAAATCCACATCCAATTCACGTATAGGCTGTAAGTTCCACGAGACGATTCTATACTCTCAGGGTTAAAGAAACATCAAAGCTTTTCTCAAAAACCAGATATTGCACTACGCAGAACTAGACCCGCTTTCAGTACATGACATACAAAATGGATGTAAATAAGAATATCATATCATAATCATGTCAATGTTACAGACGTATTATGCTAGGTACTAATCTTTTAAAAGTTAGCGCTTTTAGAGGCACAAACGTAAACAAAGCAATAGAGTTAATCCAGTAACTTTCCGGTTAAATATTCCACACTACATTTCAACAAATGTTTCAAGCAAAGGGCAGACATGTTTTCGATCCTCATTCTATACAGTCTGTACATGGAAATTATCATAATAAATGACTGTTGCGTTTAACAGATAAAAAGAATACGTCGTTTCTTTAGGATTCATAACAAAACAATTTTACCTTCATTCATTTTTTACGTTACTGCAAGGAGCACGAAATATTGGACCCTACCATCAAAATCGTAACAAAAATTGGTTCCTTCGAGAGTCTTTCAGAATCCTGTTCAGTCAATTTATGGCACTATTAACTCCCTTCAACAGGGTCGTGTATATAAATAAAACAGGATGCCTACTGGTAGCAAGTTACACAGGAGAGAAAGTCGCTCGTAAATCTGTCCTTTACATTCCTTTAGGGAAGTGTTTAGTTTATTTACTTCGGAACCATTATAAGACGCAGCAGAACATATTCTATCCCATTCCTTTCACACAATTCAGGAAGTTAAACATGAGGTGACTTCCCGACAGCGACCTCCATGAATCTGTAACTACAACCCGAAGACTATCTATGTCATTCTTTGTAACGAGAGAAATTACATTAAAATTCTCAAACTGCAGCCACTAATTGACTGAAGTGGCGCGTAAATTTTTTTAAACTTGACTTCCCGGTCTGCCTAAACTAACAAAACTAACAAATATATTGTTATCACTGTATACGAAAAATAAATTATACTTGACAAAGAAAAACCGCTACGCATAAAAAATATAACAGTGAGATTTAAAAAGATCCGGTATGTAAAGGTAAAGGTAAAGCAGTCCCCTTACAAGGCCTGGACAGGCCCAGAGGGTTCCAGGAAGTTAAGGCTCCCAGATTTCGTGACAACGGCACAGGATGGTCGTAGGTTGTCAGCCTTACGCACCGGCCACCTTTACCCCCAGGAAATACTCCTGGTACTCATTTCTGTTAGAGATTGAGTCGATCCTGGGGCCGTAGTGCGATCGGAAGAATTTTTATATCAATGAAAAATCCACTAACACCAGCTGGGGTAGAAACAGCGACCTTCCGATTTGTAGCACAGCACCTTGACCACTGTGCTTCCGCGGTCCCCCGATCCGTTATGTAATGCCTTTTTTTTTTCAGAACAGAGACATAAATTTAAAAAAAGCATGACTTTTATGCTTTGTAAAATTTTGAACTTTTACACATCTGTAGCTCGAAGATGACAACTTGAAGTCGAAACATGTTGCTAGAGAAAATAACAAGTTATTTATTACAAATAAAATGCAATGTTGATGGTGCTTAATTACTGGGTATAATAGCTAACAAAGTAAGGCAACTGCTCTGTCATAATAGGTTGACTGCAGCCAGAGCATTAAATTCCGCATCTAAAGCAGAAGTTCTTCCGAGATATTAAAAAGCTTGCTTTTTTTAAAAAAAATTCGATGTATGTGGTGATACTAGTGGAAGTTATGAAATAATAATTATGGACTTTACGAAGTGACCCACAGCTGCCCATATAAGTTACGCTAATTCCCCTTTTGTTACAACTATGATACGTCCTGACAGCCGACCATCGCTGCAATTCTTTATACTTTAACACAAAAACAATACTCCATGCACAGCATGGTGGTTTATTCATAAAGCGCCCCCTATACATTTCACGTTGTCTCTTAAATTTCATTAAGCGTCTTCATTAAATGCAAATTATCTGTTTTTTTTTGTAAGCGGTTAACATATGGTCCGTTAATACTGCACATGTAGTAAGATGTATACACCAAATTTAGTGAAAATCCGTGGGTTGGCTCACAGTCAATTGGGGAAGGGCGGGGGGGGGGGGACGCAGACACACTAGCGTAGTAAGGCCATGAGTCTGTTTTAATGACCTTCCTTTTCTTGAATGAAAAACAGCACACTAAATATGTTTAGAGTGCTGCTTGTATGTATTTGTATCCAGTTAAATTTCGGACCCTTTCTTCAGTCTTCACGAAGTGTGATATAAGGTTACACAACAAATTTGTTTCATGTTTTGCACTTCAAGTACAAGAACTACGATAGAGGTACTCGGTTTCCAAACATATGCGCGAGGTGTATTGTTTACGCTCCAAATGGTAGGGTAAATAATCCTTGTAAAGCCTGAACAGGCCCTGAGAGTTCCAGAAGGTCGAAGCTACCAGATTTCATGACAATCGGCATGAAGGTGTTAAGTTTGTCAGCCCTACGCACCGGCCGTCTTTATCCTCACGAAATATTCCTGGTGCTCATTTATGTTAGAGGCTGAGTTGACCCCAGGGCTATATTGCGGCCGGAAGGATTATGTTAATTAAAAATTCCATTGTGAATCGAACCCGCGACCTCCTGACTTGGTTGCACAGTGCCTCAACCTACTGCGCCACCGCGTACCCCACCCTCCAAATGGAGGGGAGAAAATACATATATCGAGAAAGCCCGATCTGATTCATGAAGTTTGTAAACATTTTTGCAAAATGAAGCGCAGGATGTCTACACATTCGATGTGTAATGTGGCTTCCCTTACTACGGTTCCAACTGAACCTCTCAACCAAGAACCGTTACGTTGGGGAAGGGGGTAAAAACTCGTCACAGGGCCACAAGTACCAGTTCTATTGGACTAGGTGCTTATCTGCTACCACTGCAAGCAGGCTAGCCAATCCATAAATGCTAGACAGAGAGAATTCAGGAGTCCTCTACTTACCTTCTCATGTCGACTAATTGGTAAATTGGTACCACGCTTCAGGTACTCCTGAGCGTAACTTTCAAGTTGGCATGGGGCCTAATTCACTTGTGTTCTTTAATGGGACTGTATCCCAGTAACAACTTTATCAAACGTTATTTAAAGTGTGTACATGTATATTGAGTTAAGCGTTCAAGTGGATCGTTAATAACAGTAGAGCATTCCTCTACGCGTGGGCGAAAGTTATTTAGAACAAAGTTACTGATAACGAAAAATGCCAACCCTTGTGTGTGGACCGACATTCAGCCACATTATTTTACACAGCTGTTCCAGTCCCAGATTTGCCTTTGAACGCGTTGTTTCTACTCTTGTGACTGGAAATAGACAAAGTTCTAAAAAAAATTAGCGTTCGTGGTTCCGTGCATCGTTAGTACAATTGCAATTGATAACCAACCACAAGCAACTATTTTGATTTATTTACTTTAATCAGCTCTACATGTTTCGGGCGATGTTCCGCCCATCATCAGGAGCATATCACTGTAACTACAGCTTCTGGTAATGTCAACCGATGTTGCGTGTAAGCAACACCAGCCAGCAGCAACATCGGTTGACATTACCAGAAGCTGTAGTTACAGTGATATGCTCCTGATGATGGGCAAAACATCGCCCGAAACATGTAGAGCTGATTAAAGTAAATAAATAAAAATAGTTGCATCTGGACATGAGCCATCCCGAAGTGTTTGAATTAATACTCAAGAATACACCAGTTGTGTTTTGACTGACCTACTCTTGAGTATTAGTAGCATCTGGTTGGTTTATCAATTGTAACGGTTCTCTTAATAAGACGTTCACGAAGGAAACATTTGTGGGGGTTCCCTCTGTCTAGCAGCAATTTTAGTTTTAAAAGTGTCCCCAACAAGTTAAGTGGTAATGAAATTTGTCATACTTTTATGTGGGTTGAAATAGCACTTCACTTTAAGATGAAGCAATTTTTCTAGCCCTGTATACCAACAATGCAATTGTTTATATTACATGTGATGACTAAAGAGGATAAGATTATCCTCTTACCAGGAGCTTGTTTATGCATTCTGCGCCACTTTGCCGTGCTCTTTCTGTTGTACATTTGTCGGTCTGCCTATCACACATTAATATTCATGAGGTATTCGGCATTAATATTCGCTGTACTTGTATGACAGCAAAACAGAAACTCGCAGCTTAGCGGGTAGCTATGTACAGTACGGGTACAGGCTAAGATATAACTGCGGATATTATGGTTTTCCGACTAAGGACTAGAATAGTAAGAGCGAAAGTAAAGAACCAACCGTTTTATTTCAGATTCATAATTTGCATTTATCTTGGATTTTAACACAATAAAGCTGCGCCGATCACCAATGTATTTAAATGCAGTAGAATAAAACGCACTCATTTAGAGCAAGGAGTCGGAACACAAGTGATAAGCAAATCTTCGTCTCATAAAACTTTTCACTCTGTTACTAAAAGTGTGAATCATTTGTGCTACGAACTTCCCATACAACATAAGTCTTTCAGTTTTGTAATGAAAATTGTCGTAAAAAATAACACGAGAGTGATATCTGGGCAAATACCTTCCAGTCTGCAAGACATCACATCCCAAATGCTAGAATTTTTATTTATGTCAAACACTTCTTCAATAATCCAACCATATGAACATATGAATTTAATACTTACTTACTCCATGGTGCAGAGTCCTTCTTGAGAAGCTAACTGGTTTGCAGCTAGTCAAAAAATTCCCCGCATTTCACAGAACCCGAAGGTTCATTACCGCACTCACAAGCGTCTGCCACCTGTCTCTATCCTGGGTCAGTCCAATCCAGTCCATATACCCACATCCCACTTCCTGGAGATCCGTCCTAATATTATCCACCCATCTACGCCTAGGTCT
>Ga0123352_10015158_pt1 | contig 12269 bp, 13 predicted proteins | sample TergutLab28metaG_FD_89700 | JGI IMG/M metagenome (GOLD analysis project Ga0123352, IMG submission 89700) | Labiotermes labralis P1 segment gut microbial communities from Petit-Saut dam, French Guiana - Lab288 P1 | ecosystem: Host-associated > Arthropoda: Insects > Digestive system > Gut ... | reverse complement strand
TATGTTCTGCATTGGCCTGATGATGGCTGTTTTACGGCCGAAACATGTAGCCCTCATGTAATTGATATTTCATTAATGCATTTATATACATATGTTGTGTTTTAGATGGTAAAATACATATATTTATATGAAATAATAACTCACTGTATGAACTCTAACCAGCAAGGCAACTACAGACATCTCCCACTTAATGTCAGTAATCCGTAACGGGGGAATGGAGGAGACTGCATAACGAGGAGCTAAATGATTCGTACTCCTCACCCAATATTGTGCGGGTGATAAAATCGAGAAGAATGAGATGGGCTGGGCATGTGGCGCATATGGGTGAGGAGAGGGGGGTTTATAGGGTCTTGGTGGGGAAACTGAAGAGAAAGAGACCACTTGGGAGACCTAGGAGTAGGTGGGTGGATAATATTAGGATGGATCTCCAGGAGGTGGGATGTGGGTATATGGACTGGATTGGGCGGGCCCAGGATAGAGACAGGTGGTGGACGCTTGTGAGTGAAGTAATGAACCTTCAGGTTCCGTAAAATGCAGGGAATTTCTTGACTAGCTGCAAACCGGTTAGCTTCTCAAGAAGGACTCTGCACCATGGAGTAAGTAAGTAATCTGTCCTGGACAATCAGAGGTTCTGCATAAAAATGCTAACCAGGAGTCTATTTCCCATTATTTTAAATGGCAAAAATTATTTGTTACTCACCTCAAAACCCCCAACAAATTTCCTAAAACATAACTAAAACACAGACAAGAGCTATACATAACCAACAATTTATCATGTAAAGATGCAAAATGCTTAAAGCATCACTTCCTTGTCATTAAAAAACCAATATGGTTGTTAAGAAAGAGTTACTTTTTACGCGGTTAACACGTACAGTTTGCATGCACATCATTTTGTTAAAAATGTATTGAGTTTTTGGTACAAATTCTTCCTACATAAACATCAGCTGCAAAACAAAGTATTGAGATATACATATATTATATGAAGTTTGGATATTAAAAACCAAGAAGAATTTTTACCAGGAAAACATGAACGAAGGAGACATTCTATGGGGTATGCTCGTACATAGAAGAGCCGGGACTGCCTGCATACATTTTTCATATGTCACAAGTCCCACCCATCTCATCTTCCCAATTTCATCCCCACAGTAATATCTGATTCACACTACAAACTATGAAGTTCCTCACTATGCAATTCACTCCAGCCTCGTGTTCCTTCCTCCCTCCTAGGACCAAATATTTTCCTCAGCACCGTATTCTCGAACACAATCTACGTTCTGTACTCAGTAACATGCAAATTACTCATACACAGACTGAGTGAAAGCTTCAGTGTCCAAAATCTTGCCAACTCCAAGCGTGATAAAAAAATGTGCTTGGCCAAAAGCCTTAAATATAAAAATTCTGTACAAAGAACTGTAACATACAGGTTAACTGTTTGACGCCTAACGACACCTATAGGGGTCGTACCACACCGCCAACCTCTAAAGTTGCATTTTATATATTTATTCAACAAATATACGTACTAAATATTTTAAACATGGTACACACTCTCCATTTTTTTCTCTTCAAAATGCAGTTTGTTTCATAATTCTAACGTATTTGGTTCCTGTATTATTCACATTTTATATACAGTGTGTGCTAAAATTGAGAACATAATTCTGGCGCCAAAAGGTTAACACAAAAAAGACGATGCACAATTCCTCTTACCAGGGAAATCTGGGTTAAGAATGTCCCTTCTATCGGCAAGAACAGCATTAGCAAACATCAGGTCACAGCAAGCTAGGAGCAAATGATATGAGTTGACTAGATCATCGCTGACGTCAGGAAACTTGCCCTTGACGCATACAAACAGTGTCCAACAGAAGTCAAACACTCTGGCTGCAGTACAAAGCATGGATCTGCCAACAGAAGTGTGAACACTTGAAACAACTGACATTCATTCAGTCTACTAATTTAAAACAGAAACTACACACATCATCAACATCTTTTGAGAAATAATATAACAATTTTATGAGATATGATGCCATGTAGTTTTGTTGGTAGTAACAATGCCTCAGAGGACATAATGCCTCCATTTTCATAGCAAAAATAGATTTTATTATTTGTGTTAGAACTAGATGCCACTTGTTATTTTAATGTACTTCTTATAGGCTCAACATGTTTCAAGCATAAATATGCCCATCATCAGGAGCTCGCGACTATGCTGTTGGTTACCACATTGGTCGTATTGTTCTTGGTTTGCTGTATGTTGGAAGTTAGGTGCGGTTAGGCTGGAGTATTGTCCAGGCTGCAGGCTCAAGCACAATTCCTTGTGCTTTAGCCTGCAGCACGGACACTATTGAGCCTATAAGAAGTACAAGAAAATAACAAGAGGCATCTAGTTGGTTTTTTACAGGACGAATTACTATAACATGATAAACGGAAGTGGTAGGCATTTTTATCTTTCTAGTCTTACATCATCCTTCCCCTGAGAAGAAGCAGTGGGACCAACACCTGACCACTCACGTCCGTGTCCCCACACCCTTCAAAGAATGGCAGTTATATAAACGTTCAACTTTCATGTTTCTCAATAGCAAGATTATCCAATTACAGGGTACTAACCTCTGTTTCCTGGATCTTGGCTGACGTAGCTGGTCATCAACTGGGTTACGAAACATATCAACAAAAATTGGCTGATACTTCTTGAATACGACCATAGACACGGTAAAGTTGCGCTCTACCCTGTCGATTTTAACGCGGAACTCAGGCGGCATGTTTGCCATGTCTGCCCACTTCTTGCTCTTGTTGAAGAACTGGATCAGGCTAAAACACAATTCCTTCTCCTTATACACTGTTTCTAGATCCATATCATCAGCAGGCCAAGTGCTAACAAAAATTTCTGACCTTGACCCTACCCTCAGCAAGTATAATCAAAACTCCCTTTACACTTGTGCCTAAGTGTCTCCCTTCAGCTCTTTCTACCAACTATTACATTGCACTTTGTACTTCAAACAATATTACTATGACGAAGAGTAGTCATCACGAATGACTTGCAAAACAACAGCTGTGTTTTAACTCTGCCCAAAGGCGTAGGACTGGGATACTTGACACTGGAAGTAGAAGCTCCAGTTCAGCATTTATTTATCTGCAGAGGCAGGAATGTTTGCACCAATCATATTCGCTTCACATTGATCAAAATTTCATTATGGTGCCATGAAACTTAAGTTATTGATGTTTAAAGCAGGACTTACAGACTGGAGCTTTTGAAGTGCCGTAGTTTGTCTAGTCCATACAGCAGAGCCCTTCTTGAGAAGCTAACTGGTTCTCAGCTGGTCAAGAAATTCCCCGCATGTTATGGAACCAGAAGGTTCATTACCGCATTCACGCATGACCACCACCTGTCCCTTTCCTGAGCCAGATCAATCCAGTTCATGTCCCCCACCCCAATTCCGAAGTTCCATCTTAATATTATCCTCCCATCTAAGCCTGAGTCTTCCAAGGGGTCTTTTTTCTCAAGTTTCTCACCAAAACCCTGTATGCACCTTTCGTCTCCCCCTATATGTGCTACATGCCCCGCCCCTCTCATTCTTCTCGATTTCATTACCCGAATATTATTTGGTGAGGAGTACAGATCATTAAGCTCCTCACTATGTAGTTTTCTCCACTTCCTCAAAACTCTCTCCCACCTTATCCTCTGATTTTATCACTATAGTATGTGGTGAGGTGTACAAATTATGCTCTTCTTCATCCAGTTTTTTCCAGTTTCCTGTGACTTCACCACTTTCAACCAAAGACTCTCCACAGCACCCTGTTCTCAAACACCCACAACCTACATTTTTTCCCTTAGGGTCAATAACCAATACTCATATACATATAGAACAGATGAAATTATGGTTCCATACAACCCATCTTTACATGAGTGACCAACTGCCCTTACTTTTATACAAACCCAATATGGATATCACATCAATCAACTGCTCAAAGATTCCTTGCTGCTATCTTACCTTAGTTTGCACAGCCTGAGAAGTCGTGTTAGGCTGACACAATTTCCTTCTACCATGGCCCCTGATCTAGCCACAGTTGGTGTTGATGATTTTCTACAAGCCACATACAAAGCACAGCCCAGCCAGTGCAGCTGTTCTCCCTGCAATGGAAGTCAAAGAAGAAGTTTTACTCTTCACCAACATATCAGAGGAATCTGATGTTTATTGGACCGCCCATCGTGATAACTGAAGAATAAAAAACCAACTAGATGCCACTTGTTATTTTATTGTACTTCTTATAGGCTCAACATGTACTAAGCATTAATATGTCCAACATCAGCACCTCGTGACTATGCTGTTCGTTACCACGTTGGTCGTATTGTTCTTGGTTGGAGGTAAGGTGCTATTAGGTTGGAGTAGTGTCCGGGCTGCAGGCTAAAGCACAACTCCTTGTGCTTTAGCCTGCAACCCAGACACTACTCCAACCTAACTGCACCTTACCTCCAACATACAGCAAACCAAGAACAATACGACCAATGTGGTAACCAACAGCATAGTCGCGAGCTCCTGATGATGGGCATATTATGCTCGAAACACGTTGAGCCTATAGGAAGTACAATAAAATAACAAGTGGCATCTAGTTGGTTTTTTATTCTTCAGATATCAGAGGAAATTTACATAACAAACTGAAGTGTGCACATTGCAAGTTAAAGTCAGCCATGTGTACCTCTAGCCATGTCTCTCAACAAGATGTCATGGGACAATGACCACTTAAGAAACTTGCATCCACCAAAAATTTTAAATTCCATATTTCCCCTGCAGTGCAACTTACCCATGATTCTGTGTGTGCTTACTGAACACCAGTCTGAATTTCGGGCAATTAAAAAAAGTCACGAACAATACGGGAATTTTTTATATATGAATGAATCATGAAACCCAGACACTACTCATTCTTGCGACCACCTGCAATATCAGCTCCCTGCTGCCAGTCTCAATAAAATAGCTGCACTAAAGGTAAAGCAGTCCCGTTACAGGCCTGGACAGGTCCAGAGGGTTCCAGGAAGTTAAGGTTCCCAGATTTTGTGACAATGGCACAGGATGGTGGTAGGTTGTCAGCCTTACCCACCGGCTGCCTTTACCCCCAGGAAATACTCCTGGTACTCATTTCTGTTAGAGGCTGAGTCGACCCCAGGGCCATAGTGCGATCGGAAGGGTTTTATGTTAATGAAAAATCCACCGACACCAGCTGGGATTGAACCAGCGACCTTCCGATTTGTAGCACAGCACCTTAACCACTGTCCTACCGCGGTCCCCAAATAGTTGCAGTATAGCTTCAAATTTACTGTATTGACCAAAATATACAATGACCTCTTGAGTTTGGGGGATAATACCTATAATGAAAAAAATTCTTGTTAGTACATAGGGATAAATACAATACAGAGGCACAGTATTAAAATTTTTGTTGCCCTGCAAGCTCAGGACCTTGACGCCTCATTTGTGGAAACAAACAGCCCAATTTTTCTGCACCTTGCTTCCACTTAAGTGCCAATATCATCCAATTTCTGCAACTTCTTTACAAGGAAGAGCCAACAAGATCCAGTACCTGCAGCTTGTGCCAGCTACATCCAAGTTCTGGAGCTTGTGTCCATTCAGGTGCCAATAACATGCAGTTTTGGCAGCTAGTCAATATCCAAGCACCAATAACATACAGTTTCTCTTCACTTAGAACAATATTTCTTTGTATTTCACTGTTATCCAGCACCAAAACTATCCAAAATTCTTCCACTATTTTTCTACATCACACTAAACACACAACTTCTTTACAAAACTTCAGTGACATTTTTTGACACCTATTTTGCAAAAGTCTGGGGGGTGGGGCTTTGTTCAGAAGAATACAACTTCAACACAATGTCTGTCTAACATGACTCAACCAACGACTAAGCATCCAACTCATCACCTCTTGCTGATACAATAGAAGACTGGGGGTGCTCAGTACTTTTAACCCTTATCCTGCTAACGTGGAGAATATGGTGAGCTCCAAATAATGCCAGCAGATGGAAGATGGGATTTAACTTGGCCTTTAAAGGTTAACTTTCTACAGCTGAGAGCAAAATTACAGACACTATAACCAACAGGGCAGAAAAATCACATCCAACTTCTATTTAGAACGTGAACACTGCAGTGTTATCAAAGATTGGCATAATCACAGTAAGTGAGCAAAAGAACCACTCTGCAGCTCACCTGCTGTACTTCTGACAACACTAGAAACAGTGGCTGATACAAGAGCAGGTGCAAATGGCATAATGTCTATCGTACTACTCAACGGAACTGCCACGGCACGTTCAGGGTCACATAACTATTTATAACGCAGAAAAAGTTGTTAAAACGACTGTCCATTCTCTCTGCCACTGCAATACAGCAACAAAGACAACCAGTATTTAAGAAAGCATAAGTATATTTCAACAGGCTCATAAAATAATAGTTCAGGATTGAAATTTATATTGGAATGGGGAATATATTCCAGACTACATACCAGTAAATGGACTTCATAAAACCAAATTCCATCCAATGTTTCTGTTTAGGCAATAAAATGTGACTGCACAGGTAGTCTTGATGGATCAAGAGACTTTAAATCCACCCAATTATCATAACTGCCAACTCATAAAAAATCAAAACAAGAAACTAGACTAACTCAATTGCTGACTCATAAAAAATCAAAACAAGAAATTGGACTGACTCAACTGCCGACTCATAAAAAATCAAAACAAGAAACTATACTAACTCAACTGCTGACACATAAAAAATTAAAACAAGAGACTAGACTAACTGAACTGCCGACTCATAAAAAATCGAAACAAGAAACTAGACTAACTCTTTAATAATGACATATTCTCTTCTACTCTTGTAATGGCAACTTGCCAACAGTCACAACAGCCTCATTTGTAAAAAATGAAACACAGGGCATAAAGGTGAGGTTAAAATTACAGGCACCTGGGGTTCCACTGCCCCTTACACTACCATTACCCCTTTGGCCCCTGACCTGGGCATTTGAATTCTATTACACCATTATGTAAAATATGAATATTTTATGAGCCAAAAAAGATAACACTATGATATACACGGCATTTTGTGGAGATAAAACACATTGGTCAGCATGTGTCAAAAAAATCAGTAAATATATCCACTGACTAATATATGAAATACAGTCATTGGGTGGTAGCTGCACTAGCATCCTACAGACAGAATCGACAGAACCAAAGGTCACACACACCACAATAAGCAGCTCTCAGCTCAGACAGTATTATTTACCTCATAATTTCTCAAACTTATAATTCTAATACTTGGATAATAGCTAAGGTAGATGTGAATATACCTGGTCAAAAAAATTATTCTGTCCACATTCGGTACCACATAAATATAACAGTAGAAGAAATTCCTTTCAACACAGATAACATACAACCATTCCAATTTGACGCATGGGAGAACTCATATTCAATACCCAGTTTGCAGACTGATTATAATTTTCAAAATGCAAAAAATGAAGTTTCAATATAAAACATTTATTGTGAATCAAACACACCAGACAAGCAAAAGCTGAACTTTTACAGTTAACTTAAAAAAATACCATAAAGTAACCTGAAATCTGTAAATCTTAGTTACTCTAGTCCTATGCTGGTGTCATTAATACTTCAAAAGCATATAATGCATAAAGGTAAAACAAAACATGACTCTATGACAATGAGGCCTCATGCAACAAATTATGTAAAATTATGAGCAACGAGGGCATGCATCTTCAAGTCAACCATAAAATATTTTGTCACCAATGACATCACATATCATTTTTGCGTAAACTTTAAAAAAAAATGATGAGTGTGATTCACAGAAGTCTTCAAACAGAATTACATATCCACTTTTTGCATCTTCTCATTGGAGCACTGACATATCAAGTGCCACATCTGTTTGTTGCCTAAATACACGTCTCAAGAGGCAAGACACATCACTCATGATGTGACAATGATGAAGACAGTATTACTGTTAACTGCTGTACCTTCAACTGGTTCATTAAACAGGCAATGCAATAGTATCTCCTTGGACCAACGGCTCATCACATTGATTCAAATATACAAAAGTCTCAGAGAAAGACTCCATCTCCAGCAACAGGGTTCAATTGGTTTTAATGAATTCTGTCACTGTGAAAGCTTCAAAAATGGAAAGAAAGAAAGAAAGTAGTAGATACAAAGATTGTTTTTCCGGTACAAAATGTATTTCAGTACGCTAAGCAGTACATATTATTTACTTCATCAGGATGGTCAAGCAGATGACAAGGCTTTTGGAATACACTGTGATGATGATGAGATGCAAGTTTAAGTACCAAACATGTATTTAGCCAATGTCATAAAACAGTACCAAACCCCACACCAGAAACATACGACAGCCATATTATGGTTCACATACAGATGTTGTCAGCAGGTCAGACTCTTCAGTACCGAATGGTAGGAGGAAGAGCAAATGAGGAATTGTACAGGATGTAGAAGGAAATGGCCATGGCCCATTTTTTGGTAACCAGCTACTGCCTGAAATGACTGAGGAAAACCACATTAAATCATTAGTTAAGATAGTTCTTCATTTAGGTTTAAATCCAAGATCTTTCGAATATGAAGTCCTGGAGCTACATTACCAGGAAAATGCTCTGTACTGTATGGAATGACCAATCTCGAGGCAAGAATAAGTATGTGTGCAATGTGAGGTTTTCAACTATATTAAGACTTATACCATGGCCTTCTCGATTTTGACACCATGCAGTCTGGTTGGTGCAGGCATGTCCCCTTACCACACTATATGACATCGATCCAGGCCACAATCTGAATGAATACTGTGCGAAGCAAAACTGCACAGATATTGGATTAATATGAACTAAAAACCCAAGTTTTAGAATCCCACTACATGATGAAAGGTTCATAATCAAAAAGTCGCTGTGAAACAGAAAATGTTACGTTCAGAAATTCATGGCAAAATTCATGCATACAACCCACAAGTGCCAATTAAATCTGAGAGGTGCAAAACAAATAAAAATAGCAGATTTCACATCATGAAAGAAGGAAGAAACGCTCTCCACATCTGAAAGATGGGCCAGTAATACACTACAGAACCAAACGTAACAATAATCAAAAAGTCATTAAAAACCCCCATTCTTCAATAAGGGCGAGAAAGCTGCTTATGACCTTCAAAATCGGTATGGCATTATGCGTCCTTCAACCGACCGTTCCATTTCATATGGAATCACGAATATTAATGTAATTATACCTAATAAGTTACTTAAATAGTCCACAAATCACGCATACCTTTAAACTCATACAGGAAAAAAAAAAAAATATCAATGCATACACGATGAACGTAATGCGTATTTTACGTCATTCGACCTCATTCAACTAAGAACGTTTCTGTTACGATAATCCTTAGTCGGTTGCAAATTGAACACTACGTTCGTATTAAACTTCAGCCTACAAACAGGTAATTAAACTTGTCACATACCACAAAATAATCACATCTGCGACGTTCACCAACCTCAAAACTCCTTCCACTTACCTCCAAGAAATAATTTTGTCTTATTGCTTCGTAATTTCGCCAAGCTTCGTCAGCTGCGTCCCTATCCATATTCAAATTTACACACAAATCTTGATGCCGTTTAAATATATCATCGTCTGCATCGCTCGATAACCCCATTTTCAACGACTTTAAACCCCCGTACGAGCTACTCTCCACAGTCACTCCCAAGCATATACGACTCACTGGCCTCAACTGGCGGGAAATCCAGCCTAATCACCACGTCTATTGAAATTAAGTCCGTTCAAAATATTGAACGAAAGGAACGATACTGTCGTCATAAGTTTAAAAGAACTGTTTATTAGTAGTTATAGCGTGCAATTTTCCTCCTGCAAACATTAATTCGACAAAAGTAAATAAATCTGAAGGAAATAGGACTATAATTTCTCTGATAAAAAACGCGCCAACATCACGGATTCGTAAATATGTTGTTGTCTGTAAAGTCGTGTCAAAATCAAATATTACTCTTAAAGTAGCTTAAAATTTTCTGGAACTACATACAACTCAGTACAACATTAGTTGATCAATATTAATTAATAAATCTACCTGTATAAATTACGCGCCAATTCAGGAACGAACTACTTTCCGCGGGAAATCAATTCCATGTAATGAAATGCATTCAGTTAGAGCAATTGGAATTTCCTAGGTATTTCTCGATAATCGCGTTTCTAATCAAAATGTAAACTGTTATCGATAGCAGTTTTCTTTTTAAATTCGTTTTGCAGATAATAACTCAACGCGTCTGTTTGGAATGATTATAATAGTTGGCAAACTCAATTGTGAGAAATTTATATTTTGATGTTGCCACTGTGTGAATACCAAAACAGTTGATGCGCACGCGCCAGCTAGCAGCACAAGCGAAGGTGGTGGATGTGGTGGTGTACAATACAAAAAAAAATGAGGTTATGATGTACCTGCTTAAAGGGCACTTTTAGTTGTCGTTTTTAAAATACGTGCTTTAAAATGGCTTCTGTTATGTATGTTGCTAATATCATGAAGACGTGCTTGAAAAAGGGAAGTATTAATTTCCTGAATTCTCGGACCATCAGTTGTTCGCACAGAAATTTCAACAAGCAGATGCTCAGAGAAGGTCGAGTTATGCGAAAAATATTGGGAAACAGGAAGAAGGGAAAGTATGTACCTACTTGTATTGTTTACTGTTTCACCGAGAGTTAATCAGGAGGAAGTTGTACCATTGTATGGTAGCTACCGAGCTTCAGTATGAAAAAATAAACTGTATCTAATTGATGTGTAATAGTCTGTATCGGGAGTCCACAACCAGATTAGGTTATATTTGGTTTCAGTTCTTCGAATGTTTCAGTGAAATCCGTTTCCCAAAAAAATAAATCTGCAGTAGAAACACATGTTAGCGTTATCTATTATTACTCTGCCTTTTATAGGACACCGTGGTACAAGTCTGAAGATGAAAGCAACATTCCTCCAGTACCAAGAACAAGTGCTTCAAAGCATGGTCAGAATTTTCGAAGAATTGCAGTTCTTAACAAGCTTTTCATGAGACATATCACAGATATGATGGCATCTGGTGAAGTTGCAAATGAAATACTCGGCAGAGGAATGGAGATATCTAGAGTATGAATTGGCCTAACTTGTGTTTGAGTCGTTAATTTATATAGGCACTGTGTGTAACATGTTTTAGTTGCATTGCTTTTGTCACCAGGTCAAAGTGGCTCCTGATTTTAACAAAGTGAACGTTTTCTGGGTAGCCAGAGGAACAGAAAATGATGCAGTGGTAGAAAGAATTTTGAAAAAGTCTGCTGGACAACTGCGTCAGGAACTCACTGAACTTCATGTGATGGGTGTTGTGCCACACATTGACTTCGTCAAAGGTTATATAATGTTTTTAATATCTGCATAATTAGTATTGGTTAGTTTGTAAGTCTTGTGTTAAGTTGACAGTTTACTCACATTTGAGTAAATTAGTGATTGTGAGTTTGCCTTTTTCATAAGAAAACCACCCTTATATTCCAGATCTTCAAACATTTGCAATCCAGAGGCTTCTCACCAATTTCTGTATGAAGTCTTATAACCACAGTTTTTGTGTCCGTCTTCCATACCTATTTGGCATTCTGTGAATTGGTTATTTTGGTCATTGGTATTCTCACAGTCTCCAAATAATATTATATTTTCCGTCTTCCTGTGTGTTGTTTTCACTGGTTTATTAGTACCCATTATTCTATCTCATAATTATGTTATATTGTTCTGTATATACAAGGTTCTGTTTCTTTCCACATTCCCCTGTTCTATGGAAGTCTGTATGATATCTTTGTCACTATGAGCTTGCTTGAACTTCTATTGGCTAATGTGCAAGGAGAATCGGTCTTATTTATACAGAAACAGAGTACACCTACAGTCCATCTTAGTGTCCCCCTCACTTATTGCTACCATCATTTGCCATGAAGACCTTGGTGATACAGATGCACCCATAAGTAGTAAATAATGTCTGATATAGCACCATGTTACTGAACATAAACATTGTAAGGAACAATAAGTAACATGGAACACAACTTAAGTGGTAGTTGTTGATGTTTCCATCTTATTTCTCCTACAGTTCCCCCCCCCCCCCACCTTCATTTGTGCCCTACCTGCGTTCCCCCCCTCCCCGCTTGTATATTCCCATCCCTCACACCCCCCCCCCTCATGGCCTGCCACCGTAAGACCATCCCCGTCTCTGACGACACATAACGT
>Ga0123352_10015156_pt1 | contig 12270 bp, 11 predicted proteins | sample TergutLab28metaG_FD_89700 | JGI IMG/M metagenome (GOLD analysis project Ga0123352, IMG submission 89700) | Labiotermes labralis P1 segment gut microbial communities from Petit-Saut dam, French Guiana - Lab288 P1 | ecosystem: Host-associated > Arthropoda: Insects > Digestive system > Gut ... | reverse complement strand
CGGTTTGGTGGACTTGTTTTGTTTCATGGCAACGCCGGGCTTTATTGGTAGGTGTATTTGAAGCACCAACCCCCCCCCCCAAGAGAAGTTTTGAATACAGTAGAGGGGGGGGGGGGGGGGGTGGACATATCTTGAAGAAAATATCAAGTAAAATAATAAGGTATATTGCCTAACAAGTGTAATTAGTTGGGTTGTAATAATTTTGAAGTTTGCTACTGTTAATGCCTTTCTTTTTGGGTGGGGGGGAAGTGTTGTAGGAAGAGTCGCAATGGTACAGTAGGAAGCTGTTTTTCCGATGTGCTGCATACAACTCTGATCTTTGCTGCAAACCTACGGCCACTGAGCCACGCAGGCTACATGAGGACGTCGCAGCCGCTTGTGGCGCTGTAATTTTACGCTCAGATATACGTCTCCACGGAGTTTCCGATCTGAGAGAGTTATTAATCAGTGGTTGGATACTTGTGCAGTGTGGTAGAGACTACGAGAGCATGTGGTTTCGTGGTTCCGCCGCTTGCAGGCAAAATTAGCATCTGCTGAGATATCCAGTCGTTTATATTGCACTTCGTTTTCGTCGTATTGGTGTTGAGTATCTGGGTAATGCTTTATTTTGAAGTCGGAAAGATTAGGATATCCTGTACCGTTTCCCCGATGTTTTCCTAATACCGTTGTCCTAAACATTAATGCCAGTTGTTGCAACCTTGCAAAATATAACAATCATTCAGGCCATGGGATCCTATCAAAGACGACGCGGGAAAGTAACATTTATACAATTGCGGGAGGGAATGAACTGTTCCAATGTGGTATATATTGCGTATTGTTACTGATGCGTACGCCAGGCGATTGTGGTTGCCGAAATGAATGTTACATGCGGAGCAACACGTGTTCCATCAAGCTGATTGAAATTGCAGTTGCATAGTGTCACTGAAATGATATAATTTATAAGGGTGCATCAGTGGAAGAGTTATCAGCAAAAGTCATGACTGTTGTTATGATTTTAAAATATTCCCATATATTTATATATATTACCACTGGAATTGTTAAAATGTATCAGCTCCTTTTGTCCCTGTGTTCATGCTACATTTGTGGATGCTTTATGGTAATCATATTTGTCCACTTTGCTTGCAGGTGGTGATGGGTATCTTAAGATGAAAGAACTTTCATGAATTATTTTTATGAAACAGGATGGATATGTCTGATACACAACAATTTCTTAGCAAGTTGAATGAACATCTGTCTACCTGCAGCTATGTGAATGGTTTTTCACCAACACAGGCAGACTCCTGTGTATACAAATTCTTGTCTTCTCAGTTTCCTCTTCCACAGAACTTAACACACATCCTTCGCTGGTGTAGACATATTCAAAGCTTTAAACAAGTAGAACAAGAGAAGTTCCCAAAACCCATGGACCAGTGTTGTGCCCACACTTCATTTGTAAGATTTGTAGAGGTGGGGATGTAATCACATGAATGTTACAGTGTAAAGATTCTCACACATGTATAAAGGTGCATGAATGAAATAGTTCCTTGTTGTTTGTCTTTCAGAAGTTTAGCACCATGGCTTCAAGTGGTGATGGTTTGTCATGGGAAGATAAATATGCTTTAATTTCACGTAATCTGCAAGAAGTTCTAGGGGAGGATAAGATGATAGCAGTGTTGAAAGAACGAGACCTAAAAATCTACTGGGGAACAGCTACAACTGGAAAGCCTCATGTGGCTTACTTTGTGCCAATGGTTAAAATAGCAGACTTCTTGAGAGCAAGGTGTGAGGTAAGCTAAGTAGTTTTACAAAGAGTTTCACACTTTACACAAGAATTTTGTCCAACGTTATGTGTTATATGAAGATAAGGATAATGATGTCTCTGCATACCATGAAGGTGTGGTTCCATTGTTTCTTAAACTGGTTCTATGGTATGGGAGGGAGGGGGGTGTAGTCAGCTTCATGCTCCAACCACAGTATCCCTGGGGAAGGAGTATCCAACACCCGTTGAACAGGAAGCTGGGTGTTCCCCTGTTGGGAATCAAGCCATGGTTCCTCAGGTATCCATCCCTTCAGCCTAGTCAGTGATGTGGCATGTGCAAGCTTTTATTTGTATTTTGGCATAACCCAACACTAATCTTACTGCCTTGTTTGTGGTGTCAATGTTATGAACACCATATTTATGTTGATTCTGCTTTGGGGTGATGGTGCAGTGAAGTTTTGGGCTGTATTGCATTTGTTTCACATAGTAAGGACCCGTAACATGTTGGCTGTATTGTGCACATCCACTTGATGCTAACACTGAAGAACAGGATTGTTATTAGCATGGAAGCATTGTGTAAACCTCCACTTAACCATATCTTATTCTGTTATAATCCTTTCATTTGGTGAATGGGCCATATGAGACAGATGCGAAGCAATAATTAATGGATTGATTTCTGAACACTGACATTTCTTGGAGCAGTGATACAGAACTGGACCAAGTCAAAAAAAATATGATTTTCCGTTATGGTGAACAGTGGGAAGTAAATGCTTATTACTATCACTGTTCGAACAGACTACTTGATCCCTGTAATTAAGACCTGGTGTGACCTGTTGGTCACAAGTGTATATTCATCCAGCTTTGCATATGAATGATGGGGGATTTAAATGAGAAGTATGCTGACAGACTGTACTTCATGTAGTAGTGAGTATGTCAATGGATACTCATTAATACATCACATTCTCCACAAAGGATGGTTTTCTGGCTGATAATTGAACCCAGGACCTTACAAAACACAAGTGCTAATCACAAATCCATAGCCTACAGTACAACACATTTCAGGTGTTCAGTAACTCTGTGTTTGCTACAGAAGGCAATTTAAATTTTAGGTGACGGTGTTATTTGCAGACCTACACGCCTACTTGGACAATATGAAAGCACCGTGGGAATTGCTGGCACTGAGAACTGAGTACTATGAGCAGGTCATTAAGGCTATGTTGCAGTCTATTGGTGTTCCGTTGGAAAAGTTGAAGTTTGTAAAGGGAACAGACTATCAACTCTCCAGGTAATTTACCTGCATAGAATATCATATAACCATGTTTGCCATGAAGTTGTTTCTTAAGACATTTCTTGAAAGTAAATTCTTGTGATTAGAGTGTGGCTTTGTCATAGAAGTAAACATGAAGAAAACTGTGTACCCTCTGTATTGATGTTAATAATCCTAAAAAATTGCAGTAAGGTTAAAATAATGTGGAATTGAGAATGAGAATGGTGATGGTGACGATGGTAGTGATAAGAGAATGTACCTGTCTTTTGTGGATTTGGGAAGTTGTAATTTGTATAGCCACTAACTACAGACTGGCTGGTCCAGGGTTGGAATCCTGACAGAGGAAGAGATTTTTTTCTTCTCCAAAACCATCCAGAATGGCTCTGGGGCCAACCCAGCCTCCTTTTTAGTGGGTACAAAGTGGCCTGGTCATGATGTTGATAACTCATCTTCATCTACCACTGAAGCTGAGATTTCACAGATCTGTACTTCTCCTACCCCTATATGCCTTCTTGTTGTGTACAGAGACGACTTTACCCTTTACCTTTCCTTGTCTTTTGCAGGGAGTATACTTTGGATGTATACAGACTAAGCTCTCTTGTCACAGAGCATGATGCCAAGAAAGCAGGTGCTGAAGTGGTAAAACAAGTTGAACATCCACTGTTATCTGGACTCCTGTATCCAGGTAATAAGGTTTAAGTTTTTGTCAGCAGGCGTACAGAGATAGTGGTAATGCACTATGAAATGTTAGCTAAGTGACCATAGAAGTTGACCGGGAAATTGGAGACTTTTTTTTTACAGCTTCGTTCTTATTTTCTTTTCTTTCTCAGTTTATAAGAGGTATACCTCTTGTGAACACATTTTAAGTATTTTGTGAGTAATATCAAAGTTTCTTTTTATTTACCAACTGATGCACAAGTGAATTGTTTTAAAAACAATTTTAAAATTTACGTTAAAACATTAAGTCAGCTCCATCCCATTTCACATTTTCGTGCTTGCTAAAGCAAGCACGAATAATGCGCTCCTTGATGATGGCGTGACTACACCAAAACATGTCGGAGCTGTTTTAGTGTTAATTTGAAGGTAAATTTTAAAATTGCTTTTAAAACAATTCGCTTGTGCATCAGTTGGTGAATAAAAAAAAATCTTTGATTAGTGTCAAGCTGCATGGTATGTGAAAATTTGTGAATAATGTTTAATTTTGTAATGGGTGAAACATAATTAATACAGTGAATGTCTTTAGCTGTTTCTGCAAGAAGATTATAAACTGTGGAAGTTGTTGCCAGTTAAAGGAATGCATATAAATTTTGCATGTTCTGGTGAGATGGTGAATAAACAGACAAGATGGTTTGTGGGTTTGCAAAGGCCAGAGTGAATGCTGGGACTGTAGCATAATGAATGGCTAACAGTATGGTGTGCCATTTTGGTATACAACTGTAAGGACTGCTATCAGAAGCATTACTGGACTCTTATTGACACATTGTTTCATGCTGGCGTTTTCAGCACCATGTAGTGTGAGTTCCTGTTAGCATTGTGTAATAAACCACAAATAATGTTGATGACATGAGGTTGTTCTGTCACTTCAGAAACTTGTGTATCTCAGAATACAGCAGCTTCATCATGCTGGTAGTTTATGTAACCAGGGCATCACTGTACCTTCTGTAGCAGGCTTTCCCAGGGTGCTTTATTTCTAGAGGAACCAAATCACCCAACCCTTCACACATCCACATATTTTACTCTCAGATACATACCAGTGCAGACATTTTAGAAGGATTATTTTTCATGTTCCTGTACTGAGAAATCTTAAGTCCTTTGGGTGAATATCACACATACTGTACATCAGACCATATGACACTGTTGAAACGATGCTTAAAAATCTTCATCATTAATTTAAAATACACTTTCAGTAGGATGACTTGCATTTTGAGTTTCATTTTGTGGTGTAGAAATTATTTGTTGGTGTAATGAAGTACTTAAGGTTACTTTGTACAGAATTGTACCGTACATTTTATTGCATGTGGTTGAAATTACCTAATACTGGGAGTGTTGAGAATACAGTATTTAGAAAGACATTTATACAATTTGTACCTTAATGATTCAACTTATGCACTGTTTTTTTTTTTGGGGGGGGGGTGGTTGTGAATGAAGAACTTTGAACTATATCTGTTTTCCCATGTGTGGGTTTCAGTTCCAGCCACTATACTATATTTTGTATGAACTTCTGAACGTCTTATTTAGTTGTAAATAATTTTTTTGTTATTACATGTATGAATTTACTTTTCTGGCTTCTGATTCATTCTAAAAATAACTTCTGTTTGTGTTCAGTAAATGTCATTGTAGTGGATTTTTAATTTTCGTAGATATCAGACAAAATTTTTCTTGAATGCCACTGAAATAAAAACAGTTTTTACATTAATTATTTGTTGCTTTTCACAAAATTTGGCTTATTAATTCTTAACATATATTTGGTGTGCCAGGACTGCAAGCACTAGATGAAGAGTATTTACATGTGGATGCTCAATTTGGGGGAGTGGACCAACGGAAAATATTTACATTTGGAGAGAAATACCTACCTCAGCTGGGATATGCAAAGAGGATACATCTTATGAACCCAATGGGTATGCACATTACAGATTGATGGTTACGTAAGCTAGTTTATCACAGTTTGAAAGAGTCCTTTATAAACATCTAAGCTGCGCGTACAGCTCATATATTATCCTTGTGCCTCATTTGTCCTCCAGTTTTCCTTCAAATCCTAGACTTACCAGCTATCTGGTGAGCAATTTGAAGTCCTGCAGAGAGCCAAATAATCACTGGATTCATCTGGCAAAACAGTAAGATGTGCTGATTGGCTTAAATACGGTAATTTTAAAAATTTGATATAGTAATTACGTGATACATGCTGGTTGTATTTTGACTGTTTGGTCAGTGGAAATGGCATGAGTCATTCCAACAGTTGATGTTCTCTGTGTTGCACGTAATTATATTTATTTATAAATTTTGTGCAGATTGTATTTAAAATGCATTGTGCTTATGTATCAACCACAAACAACAGTAATTTAAGAGTTGAAACATGTTGCCATAAAATTACTACAATAAAGCTGTTTTAACGGTGGATACTTATTAATTAACAGTAACCATGTTATTCGTTTCTATGAACAGTCATTAACATGAAAAGCATTTGTTAAATTTTTATTTCTTGAAATATGTACTTGCGTTCCATCAGACCTCCCAGCACTGTTCAAGTTTCATGGCACAAGCATTGTGAAATTAAAGGTAGACAGTGAAAATATGACTTGTTATTTTAGCTGCGAGAAAATTTTACCTGTTGTGAGGAGAAGTGTTTACAACTGAGAGATGCAAACTTTATTGACTATTTGTCAAAGTGGACATCAGTTGTGTAATGGTGTGTGAAAAAGAGTGTAGTACGTAGTTGGAATTAATTTGGTGTTTTATTCTTGTAGCTGAAACAGTAACAAAAAATAACTGAAGGAATAATAATTCATTAATGAAGATCACCCTCATGTCTTACTGGCAATGCATACTCTCAGCATTTGTCAGAGAATCATTTTAAACTGTTATACTTAATAGAGAATTTACTACAAATTTAAGAATGGGATTTATTATACAGGACATTATTTTCTACAGAGAACACTGCTGAGCAAGGATATTTTGGTTTATTAGTTTGAAAATGTTCCCTGGAGGCAGACTGTTAAGTTAAATTATGACTTTGTTTTTAGTGCCAGGACTTGCAGGAGGCAAAATGTCATCCTCAGAAGAAGACAGTAAAATAGATCTTCTGGACACCCCAGCAGCTGTTAAAAAAAAATTGAAGAAAGCTTTCTGTGAACCGGGCAATGTGACAGAAAATGGTGTGCTAGCATTCGTCAAGCATGTCTTATTTAATCTTTTCAGCGAAGGTGAAGGTAAGGTAATAATGTTGTGCTAGCATTTGTCAGGCCTGTCTTATTTAATATTTTAAACAAAGATAATAATAATAATCATACATACATTATTAAACAGCAGAATGTTCCCAAATTTTAATTCTTCTCTTCACTCCAACTTTCTACTTTGTTTTCTGCATGCATGTTGGAATAATTGTCACATAAAATTTTCACTGTGACTATGGCTAGTGATATAAAGTTAATAAAATACTGGCTTAGTTTTTCCTTCAAAATTTAACATCAGTTATTAGTTTGTATAATTTGCTATTGCATGCATGCTAGATGTGTGAATACGGAAGTAGCACTTACTTATCAGAGAAGGAACATGGTGCCATATTGTAGGAAAGAAGATTATTTTGTTAACAACTGTGTAATTATCAATGAAAGTATGGTGGCATATAGAAATGTTTTGCTGTACAGGATTCACAGTACACCGTAACCCTGAGAATGGGGGTGATAGAACATATTCAACATATGAAGAACTGGAGTTGACTTTCAGCAAAGAAGAGCTACATCCTGGAGATCTGAAAGCTGCTGTTGAGATCTATATTAACAAATTGCTGGAACCAATAAGGAAAAAGTTTGAAGACCCTACACTTAAGAAGCTAACAGATAGAGCTTACCCATCGCCAAGCAAACAGAGTAAGCTCTCTTTGCATGTAGAATATCATATACCATTCATAAAGCAATCTTGGCTTCTGACTTGCATTTAGAAGGTCCTTGAATTGATTTCATTAAATTATATCCTGGGGTAGACTACAAAATTGCTATTTTTTGTGAATTTGAAACTAATTTTCCGGACACCTACCTGAAAGATTTTCAGCTTCAAAGTTTTCATTAGTCATATCCAATGTGTGAGGGTAGATCATATTTCTAAAATGGATGCATTTAATGTTTTTAGCATTTGTAAAAGTAAGTATAATTTTTTTGTATATTGTGACGTTTAAGATTTTAATCTCATCTATGTACTTAGAAGCACCTGTTGATGAGATATCTCCACATCGCTTGGATATTCGAGTAGGAAAAATTGTGGAGGTTATGAAACATCCTGATGCAGATGCTCTGTATGTTGAGAAGATAGATGTTGGTAAGTTGAAATTATTACTTATTTCTCATTGTCTAAGCTGTTTTTTGTGAGATATTTACTTCTTAAACTGAATTTTTCTTTGGCTATGAGTCATGTAGATGTGGGATTGCTGTACAGGGTTTTGGAGACAACGTCTGCATTCTCAGTGGTTAGTGATGTTGCAGACAGTTGGTGTTGGTCTCCAAAATATTTGATACTAATTCCATTTTCACATGACTTATCTCTGAGAAGATTTCACTGCATTTTAGTGAACGTTTCAAATTACAGTCGAACTCAGTTATAAGTCTTGAAAGGGACTGAATATTTTGTGTTGTTATAAATGAGTTTTGTTCTAACTGAGGGGTATAATGTTACAGTGAAAAGTGAGAAATTATTTGGTACAACGTAAATATCTGACAGTATAGATGAGGTGTTGGATAATCGTTGTTGTTATAATCAGGTTTGACTGCATTATTTCTTCTCTGTAATGTAGTGATGTTACAAAAGTTGCCTGCAGGGTGGATTCTATTATGTTTTACTGCTTCATTGTTGCAGGTGAGTCCTCGCCGCGCACAATAGTGAGTGGATTGGTTAATTATGTTCCAATAGAGGAGATGCAGAACCGCATGGTAGTGGTTCTGTGTAATCTAAAGCCTGCCAAGATGAGGGGATATGAGTCCAATGGTATGGTCCTCTGTGCATCTGTGTAAGTACACAAATATGAAAAGTGTCTGTAGTAAAACATTTGAAACGTAGAATTGTCATTTACATTTATATTCTTGGTATCAACAATGTTGTGGAGGTACCTTTACATTACTTTATGTATTAGTGGTATCACACATCTTACTTCAAGCCAGAATAATTTGGTTTTATTCTTCACAAATTACACCTATGTGGGATCATGGTAATGACTTGTCATTTGCTCGGTATAAAGCATACAGCTTAACCCTTTGGTGACAAATGACATGTGGACATTTAAATTTTATTACACCATTGTGTAAAATGTGAATATTTTATGAACAAAAAAAAATAACATTACACAAAACACAACATTTTAGGGAGAAAAAACTGAGATTATGTGATGTGTCTCAAAAATTTAGTAAATATATTTGTTGACTGGATATATAAAATGCGGTCGTTGAAGGGTAGTGTCATGCCCGTCCTGTGTTTAGAATGCACAGAGGCTTCTTTAAATTAGGCATGTAGTGTTCTTCTTTTGTGTGTGTGTATTGTGAAACAATCTGGTACATGCTATCCTTACTGCAGCAGACCAAGTTCACATAATTCATTTATTATAACATATATATATAAGGAATTTGTTTTCTATCCACCCACTGATGGATCAACCATATATATTCTTTTATTTGGCTGGCAGGTGGCATCCCACATACCATTATGTGAGTAACCAAAATTAGTTATGTGTTCTGTTAAATTTGATGTGGAGCTAAACATGATAAAGTGTGAAAACAGCTTTGTCTTAATACTTTGAAGTATTCTTATATTAGTTTAGTTTAATTATTTTGTGCAAATGAGATTATTGGAAACTCTTAGGCTTGGTCTTCTCTCTGTCACACTGTAGGGATGAACCACGAGCTGTAGAACCGCTCATTCCAGCAACAGGAAGTTCCCCTGGTGAGCGAGTGCTTGTAGAAGGCTATGAGGCAGGTACTCCAGATGAAGTACTGAACCCTAAAAAAAAGATTTGGGAGAAGTTACAGGTAGGGTAATATATTGTGCTGTTGAGCCTGAAAAATACTATTGCAAATGCTGACAGATTAATCATTATTTTAGTGTTACTCTTCTTCTTCTCCTCCTCCTCCTCATTCTCCTCTTTCTCCTCCTCCCCTTCCTATTCCTCCTTCTCCACCTTTAACTCCTCCTCCTTCTTCTCCTCCTGATCCATTACAGTCTTTGGTGAACCTCAGCATCATACAAAATTCTCCTTCACTGTTCTCGGTCCTGCAGCTTATATCTCCCATGTTCTTAAGATCTTCAACTGATTGAAGCCACCTGAACATAGGTTTTCCTACATGTCGAGTGCCTTCTGGTTTAAAAAGAGTAGCTTACTGCAAGGGTCCAGTTCTTGTTTCTAAGGAGGTGTCCCAACCACCTCAATCTTCCTATTTTTATCACTTAACTATATCTAGTTCATTATAGGGCATATAAAGCTTGTTACTGTAATATTACCTTTAGTGTGTTTTAATTTTCTTTTATGCCTTAAGTTAAAGAATTAGACATATGAGATCATGCAGTCTGTGTTCCCCATTTCAACTTTTGAACCAATCTACCTGTTTTCATGATAATTTGTCTGAATGAAAATGAACATTATAACATTGGAGGTGTGTGAACTGAGCCTAGAGTGAGAGTTTCTTTCAGAACAGATTGCATGCTGCAAAACCTGTTAAGGAACCATACAAACAGTCCAGTATTAAAAACCTATAGTGTATTTAGGAACTTACCTGCCTGGACTGTAAATGTTTCTTTTTAGTTCAAGGAGTTAAAACGCTTGCAGTACACTATGTACAAAGGCCAGATCTGCAACATTGAACATAACAAAGATGCATCAGAGTATTCCACACTTATTTTCAACAGTAGCCGCGCCTTTGCCGAAATTAAAGTTGTAGAGAGTAAACTTAGGACATTGTAATAAGGTAGAAGTAAATATTTTGGAAAGCTGTGTATCTACACTGCAAAAGAGAGAGCTAAACTGATTTAGAACACAAACAGAAGATGATAATCAACTTTTTCATCTTGCCTGGTCACTGTAAAAGAAAGACCTCTATCTTTCCCATTTCAAACCAGTTTACTCATCTGCATGCTACTGTTCAGTAAGCAGTATGTTTATACTAGATAGGAGCCACCATTATTGATTGTTGTGTAAATAGTGCAACAATTATTACAAACCAATATGCCATTACTGTATTACTGCTACATTGAAGGATTGCATGCAGTGGATTATAATACCTACTAATGCCAGAATTGGGACCGCGGTGGCACAGTAGTTAAGGCGCTGTGCTACAAATTGGAAGGTCGCTGGTTCGATCCCAGATGGTGTCACTGGAATTTTTCATCGACATAATCCTTCCGATTGCACTATGGCCCTGGGGTCAACTCATTATCTAACAGAAATGAGTACCAGGAGCATTTCCTGGGGGTAAAGGCGGCTGGTGTGTTAGGCTGACAACCTTACTGCCATCCTGTGCCATTGTCATGTAATCTGGGAACCTTAACTTCCTGGAATCCTCTGGGCCACTTCAGGCCTATAACTGAACTGCTTTACCTTTCACTGATGCCAGAATACCATTGGTACAAAAGCAGATGAAGATAACACAGATGTGCTAGCAAAATAATAGGACTGTTTCAGCATACCCACACTCCAGTGCTTGTGGTACAATTATACTGCCATATGAATGATAGAGATTATTGTTCTATTTTATTTCATGTTGTATTTTATTATTCTGCTTTACGTAATATAACAATGTATGGATGCAAGGCATTAATGGGCTGACTGTGTTTAACTTCTTGAGAAGGAGAATCCTCATGATGATGATGATGTAATGGAAGTTGAAACATGTAAAGGTGTGTGTGTGTTGCTCACTGTATATAAAGTTGTGTTTTGGTGGTTTTAATGCTGCTTGTGTGTTTGAAGTGTATAGGACTGGCATGAAGCTTGTATACGATATGCATTATTCATTTGTGCACACCCATACTTTTTATCTACATGACAAGAGGTCAGCCACTGGTATTTAAAGTTATTTTCTTTTTCAGGTGGATTTAAGGACTACAGCAAATTGTGAGGCTCAGTGGCAAGGGAATGCTTTGTCTACAAGATCTGGCACGATTATATGCAAATCTCTTAAGAATGCTCAAATTAAATAAGGCACCACTTCATAAACCGCAGTTTAAAATTGGTTCTTGAGTAATATACCAAAGTAATTTTGTGAATTATGGTGTATGTGTTGTTCTTTATAAAAACCAGGCAGCCTTGAAGTGATTGAAAGGACACATTATACCAGGGCTGGCAAACCTTTTTGAGGACATGTACCCAAATAGTCTGTAAATTTCGAAGAAGTTCATTCACGTGCCCATGGGAATTTTGAAGAGCAAAATAAGGTCTTGGAGTCTTCCATTATTATTATTATTATTATTATAATACAATATGTATGTCTCCTGTCACAGGCATTTCTTCCTGGTACTTCTCTTGAACCAGCGGTGATCCCCACCGCTCAGGCTTCAAGCTTCACATTGCAGTACT
>Ga0123352_10015154_pt1 | contig 12271 bp, 7 predicted proteins | sample TergutLab28metaG_FD_89700 | JGI IMG/M metagenome (GOLD analysis project Ga0123352, IMG submission 89700) | Labiotermes labralis P1 segment gut microbial communities from Petit-Saut dam, French Guiana - Lab288 P1 | ecosystem: Host-associated > Arthropoda: Insects > Digestive system > Gut ... | reverse complement strand
TGCTGACAGCTCGCGAGCAGGATCAGGACGGAACCGGTTCCGTCATGATCCTGCTCGCAAGATGGGCAGAGGAACTGTCCGAAACATGTAGAGTTTTATTCCAAAAATAAATTTGAGAAATTAATACATCTAGTTGGTTTTATTATAAGAATTTATCACGACGCACGGTCACCTGAACGTCTGATTGCCAAAATGTATTCAATTTCACAACAATATACTTACATATTTTTAAGACTTTGTTAAAAGATTAACCTTGTTAAAAGTTCACATTTACACTGTAAAACGCAGTGGTTACTCTGTACAGCTCGTGGCTAACATTTGGAAGCCTTGCAATTTGACCCATGCAATGCATTGACAGAGTAAGGTGTGATTAGGTTAATAAACAGTACTGACAAATTTACTGATTTAATGTAGAAGCATTTTTATTGTGAGGAATGAGCTGAATATTTAAATACTGAGATGAATTTTAAGGTTCAGACAGCTAATGACATACTTCACTAGGCCACTTTTATCGCAGAGAGTGAATTATTTCCAGACGGTATGATTTGTCTACGAGAAATTTCGAATTTCCATTCGAGTCTCAAGGCACATATTCATTTGTTGCAGGTCTGCAGTATGCTCGACTTCGGGTGATGGCAATTGTAGCAGCATTGTGGTTGAATGAGATTCGTCTGGTAAGTTTCAGACACTTGACTTTGTGTTGCAGCTGGTTTATTGAGACAAGAACCACGCAAATTTGCGCGTTTGTGATACATGAGTACACTTAATTAGTGTAGATTTCTTATTTTATTTTTTCAACATCACAGACCAATCAGTAATTTCGTGTAATTCCATTTTACACATCAGCTTTGGCAATATTTATGTTTAATTTAGTGAAATAATATAACATAACATAATAAGAATAGAATGATACAGTAAGTGGGTTTGGGCCCCTTCGGTCCCGATAGAAGTAGGCCTTTTAGACAGGCCCTTTATACCCCGTAACCCGATGTCCAAATCATGGTAGCTTTGCTTTAATAAAGTTCCAGTTTGCCCCTAGACTTAAGACTGCTAACATTCTCAGGGTCCAAGAACAAGGAACCCAAATAAGTGTGTCTGGCTGTAGCCAAAGCTTCACACTCACACAGAACATGGGCTGAGGGTTCCTCCTCTGCCATACACCTCCTACATAAGGGACTGTCGATCAGCCCCTTTAAGTAAAGATGTTTTCTCAGGGTGTCGTGTCCAGTAAAGAGGCCAGTAACAACCCTGGACTGGACTGGACTGGACTGTATCCTATTAAAGGACAGTAGCCTAACCATAGCGGTAGCACTAGAGCCCAAAATAAATTTTTGAGTCTGTCTCTGGGTACTGATAAGACCCGACCACATTGCCATATGCTGGCTGTCAATCTAGGTTTTTATCTTTTTATCTTATATTCTGTCTGCAGACCAACAAGGCTGGTTCTGGTCCACCAAACTGGTGAACAGTTCCCACCTTTGCGAGCCCATCGCCAGTTTCTGTTTCCACGTACCCCAGAACAGTCCCACAGAATGCTGGGTGGAAATGTTGTTTAACGCCTTTTGGCACTGCTGTACCAATTGGGACGTTATTTTGGCAGCCCTAAGAACTGTCAAAGCCACCCTACTATCAGAAGGAATACTAACGTAGTTCTCTTGCCTAGCATTCATTTGAATTTCATAAGCACAACCATATATCTCGGCCCAGAAAACTGTAGTATATTTCCCCAGAGAGATATTGAGCCTTCTTCCCAAAGATTGCCCATAAACACTGGCCCCAGCTCCCCCCAGCGTTCTGGGCCCATCTGTATACCAGACAAGCCCTTTGACTGCAGGGGGAGTCCCAGGTCCTCTGGTCTACTATTCTGTAGTCAGCATAGTGACCCTATACTTAGGTTCAAAATTATATGCTGGCCTCATAACATTGACCCCTATATTGAATATGGGGTCCAATTGCTGAAGCCACATCCATATACTGCTGTTCTCTTGACTGGGGTGAATGTAGGACCAACATCCCAGTCTGCAGAGTCAATGCGCAGTTCTTGTTACCACTCCCTGAACTACTAGATCAAGTTGAGGAAGACAAGTGAGTGCCTCCATAGCACCTGTAGGAGTTATGAGCATCATGCCCGTTATTCATAAGCATGGGAGTCTTTGTTTTCTGTTTAATTTATCGAGTATGATATTGTATGAGTTGATGGGGTTGGGGATACTGTGTTATGTCAGTGATTCCTTTATATAAACTGTACCTTCCACGTCTGGAATATCACATGGTGTTGGTGTGTGGTAAGGTGCAAAGGTGGTGCTGGTGTCCCTGGTTACCATTTAGTAAGACAGTCAGTCTGTAGAGACAGTAAGTCTCAGACTGATATGCATTTGCTGTGTCATGACCAGTACCTTCATGACACAAACTGGTCATCAGTCACCACATCGGTGGTGGTGGTTGTAATCTTCCCTGTACACCAAGACTGTGTTTTACACCCATTTGCTTTACACCTTTATTGCTTTAACCCCCCCCCCCATACCAATTTACTGCTCTCTTTAATTTATCCCCTCTCTTTTATGTTTTTGTGCTCATTCGTGTTTTATTTCCTTTTATTTTTTCCTAGGGAAGTGTCATTTTTCATTTCCAGCTTTTTCATTCACGCCCACTATTTCAGGAGCACAGCTAGGGCTTAAAGCAAGTCCTTGGATTGTATCATTTTGGTATGGTATTTTAACAATTGCTGCCAATTGCTAAAATTCATAGTGTCGTTGGTAGATGAATGAAATATGAGTGTGGAACATTGGTGGAATGATCCTGACAGGGAAAAGCCGAAGTATGTAGAGCAAAACCTGTTCCAGTGCCACTGTGTCCACTAAAAATCTCACATGAACTGCCCTAGGATGGAATCTGGGCCTTCACATCCTTCTGGTCATCTGCTCATACTGATGTTGGTATTTGTAGCTGTGTGATAACCTTTGCTGATCGTAATCACTGTTTGCTGGTTAGCATATGCCAGAGGTGACCAGAAGAGAATGTAACAGAGGGCATGGAGAATCATCACGTGCTGTTATCCCCACAAGTGGGGGACTTGTTTCCATGACCCAAGTCATGTGATCAAAAAATACACCTTTGTTAAACTAATATATCAATTTTTACGATGTCTTCTACATGTTTCAAACCCGAGGGTTCATCTTCAGGAAGACGGTTGTACTTACAGATATGATATAATTTGTTTACATGCTGAAACGAATTCTACCACACCTGTACGTATAACCTTTTTCCTGTAGATGAATCCTTGGGTTTGAAACATGTAGAAGACACCATAAAATTTAAAATATTAGTTTAACGAAGGTGAATTTTGTTGGTTTATATATACAATTATATTACAATGAATGGTGCAAAAAACATAAAATTCGTATCATCACCTTTCAGACCACGTATACTGATTCATACCATACAATATACTCACCTTGTCCATTGGCCTCTATCCAAAATTTTTAAGCTGTAAAATTATTGTCACTATGACTTGTGTTTATTATGGCCGTTTCTTTCATTAACTGTTGGAATGACTGACTGAGCCAGCACATAATGTCACACGGTTTTCTTTAAATTGCAGCTCATGGGTATGTTGGAAGACTCTGCTGTGTCCATTGCTGCCAGCTTTGCAGTTGCCTCATTGAACGGAATGGCAACAATACACATGGACAGATGCCATCAGTTACGTCTGGTCCTGAGGGGCCCGCCATTTTGCCAGCGGACAACAACGGCATTCATTGCTTCACAGATTTCTCAGCACTTTGTTTCTGTTGCAGTTTTCATTTATTATTTTTTTTATTTATTTATTTATTTTTTTTTTTTAAAGGCTGAGTTGAAGCTGCAAGGAAAAATACAAGAACTGTAATATGCTTCAGGCATGTTAGTACATAGCACAAACTATAATGTGACTGAAGCCATTGTAATATTGATTCATTTATGGACTTCAGATTTCACTCAACTGCTCATGTTTTATACAGGTGTTGGCTCATAAATAAATGGGGACAGACACACTGTATGAATAATAATATTCCAAAAGTTCTGTAAATGTTGGCAGTTCCTACATCCTGATCATTCACTCGCGCACTCACTCCGTAGTATTACGGTCTCTTTTGAACCTTAACCTCTCTGATGATCACAGCCCATTCCTCCCTCACAATAGCCTTCAGCCTCTGTCTTTTGACTCCCAGACAGAATGATTATACAACCATGACTTGCTGCTTCCTTAGTTATATTGTGGCATTTTGCTCTTGTCCTCCTGTCATGAATCAGTTGTCAAAACCTTTGATAAAAATTGGCCTGTTACTACTGACAGCATTGTTACATAAATCATACATAAATAGAAATAAACAAGGATTTTCAGGCATTTGTCATGAAGTGCATGTTATTGTAGGACAGTTGTGGAAATGATGCATGTTAATGTTGTATTTGGGTAAAGTAAAGTGAGTTTATAACCCAACAACAAACAGCAATTTGGCTCATGGGTGTGTGTGTGTGTCTGTCATGGAGCTGAATTTTACTTCATTCAAGTGTCTGCAAGTTTAAATATGGTACAAGTTTTTTACGTTCATGTGACCGTGCATCATGACAGATGCTTATAATAAAACCAACCAGATGCATTAATTGTAATAAAACCAACTAGATGCATTAATTTCTCAAATTTATTTTGGAATGAAACTACATGTTTCGGAGAGTTCCTCTGTCCATCATCAGGAGTTTTTCATTGTAAACACAGCAATGGTATATGTCTTACAGGTTTGCTGACAGCTCGGAAGCTGTCAGCAAACCTGTATGACATATACCATTGCTGTGTGTACAGTGAAAAACTCCTGATGATGGACAGAGGAACTGTCTGAAACATATAGAGTTTTATTCCAAAAATAAATTTGAGAAATTAATGCATCTAGTTGGTTTTATTATAAGGATGTTACAAGTTATTATTTTTATAATCTTCCTTTCTAAGCAGTACCTCGTATTTGAGTGTATAAACGTAATTTCATGTGAAATTCATAAGAATGTTTATGATTTGTTTTCATAGCAGCATGTAGCTCGCTCATTATTATGACTAGGCTGTGGACTCAACCACCAGGAAACTGGGGCTTTGTTCCTGGAAATTTGTATCTTCATCACAATGTCCAGATTAGTTATGGGGGCCAGCCACCCTGTTATTTCAACACATAACCCGGGGGGGGGGGTTCTTTCCCTAAGAGCATATGGTGATGGTATTTCTTCCCTTATAATGAAGCATCTGGGATGTGGAGCTATACCTTAATTTCCCCAGCAGTTCTTGTTAGTGCATTTGATTTTTGTAATTCAGTAAACGTGAAAAATCAGCCAAGGTTCTTTGAATGTGTATGTGTCGCAAGTAAATACACAGTTCAGATGGAGGTGGCAGGTTACCCAAAATATTGGTACTTACCTACCAACCAAACTATGTGGTGTTACATCACAGAAGTCCATAATTTTAAACATATTGATAGCATGGTTGTGGTTTGGCAGTTTGTCTCCCATCTTTGAGTTCAAATGTGTCACCTTAGTCTAATCTGATTCTGTTGATATTATGTGGGATTATGATTCACTGCTGTCATTAATAATGACTTTTGTTTTGTTACACAGCTTATGTGCTGTAGATATGGGACTTACAGCTTTATCTCAGTTAAAGTGCTGGATATTTTAATATCACATGTGTGTGGTTTAAATATTTTGGGTTTTCATAGTGGTATTTGTTCTGAGGTTTGGATGCATGTATCAAGCAATTTTGTCACTCACTCTTGTCAAAAAGTGTTAGGATGATTACATCAAGGAGAATGAGATGGGCAGGGCATCTGGTACACATGACTAATTTTAAACTTATGAAGGTCTGTATTGAGAACGCAGGAAGTATGGTACCCTGCAACTTGTACAGGGTGGAAGTTTGTGGGACTCAAGCAGTGCTGGTAGTCGGCATCGAAGGTGACAACTTGAAAGTAAGGTGGGCTGGACACAAATAGTCTGAAAAGTATGCTGTGTCCACTGCTACAGCCTATGTTCAGGACCATACTGACATTTGTAATGTCAAATGTGTGCATATAAATCGGTGGTAGGCAAATATGCAAGCAGGATTTGATTACAAGGCGGTGTACGCTAAGTATGTGTCAAGGGACCAAATTTTTTAATGGTCAGTGCTGTAGAAGAGAGTAATGTAATTGTGGTGTAATTACAACCCTTAATTAACCTTTTAAAGATCAACATTTGTATATGTGAACACACTTAGAAAAATGCCTTTAGCAGTTTGTCTTGTACATTTGTCAACAAGGAAATGTTTTGCATTTTTAAGACATGCTGCATAATTCCTGTTTTATTTTGCCCCAAAATTCCAGTACCCACCACAGTAGGATGAAGGTTAAACCTTACACAAAAGCTGTGGTAAGTGTACAAAACCTAGTTTTGTTTTTGTAGATTTTTTATTGTTTGATTTAATAAATTATTGTAAAAATCCCAAGCCTGTGTAATTGTATCACCTAGCTCCTCACTGCTGGCACCCATGTTTGTAGGTGTGTTGTATGGTGTAATTGTATGCAGTGGGCCATGGAAGAGATAATCACCATTCAGGATTGCAACAGAGATAAAAAGAACAACTTTACTGTCAGGGGCAGACATGATTGTACCTGAATGAGCGGTGCTCGGAAGTCACGTTTTTGCATGGAGCCATGGTGTCAGAACTGCAGCATTTGGGTATTAGTGGAAATGCCATGGTAAAAGTTTCTTCCATTTGTAATGGAATTATTTCCCTTTCAGTGGAATATTCTGTTGTACCAGAAAATTGAAAATGTACTTAACATTATGTTAATTTTAATTCAGATACTAGTTTTGTTTAATTTTTCTTTAATGACACATATTAAACACACAAAAATGTTTACAGAGTGATGGAAGACACACGGGTTAGGGTGAATTGTTGTAAGTCACATGATCCTACGGGCTTTGTGATTGTAAATTATGCTTTAATCATTAAAGTGAACTGTTTGTTTATTTACTCCCTATTATATTTTTTGGCATCTTGTGGAGTTACCATATTTGTTGGAGCAAATAAGAGGACTCTTGCACTCATTGTTTTATTTAAAATACCCCAATGATATGTATGCATCTCCCCACCATATATATTGTCATACATAAATTATCCCCAAGCATGTTTTTCAGTTGAAACCATTCTTGTCAAAAGTGCTGGAATGACATGTATGTATTAAATTATTCGCACTACTTTCTTAAAATTGTCACACAATTATAATTCCCTGTATTGATTCAGCAGAAAGCCTGTTTTTTCTTTTGTCCAGTGAGTGCATTAGCAATGGAAGTTGCTTCACATTTCCATTACGTGCAGGAATGTTAAATGATATACACATAAAGGTGATCTTTGAAACCTTAACTGTGTGATATTCAAGAAGTGCCAATAAGGTGATGTCTCCAGTACTATTTATTAAATTGCCAGGTGCAGTTATTGTTGGCCTTTGTGAGTTTCTCCTTTGTGTAACCAATTTGTATTCTGTCCCTATCCTCAGTTATTGATCATGGCCCTTACTGTAATACAAATGCTGAAGTGACTACAGGTTTTTCAGAAATGAGAAATTATTGTCATATTATTGGATAACACTAGGAAACATGGACTAAAAAGTAAATGGACAAGAATTAAGCACATTTCACCTTGATGTACATTGTGCACGTGAATCTGAATTTTCTTCTTCATGTATATGAACTGTGGTTTGTATGGGTTTGCAAGTTGCTCTCTTACATTGAGGGAGGAAGATAAGCTGAGGGTGTTTGAAATTGGGTGCTGAGTAATGCATTTGGGCATAAGAGGGACAAGGTAACAGGGAATGGAGAGGACTGTATAATGAGAAGCATCATGATTTGTACAGATCACCAAATATTATTTGGGTGATTCAATGAAGAAGAATTAAATGGCTGTACCGAATAAAGTTTTTTTTATGTTCAAGAATTTATAGTTTCTGCTCTCAGAATGAGTGGAAATACTGAACTTGAGTGAGGAAATTTCTTGAAATGGATCGCAGTGGAAATAAATGAAAAGACATTGTGATAATAACAGTTGCTTCATTTGTTGCAAAGTACATACATGAAAAAGGCCGAGAATCTGATTTAATCACTTATTAAAGTAATATAATTGAATTAATCCCATGTGATCTCTCAAATTAAAAATGATGGCTAAATTGAACCTCCTAACTCTTCCATTAATTGCCATGCTGCATGGCTTGCTCAGTAGTTTTGGTTTTTAAGTTCATTCTTAAATTTCGAATTCCAATTCCATTCTTTGAATACAAATTTCAGAAAGCACTCATTTTCACAGTACAGACATCTATGAGTGATAATACCATGAAGTAGTAATCTGTGACTACCTCTGATCAGTTGTGTGTGCTAGTAAGTGTACCTCATGGTGTATTGAACTAAGTGATAGTGTGTCTCATCTATATTTGTTATATGTGTTGTGTATATGGTGTAAGTTCTTTAAATAAGAAAATGCCAGTGGGACAGAATTTGTGTAAGTAATACAAATTTCTATATCTGAGCTGTCAGTCTCTTAAATTAAGGTTCTTATGTATATGTTACTCTGATAACCTCAATTCTGAACCTATGTCTGAATCATTAATCTCCCTTGCTCAATGAATTCAGCACTTTTGTATTGCACTGATAACCTTACTTGTTTGGCATAACTCCATTAAGATTACAGATTCATGATTCTGCCTGTTAATCAAAGAACTGTTGCTTTTACATTTATGTCTTTACAATGAACTTTATTGCCATTCTCCTGAATAAAGCATTCACATAAAAGGTTCTTATGACATGTAGCAGCAGTTACTGTTTAATTTTTATTGCCATGCATTAAAGTTGGTATACAGCGTGCACTTATTAGTTATATTGTAGTTATGATTGTATATTTTGTATTAGAATGTCATTGGATTTATCCAGGTATAGTTCATTTTCTTCTTGCAGCTTGCTTCATTGTGGTTATGTTTCTTTCTTTGTAATAAATGGGAATCCATGGTGTTACAGACTTATTTAATATATATGATTATTTACTGGAGCATGGGAATGTCACATAATTAAATTATTGAGGGTTGAATCACCAGGGTTTAACGTAGGTGAGGGGGAAGATATCTTTCTCTCTTAACTGCATTTAGATAAGATTTGGGGCCCATCACATTGGGTTGTTTGGGCTCATTGTGGATAAAGGGGCAGGAGTGTGAAGATGGCTATTCACGTCCACCTAGAATTAAAATTAAGAATGTGTGGCTTGGTACCTCCATTCATTCTAAATCTTTATGACAGAATACTTAGGTACAGATATAATTATACCTTTATTAAATCAGGCCACAGATATATCATCCAGGTCAAGTTGTCTGATGTTTGCGTGACAAGCGTAATATCATGCTTAAGGAGTAACAGTACTGAAAGATCAGAGCCATATATTTGAGCTGTTTTATCCTACATGGATATTTATTTATGCCAGATTTGTTGTCAGTATTTATGAATCTGAAGACTACAAAACTAAACCATTGTGACCTGTCACCGAATGTAGACTGGTCAGAAACTCGTAAAGTGTGACTAAAATATAACCAGATCTATGTAAGTTTATTACATATTACAACTACTTTCATAATTCCCTGAGTAGTGTTACTATGTCAAAACATAATTCAAGCAAACAGGAGACACATACCTGGTCACCATATTGTACTTGTAATGCCTGTGATAGATACGTTTTTGATTATTTTGATGTAGTACATGACATTTGACGTTCTCACAGCAGTATTGCTGAAGGTTCAAGGCTTCTGGGATGTGATGTGTCAGATACGTAGCGCGGGTTGCTTTGAAGGCACTGCAGTCATTCAAAGTGTTTGGTACTGCTTATCCAGTGACATGTCACATCCCAGGTGACTTTAATCCTCTTATTTTAATACAGTTTACAGGCACTTTTGGACGCATTTCTTAGATAGGCATAAATACTCTTTCATAAGGCAGTAGAATATTAGACACCAGGACACATACTTTTAATGCTGATAGATAATTTCGTTTTTTCAGCGCAGTTATGGTCCCTTTTTGTAACTTATTTTGATCATTGGTTAATGTCTGTTAGAAGCTGGTCAAAATTAATAAGGAACGGTAGAAGTGGGTGGGTACTGATGATTGAAGATCCAGTGCAGAAAGAGTAAATTGTGACAGAGGGTACAGAATATTGCAGAATATTGTACATTCATTTAAAATGTGGGTTTATAGCTGGGCACTTTTGAGTTGTAACTTAGGTGTGAGTTGCAGAATAGTCATTTTCAGGTTGAGACATCCCCGTTGTGTTCAGTAATCAATAGAATATGTGTTTAATTTCACAGTCTAATACAACTTCCTTAATAAAAAGTTGTATTAGACAGCAAAATTATATATATATATATATTCTATTGCAGAATAGTAGATGTACACTAGATAAAGCGCAAACAGAAATGAAGTAAACTGCCAACTTGTCAGAACAGAGAGAACAGCTTTATTCTGATGCTTTGAATAAAACACTTCTCTATGTCTCAAAAGGAGGACTCCTTGATTATGTTGCATAATGCATTCCAGAAAGTAAAGCAATACCATTACAGGCCTGGACAGGCCCTGGGGGTTCCAGAAGGTTGAAGCTCGCAGATTTCAAGACAATCGGCACATAAAGGCGGTAAGGTTGTCAGCCCTATGCACCAGCCACTTTACCCCCCCAGGAAATATTCCTGGTACTCATTTCTTTTAGAGGCTGAGTCAACCCCAGGGTCACAGGGAGGCCAAAAGGATTGTGTCAATGAAAAAATCCCAATGACACCATCGGGAATCGAACCCGCGACCTTCCGACTTGTAGTGCATTGCCTCAACCGACTGTACCACCATGTGCCCCACATTCCAGAAGGTGGTGCTTGTAAATTGCCCTTTAAATGTGACTTGTCTCATGCAGTATGCCTACCCTAATCAAGAAAACTGTTCAGTGTGTAAGTTCTAACAGATCAGTTACTTCAATGCATAATGCAACATCACTTCTTGTGAAATCTGGCAGACTTTTGTGGGTCATCCATTTGAAATTTAAATTCAGATGAAGGTTTGTTGATCTTTGTTATGATTACTTCTGTCATTATGCAACTTTTATGATTAAAATATAGAAGGTTTTCTCCTCATTGCAATACGTGTTTGTATCCTTCTGATTTATAGCTTAACAGTAACTGCCATGTACATTCCACCGACAAGGAGTTAATCTGTGCTATGAATGTTAGATGTGCTCGTGCAGGACATGATGATGGATGACAAGTTGCTTCTATGCATCTTGCAAGCATTCATGTAGTGCACTCACTACACGCTACTTGAAATATTTGGTGTTTTCAGTCTGTGTGTAGTAGCAGAACTGTCTGTCAGTCCTGCCATCTGTAGCATTAACGACAGAGCAAGTTTTCTTCTGTTGCTGGTATGATGATGGTGGTGGTGGTGGTCATTATTATTTGTTTAATTTTTGGATCAGGGAAAGGAGCAGTGTTTCAACAAATCAATAAAAAGACTGCAGTATGGTGCATGGATTCACAAGTTAACTGTGTTGCTGAATAGAGTTTGTTTACATTTTGCAGCAACTAATTGTTTCTCTTTCCCTAATGACACAGTGTAACATCCTGTAAGACGTGAATCTTGAACTGTTTCTAAATTTCATCACAAAAACACGACCTTCCATGTTCTCCCACACATTTCAGGTGGAGGATTGAATCTGTACACCCAGCATCATAGTGTGGACTTGATGATTGTGATGGTAAGGTGTGAAGGTGACGAGAAAGAAGAAAAAAGTCACAGTGATATCGTTGTCATGTTAATGAACAGTTATTTATATAGTACAAAAAAATAATTTGTTTAGTCATATGAAATGTTCATGTTATCCATGGCATTTTTATGGTATGCCATACTGACACAGGTAGCCAAATATATTGGGCACATTTAGAAACATTTTTCAACACATACAAGTTTAGGTTAACAAATTCCATGTTTTATATTCTTCCTGTGAACAGTAGACGATTATTCAGTGCTTAAAGATGTTATGATATATGTACTTCATTGTAATTTAAAAAAACACTGTAGCAGTGTTACAGCCGATATCTTTAAGCACCTTTATACCACAGGTGTAGCATGGGCTAATATCACTGGGGGGGGGGGGCAATTTAAGATGCCTTATTTCTGCCTTCTAACAAAAGGGGGGGTTTTTTTTTTT
>Ga0123352_10015153_pt1 | contig 12272 bp, 11 predicted proteins | sample TergutLab28metaG_FD_89700 | JGI IMG/M metagenome (GOLD analysis project Ga0123352, IMG submission 89700) | Labiotermes labralis P1 segment gut microbial communities from Petit-Saut dam, French Guiana - Lab288 P1 | ecosystem: Host-associated > Arthropoda: Insects > Digestive system > Gut ... | reverse complement strand
TTGAGCATTAAATAATGAAATAGTAAAGCAAGTGACATCAAGTTGGTCTATCTTTATAGAACTAATAGTGTTACTTGCTTTAGCTTTATTTTAAACCTTTGTTTAATTTACCTTTAAAACGCAGCGGTAAATATATGAATAGCCTGCTGTAACATTATAGAGCTACACATTTTGTCCCCTCTCTATGTTGCTATGTTCTCTGTGATTTTCGTAATAAACGTCGATTATCTCCCTATACAGCATTTACAGTTTGGTTTTTATAATGGCGCTGCAGTATGACATTTAAGACTCTTGTGGCCGTGAATGTGAAAACATTGCTCGTTTTCGCAATATGCCGCCTCTCAGTCAGAAGTGCACTGATGTTGGAATGAAAATAGCCCTCTCCGTCGTCCAAGATGAAGTAAAAAAATTCATCGGAAACTTTGTTGTGTATTTTTAGACCTACTCAAATTCAGTCAAATTGTACATCCGGAAAGAATGGATAGAAGATACGTTTATTGTTTAATCTCTCTCTTACGTGGCAGCATTCGTCAGGGTTACAGTGCTGTTTCTGCGAGGTACACAATTTTCACCTGTCATTTATATAAATGTCAGACCTCTAAATACTTAACGAAATCCAGCCAGTTGATTGTCGTCATTGTTCAGAACCACTGCACTTATTTCATGGTCACAAGTGCCCTCCACTCTTCCCGTAGCAGAACGGCGTTCTTGAAATTTTTATCCCTCGACGTTTCGAAAGATCATAATGACTTTCATTTTCAGGGCCGATCACCAAGATCTTTCGCAGCGTTACTAGCTGTGTACCTGTCGTCGCGACATAAAGCCCAAGAAGAGTTTAATATTCTGCGATATATTTTGTTGCTCTATAAGTATTCTCAAAACTATCTTGCTCTAACCGGATTTAGTTCTAGCTTCTTCTGAAAGGTGCGATAACATAGGTAACTGTTTTTGCAATATGCCCATACTCCTTGAAGCCTGTGCTGTGATGTCTTCCTCACTATGCTCTCAAAATCTCATCTTGGTCTTCAAACACGGGGGTAATGAAGTGGTGCAGTCGTTGTGCAAACACTTTACAGCGTAATCACCTGACACTGAGCGGGCGGATCGAAGGGAATTTAAAATCAATAGAGAGAAATTATCGTCTTGTCTGCGTTGCGAATCCCACGCTCTGTATATAGCTTTTGTCTTTCTGCTCAACAGCGGCCTAACCACACTTCGGCTGCGTCTGCTCTGCTCGCAGCTGACTCAGTGCACTAACGAGGGTTTATTTAAGTGTTAGAGAAAACCAAACTCTTAAGGAATAGTGATAGACACTAGTATTTTTACGGGGAAATAATTTTTACGAATCTAAAGTTTCCTAGGCTGTGCCCGATCGTCCTTCTGGTAAGAAATGTTTGGAGGCAAGGTGGAACTTTGAAAAGCGAAAAAGATACGGCTATTGGAAATAAATTGTTTGGTAATGTGGTTGAGGAATGAAGTTGAGCAGTTGCTGTGTTTGGGCTGAATGTTGGTACAGGCGCTAGATGGGGCTGAATGTTGGTACAGTCGCTAGATGGGGCTGAATGTTGGTATAGGTGCTAGATGGGGCTGAATGTTGGTGTAGGTGCTAGATGGGGCTGAATGTTGGTATAGGCGCTAGAAGGGGCTGAATGTTGGTATAGGCGCTAGATGGGGCTGAATGTTGGTACAGGCGCTAAATGGGGCTGAATGTTGGTTTAGGTGCTAGATGGGGCTGAATGTTGGTATAGGTGCTACATGGGGCTGAATGTTGGTACAGGCTCTAGATGGGGCTGAATGTTGGTACAGGCTCTAGATGGGGCTGAATGTTGGTACAGGCCTTAGATGGGGCTGAATGTTGGTACAGGCGCTATATGGGGCTGAATGCTGGTACAGGCTCTAGATGGGGCTGAAGGTTATAATACTTAAAAATTTATCTTGTAAGTGGCAAACACACAGATCATCCGCTTAAAAAGAAGTTGCGTTAAACAGTTGCTATTGATTCTGATAATCATATCGATACCATATGTACGTGTATACTGTAGTGTTTTGCTACTGTTTAAGCAGGTGGTACGTATTGTTACCACTGCGCTTTAAAAGCCGATACTGAAATAAATGATAAGGTACCGATGGTGTTCCAAGGAATTCATGGAACCGAGATCTTCTGGTGAATTAGATACACAGGAAATTCTCAAACTTTTTTAAAATTATGAAGATCCATTATCCTTTACAGCGCCATACCATTAGATAATTTCCTGATCTTCTTCATTCTGTCGTATCCCATTTATCTAGGATCCATTTCAGTTGCATCCTCCAGCCTACCGGCAACGTCCAGAACCAAGTAAAAAAAACAGCAGTTTTGCGAAAGGCATACTGAAACTTAGTACGGTAACGAAGCCAACAAATGCACAAAAATGTGTAAAAGTATTCTCTGTTATAGATATAGTACGTCTGTTACATGTTTCTGCCACTCTTGTGGCCATCCTCAGGGACTAGCGTTAAAAAGGATGGATATATCGAGATAGTACAGAAGTTTATGAACTAATGCACAGTTCTACCATACACATGTGCATTGGTTAATAATCTTGTATAATACATATCCTTTATTCTTATAAAAAAGCGAACGAGATGAACTAATTTCTCAAATTTATACTTGGAATGGAACTCTACATGCTGACTGCTTGCTAGCAAGCAGTCACCATAACCTGTATGACCTATACCATTGCTGTGTGTACAGTGAAAATCTCGTGATGTTGGACGGAGTAACTGTCCGAAACATGTAGAATTCCATTCCTAATATAAATTTGAGAAATTAGTGTATCTCGTTGGTTTTATTACAAGAATATATCACGATGCACGGTCCTCTTAATGTCAAAGAATGTCAAAAATATATCCTTCGTTATGCGTCTCCATGAAACATGTAGCAGACAAACTGTGTTGATAATACAAAATACTATTATACATTTGTGTGCATTTGTTGGTGCCGTTACCTTATCTGATTAGCTCAAAGCACAGTCATCGATTATTTAAAATTCATACATCGTCTGATCAGTTAGTGAGTCACAGATTCCGTGATTTTATGAACGTTGGGAGCACAACGGTAATAGCTTGCAATTATTATAAACTGAAATTTACCCAGACTGTTTGTTCGTTCCACATGCTTCTGAAGAAAACAGCGTTTATTTAGAATTCTTTTCTTCGGGACGTGACACCGGGTCGCTGGGCAAGTGGTTCCTGACATTTCGGAATATACGACCTTTATTTTCAAAATTAATCTTTACTTCAAAGAACCATAACTCTTGAATGTGAAGGCGATACGATATATCGAAACGTCTGGAATCACACAGTGTCATATCACAGTAATGATTTTCTTGAACAGCACAGTCTCACTTTGTGTATGCAGGTAAATGTCGGTGTTTGCTATGAGTTAGGAACACACACACACACACACACACACATATATATATATATATATGTATATATATATATATACATATATATATATATATACACGGGTAAAGTGATTCCATTACAGGCCCAGTGTGGCCCAGAGGGTGGGTAGTGGTATAGCTCTACCATTCCATGACCGCGGCACCGGAAGGAGGTGAGTGGTCAGCAGCACGACCCGGCCGCACTTTACCCCTGGGAAAGGACCGGTACCCATTGTACAGGAGGTTGAGTGGGCTCCAGGGCCGGTCCGAACGGTCGGAAAATCTCGTCCCCGCCGGGATTCGGTCCCGGACCACCCACCCCGTTGTCAGTCGCTATACCGACAGAGCTACCCGGCCCACTCATATATATATACACGTAGATACACACACACACACACACACACACAGTTTGATATGTCAAAGTGTTATTACAATGTGCCCTTACCTATGCCTCTATCTTTTCACTCGCAGTTTTGGTTTTAAATTATAAGTTCCCGATTTTAACGTCCCTCTCTCTCTCTCTCTCTCGTTGCTACGCAGTTTGTTTACCGAGTTTGATGAGAATTTATTTAAAACGTCTTTCTCGTTCATCTCTCACCGCTACCTCTTTCCTTCTTATCTTATTTACACGCTCATTCTCCTTTTTAACGATCTGTCTTCCACGTAATCCTGTTTCTCGTTGAATTCAGGTAGCCTGTAATTAAAACAACTCTCCCCACCCCACTCTCGCCAAGGCTGTACTGAGACCGCATCTTTCCGTCGACTTTAAACGTACCCATGGGACAACCACGGAAGCTGTGTCTCGTTGTGGATATCCAAATATTTCACTGACTAACTAAATAATTAACTTCATAGTGAAGACTGCAGTGGAGAAGCTAACAGTTGCTCTATTGGTCAAGAAATTCGCCGAATTTTATGGAAACTTATGCTTCAATGCCATTTCAAAACAGCCTGACTTTAGTCCGCATTCACAGCAAGTTTAATCCACTCCACACCTTCCCCTTATTTCAATATCATTTCTCCATTTCTATTTCTATGTCTTTAAGTTGTCTCTTCCCTGAAAGCGATCCAACCGAAACGTCGTATGTATTTATTTCTATTTTTCGGCACTGGTACAGCATGTTCTTCCCGTCGTATCCCCCATGATGTTATCAGGAGACTAGAAATTTTGAGATCCTCATTATGTAGTTTTCTCCATCTCCCGGTTAGTTCATCCCTCTTTCGTCTAGATGTCTCCCTCAACACCCTGTTGTCGAACACCACTATCCTGTGTTCTTTCCTTAGTATGAGAGACGAAGTTTCTCATCTATGTACGAGTAAAATAACAGAAAGTAGTTAATTTGGTTTATTTTAATGTGTGCATACTTAAAAAACAAATGTGAAAACAAATGATTACGAACTGAATTTTAACAAATTATGAAGGTGTAAACATATCCCTTGTGTTAAGGACTGTGACGGTGACACCCTGTACCTTTACAGGTGGTTGTCATTGGTTATGAGGCGTACGCCTTTTCCTTCTTCAGACTATTACTGAAGAATTTAGAAGGTGTTCTATCTCACTAACTAACTAACTAACTAAGTGGCTTTGTGGAACAGAATTTTTCTCAAGAAACGAATGATTCTTCAGCTAGACAAGAAATTTCCCTCACTTAACGGAATCCGAATGTTCATTACCGTGATCACAAAAACCCGCCTGCCTGTCCCTTTCCAGAGCCAGATCAGTTCAGTCCACACTGTCCCAGTCGTTTTCATTATTACATCTCCATCTACCCCTTGGCCTACCAAGTGAGCTTTTACTTCAATTTTCTCCACCGACACCCCGTAAGACCTCACCTCTCCTCCATATATGTCTCATGTAATTCTTCTTGATTTGTTCACTCGGATAATTAAAAGGTGTTTTGAATTGTCGTAACAAATTCTCAGACCTTACCTGAAACTCTCGGCTTTGTATAATATTCTGTCACACATGTAGCGAAGTTGCGGTGTCTTCTTGTTACGGATTCGATGCCAGAGACTTTCTCAGTGTCTATAAGGAAACCTCCTGAGAACCTAGCTTGTTTGTAGCGTCGTAACTGTGTGATGTGTCACTAGCAGCGTGCGTAGCGCGTTCACCGACTGGACATTATTTTTGGTGTGTCGGTAGCGAAACAAGAGGAATACCATTTGTTGTAAGACATACATCTGAGCACCGTACCTCTTAAAATTTAGTTCGTACCTCTTAGATGACACACAGTCTGCATAATGGCGAATTGGTCTTTGGCTTTTCGGGAAGTAATTGCAATTTATTGTGAGAAACTTCACAAACACGTAAAAGCATTGCGTGGACAAAATGAACAGAACGATATAACGGATAGTATGTAGGTTTATATTATCCAGCATTCTTTTTGAGGCGTAAGACAAGAGAGATACGCGAGGAACTTCATAATTAAAATTCGCCAAATATTAGGAAGCGTAAGTCAAGAAAAATGAAATGGAGAAGACGTGTGGCACACATGGAGGAGACTGGAAATGCTTACAGAAATTTAGTTGGAATTCATAAAGGGACGAGGCCCCTTAGGGGCTGGAGGATATTACCGGGGTGCTGATAAATCCTTAGCCAGGCCAGGAAGGAAACAAACTCGGAAACATGTCCGGGACGCGCGCGATTTCAACAACACCGAAACGCGAGATGTCACCAAGTTCTTTTTTTCCTGCAAGGCAGGGAGCTGAAAGAAATTCACGCCATTCTGATAGAAACATTAGCTTCTTTCCTTCCTGGTCGAGCTAAGGACTTATCAGAATGGGCAAGTCATAAAGTATCTGGAATATATTTCTTATAATTATACATCATAAACACAACAATACAATACGTAAATTGAAGTATGGTCACAGCTTTTACTGGCATGCGCAGTGAGCAAAACAAAACAAAATTTATAAAAGAAAAAGCTTTTCCAGATGCTTGTTGACTCATATTTTCTTAGAGAGTCGATTACAGTAATGTGGACTGGATTCAGGTGCCTCAGGATGATTGCCTGTGATTTGGCTTTTGAATATACAGTAATGGACTTCCGCGGTTTATGAAAGACAAGGAGTTTCTTGACCACAACCAATTAATTGGAAGTACCGTTCTGAAAACTTGCCCGCAACACAAGACCAGCACCCTCTCTCTATAACATGCATGGACTGACGAAAGGTTCGTTTGCCAGAGAGGACCCTGTCTCATTATATGTGGGCTGTCAACAAACCTCAAATTAAGGGGAAGCCATTGGGTGCTCCTAGACAAACATTCAATAATATTGCAAATTCTGTTACCTAGCAACATATCCTCCCAGTCCCCCCCCCCCAAACGACAACTTCCCCTCTGTGACTGCTTCCATTATTTACACGCTGGTTATCTCTGTTATTGTCCACGTGTTAACTGTTTTGATGCATGCACGTGCAAGCAACTGGTTATACAGAATTTTTCCTTTGTGTTGTTTCTCTCTGAATTTTTTATTTCTGTACGTTTGTACCTTGTACTGTTTGAACTGCATATTGCGATAAAGACAAGAATGGTTCCAGAACACAGCAATCCTGTTAAACGAATTGTTTCTAATACATAACAGCGTAACGGTTATATGTTTTATTGCGGACAAAAAGAAGAACAGTCAAAAGTATTATGAAAATGTTTATAAAGAATCAAGCTGTCTCTGTACATGTCCGGACGGGCCATTAGTGCTTCAGAAGTTTGAGGTTCTCAGAATTTCTAGAAAATCGGAAAATGAATGTGGCAAGATTGTCAGTCCTACGCACCGGCCGCATTTACTCTCCAGGAGATACCCCTGGTACTTAACCCCTATTTTTACCAATGTCTACGGTAGCCGTTGTAGCGTTAGTTATTTACAGGTACTGAGGTGGAATTTTGGACACTGTTCAAAACTTCATTCCAACCTTATAAATTACGGATATAAATTCTCCTTTTTTTAAATTTGAATATTTTCACTTATTTCAAACTCCATTTCTAATTCTAATATTAAAGCTCTTATATCAAAACCTTTGAGGTTGAAACCTCAAACTTTGACAGGTAACGTCTCTAGCTTCAACTTGGGGCATTTATCCCTTAAATTGAACAGGTCTTAAACAGCATGGCGCAAAAGGAACTCTGTGGATACAAAATCTTACTCACTTTACACCGTAAACTTGAGAGAAGTTCGTAAGAGACTGTTTAATAGACATCTGTAAAGTACGACACTTCAATTGCGACCGAAACAGAGGTGCTTTATGACTGCTTCATAACGACACATTAGTTTCTGTAATCAGTGCCATCTGGTGAATCGCCGACTGTAATAAGAACTCCGGCGTGATTCTCAAACAAGCTTAGTAGCATCAACAGAAAAGGAGTCAGCAGTTTTCTCTGAAACTTCGGTCTATCCACCAAACTTCGGCGTGACATCCCCGTAGCCCGGAATCGAAGTATTTTAGAATTGAAATTATAAGCAGCCTTAAACTTATGAATTATATTTAGCCTGTTTTCTTTATTAAATTCGTGAATCATAAGATTCATTTTCGGGATTTGTGAATTGTTAAATTTTAAACCTTCAAATCCCTGTGGTTACATTGTTTATCATCTCAGGGCAAGCAGTGATAGTTGCTCTATAAACACTGAACGTTTGCTTTCTGTAAGCGACACAGAGCGTGTTTACTGCGCGGTACGAACTTGTTCTCGAACTGCAACGGATTACATTTAGTCAATAAAGTTTTAATACTGTGAAACACTTTTGATTTAGACGTAAAATTTAAACGTAGTGACGTATGATGGAGAACGATGTGGTATGATGACAGTGGATTGTGGAAAATATAGTTCTGCCCTATTCAGGATATGCATTTTCAGCTACAGATGGAAATGTGAGACTTTCAGTCCACTTTCAGTTTTCACAGCTAACCACGATGACACACAACAGTGGTGGTCTCCAGTATCAACTAACAAATCTCAGTTACATTACAGAGACCTCGTAAAAAATTACACTTAATTTAGTAATGAATGCTTGAACCTCGTAAAGAAGATTAAACACTTTACTATTCTTGTCTGGAAGATTATGCAATATGCTACTACCCTCGCTCCAGGCCCAATCCAACCAAGTTAATACATCACCATCGTCATAACTTTTATCATCACTTCCTGCCTTCTCACCTGCTTCTTTATCACCATCAATCATACAAGCCCTAATAACAAAGTCGCAGTATCAAAAACTGCTTAACGAATATGTCGTCCACTCTTCTCGCGTCATGACGCACAATTTTAGAGATATTTTCTTGGCGTCATCCTTGTCAAAGATAGACGACGATTTTTATTTAATGTGCGATAAACTTGGGTGAGATCAAGTCAAAGAGAATTAAGACGGTAGAGGGCAAAATGAACATAGAAGGCTAGCGAAATTGATATAGAATTTTAGTACGAAAAATGGAAAGGAAGATGATATTCGGAAGAGATAAGCTTAGGTAGGAGGATAATATTAACAAGTAAGGAAATTACTGCATACCGTGACATTCTCAAAGCCTTCGCTTGCTTATTGCTAAGTTCGGGTATAATCTCGAGAAAAACAACGAGTATTTAAAAAAACATTTATGAAATTTCTCCATATTTTAGAAAGACATTTACAATCGATCATCATCGAGATATCGTAAACGGGAAGATGTAATCTGTTGAAGCCGATACTCGACTTTTAATATCGACTGTGCCTATTTCTCGATACTCAGCCATTTCTGCAGCCCCAGTTTGTACTTAACGGAGAAACCAGTGTATCTCAAATATGAAAACTGTGTCTTCGGCCTCAGCGCCTACGTCACTGAGACATTGATCTTTCTCAATTTTGAAGACCGTCACGGCCAGAGATCATAAACATACGCAGGTCTTCGCGTAAAGTGTCAGTTGTTTTTATCAGATTTTAACCAAACTCTGAACGATTCGACAAATTTTATTAAATCCCAAATTTGAATTTTTTTTTAAAAAACCCTACTTTATGATTCGCTGCTGTGTTCCATGCAGACCGACAGAGCCAGACGTGACCAGGCTAGTATTTGCTTTTCGAAATTGCTTTTCGAAATTTCCCAAAAGGATTTTAAATAAAAAGTAACCTGAATTTTTGGTGTTGAGGAACAGAACCTCGAGTTCTACCACACAGATGGCAGCAGTGCATTGGACTGAAATATTAGCGACTTATATAAATCTGCACGGTAACATTCCCCAAAGATGAACAACGCAAGTAGTATTTGTGTTCAACGCAAAGGCCTGAAAATTGCAAATGGGTCTGGGACAACACAGTCCGTATACTCACTAGGCCACGCCCTGAGGACGGGAAGAAATTTATCTGCTTTGTCCGCAGCATCCAGTCTGGCCCTGTGACCCACAAAACCTCCTGTTCTGTAATCACTGAGAAAATTTACCCGGGAATAAAATGGTCCGGACGTGAACCTGACTACTGATCTCCATCTAGTGCCTAGAATAAGAACGAGTGCAGCTATGCCTCCACTCTCTCATACGCTTTAATGGTGTGCCTAGGGACAACTTTACTCTTACATTTCCCTCACCTGAATTTTAAATAAAGAACAGGGCAGCCATTTGCAAATGGAATCTGATGTTTTCACCGCGGTGACAGTTCGTATTGTGTCCGTGTGGGTCATGACACCGTGTGAACCGGTAAGTGGGTATCAACCTTTAGAAGAAATATTTTACTTCATTATCTACCCTGAAAAAGAGGAGGAAACTTTCTTTTACGTGTTGGTGATTACGTAATGGTCATAATATACCAGACTTTCCGTTTCATAACCTACAACGAACTGTGCCATGGCTCCGGCAGTCTGCTGCCAGCCTCTGACCGCGGACTTAATTCAGTGCCAGATCACTTCGTGTGGGATTTATGGTGGACAAAGTGGAGATTTTTCTACTAGTACGCCGGTTTTCACCTGTCATTATCATTCCACTGACGTTTCACACTCCATCCATCCATTCGTCCATTCATCTGTCACCGATGCTATGAAGAGTGTCGTTAAATACCGCATCAAAAGTGCGCCCCCCCCCAAGTGCCATAATATGGACTAGGGCCGCACGTCTGTATAATCAAGTCCAGAAAAATAGTGTGCAGCCAATCGTATCGTGCACTGGCACTACAAAGCGAAACTAGCGTCAAATATAAAATGTTTTTTGTTTATTTCTACCTAAAGTCATCACACAACAAAGTTTCACAAAGGCCATTTCATATGCACTTGGGACTTTACATTTAAAATTAATTGGATCGTAGAGGAAATGTAATACGTTTGTACGGGAAAACTTGCATAATACAGGCTTTGTAAAGTTTAATAAACTTGTATTAGAGTCGAAAGCAATAAAACACTTTCAAAATATACCGCAAAGTTTGTGTGTGTGTGTGTTTTTACTTGCCAGAGGGAGGTCTTTATGCTTGGGTAAGGTATGTTGTGCTACGAATCAAAAGACCCTAAGCTTTAACATGTTTCTGGCATTAATCCCAAAGTTTCATTCTACCTCAACACAAGAACTGGCAATTTATATCCCACGCTGAGCTATTCACTGTATCCATTCAACAAGTTTTGGTAAGATTCATTTTAATATTACTGCAGTTTTACTAAGTTGTTTTGTATGGGTGTGAAACTTGGTCTCCTGCCTCAAGGGAACAGAAATTAAGGGGGCGAGAGAACAGACTGCTGATGAGAATAGTAGGACATGAGGAGGAAGAAAGAAGTGTCAGGAGGTGAGAAAATTGCGTAAAGAATAACATATATTTTGTGCCTTTCACCATAGTGGAGATATTATTTCGCCTAACAAGCGCCCGTGATCACTTTCCGTTGGTTCGTTTAACTTATAAAACCCAACAGAACTTCGACATACAACTGACTCTGTGTTTTCTTAGATGTGACACGTGTCTTACAGCCAAAGTAAAATATTTCTGGCACCTTCTTTGTACATGTTGAACAAAAACCGTGTAGAAAATCATCGTTCCCTTCTAACGGCAGATTGGAAGAGCATCGAACGTAGCGATACATGCCGTCTCAAGAAACGATCATGAATGAACAACGATGCGAGCTGCAAAGATAGAATAACGTCCCTGTATCATCAGGATGGTCAAATCACGGGTGATTTAGGTACTTTGTGCCCGTAGCAGGTATTACACACTGTAAACATGTCGGCATGAATTTCATGGTGATAGGAAAGCAGATCTTAACAAAACTGGGTGCTGGGGAAATGGGCTCCTATTATGTTGGATGTGGACATCTGAGTAGAGTGAATGTTAGGAGAGTGTATGGAATTCTGGGTTATGACGCCTTGTGTGGTAGAGATGTTCCCATGTCGGTCATCGTTAAGACAACAGCACAATATGTATGGCGTCATGTGCCAGAATATCGTGAACTGCTTTTATCTCTCTCAGGGTAAAAGGGTGACATCTTGTGGACAAGGTAAGGAAAATTATGGTTCCATAAAAGACGAAACATTTATGATCAGCAAAGTAACGGCTAGTTTTCAATTACAAATCAACCCAATGCCGAATATCAAATATCATTACTTAATTATCAATTACGGTCAATCAATTAGTGTTTTGCAGTAACTGTACCAACACCGGGCTATCAGTAAACATGCATTATATTTACTTAATAGCTTACATCGTTTGTGTTTTGCTATCATTCTGTAAGTAATAATCATGCCCCACTCTAGTGAGCACGTTTGACTTACGTGGAGTTATATCTCCACCCCCCCCCCCCCCCCCCATCCCCCCTCTCACTCCTTCCTCCCTCCCCCAACAGCACCTCTGTTTCTTCCCCCCCCCTCACACCACACCTCCATCTGTTTTTTGTCCTTTTAACAAAAAAACGACA